>TARA_B110000503_G_scaffold93807_1_pt1 | contig 14488 bp, 14 predicted proteins | sample TARA_B110000503 | Tara Oceans TARA_B110000503 (sample SAMEA4397472) | marine metagenome | biome: Polar Biome; feature: [SRF] surface water layer (ENVO:00010504); material: water (ENVO:00002006), including particulate matter (ENVO:01000060) such as... | depth 5 m | reverse complement strand
CAGCCTTCCAAGCTGATGGTCGCCGGTTCGAACCCGGTCTCTCGCTCTACTTTAAAAAAAATGAAACACATATTAAATTTTATAATTTTCTTTTTTATATGCAATTTTTCTTTTGGACAATCTGATTATAGAACCTGGATTAGAGGAAAAGTATTGTATAGAAATAGTAGTGTTGTTTCAGCAAATGTAATTAACAATACATCTCAAGAAGCTACCATTACTAATGAAGATGGTGAATTTGAAATGCAAGTTAAGCTTAATGATCGTCTAGTTTTTTCTTCTGTTCAATATCAAATTAGATCTTTATTGATTTCAAAAGAAATTTTACAAAAAAGTAGAATTGTTATTGATGTAAATGAAAAGGTCACTCAGTTAGATGAAGTTGTTGTTGGCCCTGAGAATATAGAAAAATTTTTAGATTTAAAAGAGGAAGAATTTAAAATGATTGATTATTCCTTTGACAAATCGACTAAGGTTGAAAATCAAATATTAAAGGCAGGTAGATTAACAAATGGTGTGAATTTTATTAATTTATATAAGTTAATAGCAAACTCTAGTTTTAAAGGCGAAGAATTATTTGGTTCAAATGCTGTTAATTATAAACCCAGTAATTTGCTTCGAGAAGTTTACGATGATTCATTTTTTATAAACAACCTTGGTATTCCAAAAGATAAAATTTCAGAATTTTTATTTTATTGTGATGAAAAGTTCCCATCTAAGTTTTTATTTAAGAAGAGTAATGAGTTTCAGTTAATTGATTTTTTAGTAAAACAAAGTGATAGATTTAAAAAAATCCTTGAAAGGAATTAGCATATTATTGTGTTTCTTTTTATTTGGAACTCACTTTATTTTTTCACAAACAAAGCAAAACTACAAAACTTTCAAAGGAGAAGTTGTTAATGACACTTTAAATATAATTGGCATACATATTATAAACAAGACAAGTGGGGCCAGATCGATAACTAATCAAAATGGATTATTTGAAATTGGAGTTAAAAGAAATGATACAATATTGATATCTTCAATTCAAATTAAACCACATATTATAATCATTGAATCTAAAATTTTTAATCAAGATTTAGTTAGAGTTTATGTAGAAGCTTTTATAAATCAGTTGGATAACGTTGTAGTTAAGCCACATGGTTTAAGCGGAAATATGTTGGATGATATGTTAGCTTCTGGAATTAAAGATCCAATAAATTTTAACGATGTTGGAATTCCTGGTTTTAATGGCAAAAGAGAAGAGAAAATAGTTCCTGTCAAAAGTCTAGGATTATCTTTACTTCTTTTACCACTTTCAGGTGGGCTTGATATTGAAGCTGTTTATAAGCATTTGTCAGGTTATTATAAAAATTTAAGAAAAAATAGAGGATTAGTAAAGCAATATTCATCAGCTGTCAATATAATAGAGTTTTATGGGTTAGTTTTCTTTATCAATAAATTTAATTTAAATGAGGGAAAAGTTTATGAATTTGTTTTGGGAGCTTTAGAAAATAGTAATATTGAAAATGATTTCGGAACTTCAGACCATGGTTTAGTTTTAGAATCTTTTGATGAATTTTATCATTCTATAAATGAAAAAAATTAGTTTATTATTTGTGTTTCTTGTTATTTGTGGTTTTGTGAATCATAAATACTATGTTAGCACCTCTTTGTTTAATTTTAATGATTCAAATGATATTGAGATTACAATTAGAATTTTTAAAGATGATTTAAATTCTTTATTTGAAATGAAATATTCCGATCAATATAAATCAAACTCAGATTTAAACTCACCATTAATTCAAACTTTAATAAGCACCTATTTAGAGAATAATATTGGAGTGTATTTTGATAAAGTTAAATACCAGCCTAATTTTTTAGGATCTGAAGAGAAAAATGACTTGGTCATTTGTTATTTAGAGATAGAAAAAATTCCAATTTCAAATTTTATTAAAATAGAAAACAAGATATTATTTGATTTGTTTTTAGATCAAAAAAACATCATTCATGTGAAAAAAAATAGTGAGAAACAAAGTTTTATACTGACAAAAAAAAGTTCAAAATTTCAATTAGATATATAATAACATTTCACTAAATTTAACATTCATCAAAATAAACCTATGAAAGCAATAAATATTAAATTAATAATGATTTCTTTGATTTTTTCATTTTCGGGGATGTCTCAAGAAGTTTCAGATGATACTAAACAAAAAGGGCATTTAAACACGAATAAATTCAGACAAATGTATCAGGAATTTTCTTCACCTAATATGTTTAGAACTGCTGCTGGTGCTCCGGGTCCAGCTTATTACCAACAACAAGCTGATTATAAAATTAACATTGAACTAGATGATCAAAATAAAAGGATATATGGTGATGAAATAGTGACTTATACTAATAATTCACCAGATAATTTAGAGTATTTATGGGTTCAATTGGATCAAAATATTAGAAAAAAAGATTCTCCTTCTTTAGAGAAAGATGGAGATGGAGCTGCTCCAGCTTATTTGCCCTCAGGTTTTACAAATAAGTTTATAAACGAACCTTTTGACGGAGGATTTAATATTGAATTCGTTAAAAATATCGATGGCAAACCATTAGATTTTTTTATTAATCAAACTATGATGAGAATTGATATGCCAACTTCACTCAAAAGTGGAGAGAGTTTTTCTTTTTCGATTAAATGGTGGTATAATATTCAAGACCATGTCAATCAAGATGGGAGATCAGGTTATGAAACTTTTAAAAGTGACGGGAATCGATCATATATAATTGCTCAATTTTTCCCAAGAATGGCTGTTTATAATGAAATAGAAGGTTGGCAAAATTATCAATTTTGGGGTGATGGAGAATTCGCATTGCCTTTTGGCAATTATGATGTGAAAATTACTGTTCCTTCAGATCATATACTAGATGCAACAGGAAAACTTCAAAACAGAAAGGAAGTTTTTTCAAATGATATGTTAAAACGATTTAATAAAGCTAAAAAATCATATGATAAACCAGTTATGATTGTAACCCAATTAGAGGCTGAATTAGCAGAGAAAAGTTTTTCTAAAAACAAAAAAACATGGCATTTTATTGCAAATAATGTTAGAGATTTTGCTTTTGCATCTTCAAGAAAATTTATTTGGGACATGATGGCTGTAAAAGTTGGAGATAAAGATGTTATGGCTGTTTCAATGTATCCTAAAGAAGGAAATCCATTATGGGAAGATTATTCGACGATAGTTGTAGCAGAAACTTTAAAAACTTACTCTAATTATACATTTGATTATCCTTATCATAAAGCTATTTCGGTTCATGCCGCTCAAATTGGAATGGAATACCCTATGATTTGCTTTAATTATGGAAGACCAAATATTGATGGATCTTATTCAGATGAAGTTAAATATGGTATGATAGGAGTTATTATTCATGAAGTGGGTCATAATTTTTTCCCAATGATTGTTAATAATGATGAACGTCAATGGGCATGGATGGACGAAGGTATCAATACATTTGTTCAATATTTAACTGAACAGAAACTAGGAAAAGATAAGCCTGAAATCATTTATCCTTTAACGGATTATCCATCAAGAAGAGGAAAGGCCAAAGACATAGTTAATTACATGAGTGTTGATCAAAATTCGTTAGCTCCAATAATGAGTAATCCAGAAAATGTATTTAGCCTAGGGCCGAATGCTTATGGAAAACCAGCTACTGCATTAAATATTTTAAGAGAAACTATAATGGGTGAAGAGCTTTTTGATCACGCTTTTAAAACATATTCTAAAAGATGGATGTTTAAGCATCCAACACCTGAAGATTTTTTTAGAACAATGGAAGATGCTTCTGCTGTGGATTTAGATTGGTTTTGGAGAGGGTGGTTCTACACAACGGACTATGTTGATATAGGAATAAGTGACGTTAAACAATATTATGTTTCTTCAGAGCCAGGAGCAGAAATGAAAAAAATGATGGAAGAACGCGGAATTCCTAGAGATAAACTAAGACCTTTAGTTTATTTAGAAGAATTTGAAAATGATACTGAAAACTTAAAAGAAGGTAATCCTTTGGATAATTCACAATTATTAAAGAATTATCTTAATGAAAATTACAGTGAAGAGGAAATATTAAATTTAAATATTCCAAAGTATTTTTATGAAATTGTTTTCGACAAACCAGGAGGTCTTGTTATGCCAATTATTGTAGATTACGAATATGAAGATGGAACAAAAGAAAGAATTCAGTACCCTGTTCAGGTATGGAGAAAAAATGATAATACAGTTAGTAAAATGGTAACTTCTAACAAAAAAATTGTAAATATCGTTTTAGACCCTGATTTAGAAACAGCTGATATAGACACATCTAATAACTCATGGCCTAAAAAACAAGACGATTCTGATTTTGAGAAATTTAAATCTAAAATAAAGGGTTAAAAGTTTATAAATAATTGGTTGATTATTAATCAACCAATTATTTATATTTACAATAAATAACATAATATGATTCTTTTTATAAGTGGACCTGAGATTCTTTTTGTAGGTTTAATAGTTCTGCTTGTTTTTGGTGCTGACAAAATCCCTGAAATATCAAGAGGTCTGGGGAAAGGTATTCGTCAGGTGAAAGATGCAACTGAAGATATAAAGAATGAAATAAAAAAAAGTACTGATAAACAAGGAATTGATACTGATTCAATTAAAAAAGAAATTGATGATGTTAAAGGTAAAATGAATGATTTAGGGGGTTCTATTAAAAGAAATTTCTAATTTTTTCTACTTATAGATATTCCGTCTCTTATTGGCAATATTATTGTTTCTAACTTGACGTGATTATTAATAAAATCATTGAATTCTATAAGAATTTTAGTTGCTATATCCTCTTCGTTTGGTTTTTTTAAAATTTTTCCACTCCAAAGAACATTATCTGTAATTATTATTCCGTTAGTATTTAATTTGTCAATAACAAGTCTTAAGTAGTTTAGATAATTCTCTTTATCAGCATCAATAAAAACTAGATCAAATTTTACATTAATTGTGGGGATAATATCTATAGCATTTCCAGTATATTGAAGAAAAACTTTTCCGTTGTTAGTTTTATCAAAATATTTTCTTTGGATATTAAATAGCTCTTCATTTTTATCAATTGTATGAATTACTCCATTTAAATCTAAACCTTCAGAAATACAAATAGCAGAATACCCAGTATAAGTACCAATTTCTAAAACATTTTTCGGTTTTATTAATTTAGATATCATAGAAAGAATTCTTCCTTGATAAGCTCCACTTAACATTCTTGGGTTGAGAACTTTTAAATTAGTTTCTCTATTTAATTCTTTTAAAAGACTAGGCTCTTTTTGAGAAAATGACTCAACATAGTCTAATATTTCTTTATTTATAAAATCATTCATCTTTTCTTTTAGCATATTTAAATCGATTTAGAAGTGATGGAAGAGCGTAGCCATCTAAACCATTAATCGTTACAGTTTTTGCTTTGTCAAGCCTTAACCACCCATCGTCTTGAATGATATCTTTGTCATAATAAATATCATTAATTTCTGCTATCATTAGTAAGGTGTTATTTTCTTTAATTGCATATTTATTAATAAACTTACATCCTAACTTTATTTTAGAACTTTTCACATAAGGTGCTTTACAATCATCAATAAATTCTTTTTCTAAATCAGTCATGTCAAATTCAGAAATAAGTGATGGGTATCTAGCAGATGTATGATGAGCATCTTTGATGTCATTAAAATACACATGATTCACTGTGAATATTTTGTTATCCATTATGTTTTTAAATGTATCTCTAGGAACAGTAGTTGGACGTACAATAAAACTCAATAAAGCGGGGTCACTCCCTAAATGAGTTATTGAGCTAAAAATAGCAACATTGTATATCCCTTTGTCAGAAACAGTTCCAATCAAATTAGCAGATTTATAACCTGTACAACTGTTTATAAGATTTAATCTATAAATCTTGTCCATTTCATTTATTTGAGATTTTGAAAAGTGTTCCATTTGTAGTAATTTATATGTCAAAAATATAATAATTTAATTCTTTTAACTTAAATTGTCATATTTAAAACGATTTTTAGTGAGACAGATTTATTAAAAATAAATTTAATTTTTATGAAAGAAAATATTCAAAAATATAGAGTAACAATACTATTTTTTTCGATAAGTTTAATCTGCTATGTTTCTTTTTATATTATTGGCAGTGAAATTGATAAGGATGGTTATTTAAAAGAACCTTTTGGATTAATCCCAATTGGTGCTCTTTTCTTTTTTGCTTCTATTATGAGTTTTGCTTGGATAAAAATAAAAAAGTAGACTCATTTCGAAGTCTACTTTTATAGAATTTGATTGTTTAGTATTAATCTTTATTTTTATCATATTTACAAGAATCCATGGCCGATCTTAATTCTTCATGAGATTGTAATTCTTTTTTTACTACATTTTTATCATCATCTAACATTAATATTGTCAAAGGAAAAATTAATTGAGGTTTTACTCTTATATTAATATTTATTTCATACCATTTTTTAATAGCGATACACACTTCCTTTCTGTCATTTCCAGTTATAGTAGAATCATCCGGCATAACGTAAGAAAGAGGGTATTCAAATTTAAAACAAGGGCCTTTTCTTTTCCATTTCTTCTTTTTTCCTTTCGATCTGTTTAGTTTTCTTCCTTCTGTAGTAAAGTAAAGTTCATCCTCTCTTTCATAATCCAATTCAAGTTTTATAAAATCAAAACTTTTCATTTCAATTTCATAACCAAGTTCTGGCGCTAGTGATGCTTCATCAATAAAATCATTTGGCATTTCAAAATTTATAGAAGAAATAGCAGGGCTAGGTAGGTCAGAGTTAGAAATTAAAATTTTATTTTCTGAATCAATAATAGCCTCGATTAATTCATCATCTGACATTTCACTTCCATCGACATCACATGAAATAAAAAAAAAGGGACTAATAAGTGCGAATAATATTAAATATTTCTTCATAGATTTTTTTACAATATTAATTTCAATTATAGTGCTAATATATATATTTATTTAAATTTTAACAATTTTTACTTTTTCTAAAAATATTCATGAAATATTATAATTAACTTGCGAGTTATGAGAAAAAAAATAACTTTATTAATGTTTATTGCTTTATTTCAATTCAATTTTAGTCAAGAAATTCAAGTAGTTGAAGAGGAAGAATTTCCTATTTTTCCAATTTGTAATTTAGTCCCTTCTTCTAAACAAAATATTTGTTTTGAAGAAACTATTTCTGAGCACATTGAAAATAATTTTGTGTATCCAAAAGCTGCTATGGAATTAAAACTTCAAGCAGTTGTTAAAGTTTTTTTTGAAATTAATATTAATGGAAAGGTTGATAAAATATTTGCAAAAGCTTCATTAGTTGGAGTTAAGTTTGACGAACAAGAAGCCTTATTAAGAGCTAATCAAATTTTTGAACAAGCTTCTATTGATATAATTAATAAACTTCCTTTAATGAAACCAGGAAAAGTTAATGGTGAAATTGCGCCATTTCCTTTTCAAATACCCATAACTTATAGATTACCAAGATTAAGCGATAATTCTAATCAAGTTTACCCAATAGACAGTGTAGAATGGGCTCCACTATTTCCTGAAACAAATGACATATCATCAGATGAATCTAAATCTTACTTTAAAAAAAGAATAGATGATCATATAAAAAGATATTTAAGGTTTCCAAAAAAGTCAAAAAACATTAATGATCAGGTTATGGTTTTTGTTGAAATTGTAGTTGAGAATGATGGTAATATTTATGAAATCACATCTTTTGGTCCAGATGAGTTTAGAAAAGAAGCTGAAAGAGTTGTCAAAAAAATCCCACCTTTAGAGCCTGGATTAAATAACAACTATCCTGTAGCAGTTTCTTATACAATTCCAGTAAATTTTAAAAGAAAATAACATTTAAAACATTAAATTCGCATTTCACTTACGGGTCATTAACTCAGTTGGTTCAGAGTGTTACCTTGACAGGGTAGAAGTCACTGGTTCGAATCCAGTATGACCCACTAGAACATAATATAAGTAACATGAAAAAAATTATAGCTTTTGGAGCTAGTTCATCAGTTAATTCAATAAATAAACAATTTGCTTCATTTGTAGCTAATAAAATATCTAATTCAGAACCTGTTATTTTAGATTTGAATGATTTTGAAATGCCTATTTATAGCGAAGATCGAGAGCGATTAGAAGGAATTCCTAGTTTAGCTTATGATTTTAAGGCTATTTTGAAAAATGCTGATGGTATAATTATTTCATTTGCTGAACATAACGGTTCATACTCAGCTGCTTTTAAAAACATTTTTGATTGGATATCTAGAATTGAAAAGGTAGTTTGGTTTAATAAACCTATGCTGTTATTAGCAACATCTGATGGCGAAAAAGGGGCTTCTTCAGTTTTAGAAACTGCTTATTCAAGAATGTCCTATAATAATTCAAAACATATTTTTAAATTTTCATTACCAAGATTTAGTGATAATTTTGATAAAATTAAAGGAATATTAGATAATAATTTAAAAGAAGATTTAGAAAATAAGTTATATGGTTTTCAAAAATTACTATCTTAAAAATAGTATTTCCAGATATTTATTAGGACATTTATTATTCAAAATACAAGGTTATGATCAAAAAAATATATTTATTATTTCTTTTTACTTCCTTTATTTCGTTTTCTCAAAAGTTTGATAAAAAAATAACTGAATTGATTTATAGTTATGAAAATGATATTATTGAATTAAGACATTGGTTTCATGAAAATGCAGAACTAAGTAATAGAGAATTTAAAACTTCCGAAAGAATAGCAGATGAATTAAAAAAGATTGGGTTAGAGCCTCAAACTGGTATAGCAAAAACTGGAGTAGTTGCTTTGTTAAAAGGTGGAAAACCCGGACCAGTAGTGGCATTAAGAGCTGATATTGATGGACTTCCTGTAAAAGAAAGGGCTGACTTATCCTGGGCTTCTAAAATGATGGGAGAATACAATGGTGATCAAGTTCCTGTTATGCACGCGTGTGGACATGATACTCATACAGCTATATTATTAGGCGTTGCTAAAGTATTATATCAGATAAAAGATCAGATTCCAGGGACTATAAAATTTATATTTCAACCTGCTGAAGAAGGAGCACCTGCTGGTGAAGAAGGAGGAGCTGAATTAATGGTAAAGGAAGGTGTGTTGAAAAACCCTGATGTTGAAGCTATTTTTGGACTTCATATTTGGTCTCAAATTAGTGCAGGTAAAGTTTACGTTAGACCAAAGGGAATAATGGCCGCTGTAAATGAGTTTAGAATTGATATTGAAGGTGTGCAAACACATGGGTCAACACCTTGGACTGGAGTAGATCCCATTGTAACTGCTTCTCAAATGATCAATTCAATTCAAACTATAGTTAGTAGAAGTATGCCATTGACTGAAGCAGCAGCAGTTGTAACTATTGGGAGTATTCATGGAGGAGTCAGAAGTAATATAATACCTGAAAGTCTTTATATGTTAGGAACAATTAGAACTCTTGATGAAAACATGAAAAAATTAGTTTTAAAAAGACTAGAAAAAATAGTTCATAATATCGCTGAATCTAATAATGCAAAAGCCAAGATTACTTATCTTGTGAGCTACCCAATAACTTACAATGATCCTGAATTATATGATCAAATGTTGCCTTCTTTGAAAAGAATAAATGGTTCTGAAAATGTTAACTCTATGAATGCTATAACAGGAGCAGAGGATTTTTCTTTTTTTCAAGAAAAAATTCCAGGAATTTACTTTTTTATTGGAGGTGCTAAAAAGGGAACTGACCCTTCAAAAGCAGCACCTCATCATACACCTGACTTTTATGTTGATGATTCTGCAATGTTAACTGGGTTAAAATCTATGACAACCTTGACTTTAGATTATTTACAAAATAACAAATAATTTATGTCTATAATATTTTACAGTAAAGAAGCTCAAGCTTCAGGAAATTTTAATAATGGAGAAATTCTCGAAAAAAAACCTATAGGATTCCCTCAGGATGGGGGAGAATTAAATCCGTATTCTAATTTATTTTATTGGGCTAATGCATGGACACCTGCCTCTAAAAGCACCATTGGTTTACATCCTCATCAGGGTTTTGAAATATGTAGTTTTGTAATAAAAGGGGGGATAAAACACTATGATTCAAAACAAAAAAAATGGATTCCGCTAACAAAAGGAGATGTGCAAATTATTAGAGCTGGAAATGGAATTTCACATGCTGAAGAAATACTTGATAAATCTGAAATATTTCAAATTTGGTTTGACCCTGATATCTCAAAAACGTTAAATAAGCCTGCTACATATAATGATTATAAAAAAAAGGAGTTTCCAGTGATTGAAGGAAATAACATGAAGACTACTATAATTAAGGGTGAAAAATCGCCTTTTAAAATGGATTCAGAGCAGGTTGAAATAAAAGAATACAATTTCAATAAAGGTGATTTTGATTTAGAGTTGGACAATAAATTTATTTATTCTTTTTTCTTAATTAATGGTTCAATTAATTTAAAAAACAATAAAGTATTAAAGGGTACTTTTATAAAAATTGAAAATAAAAACCAGATTTCACTAGAAGTTATTGAGAAAAGCCATCTGTTTGAAATTAAAACCCCAAAACATTTAACTCATTCAACTTATTTTGAAAGGTTTATGAATTAATTAAAAGGAGGAATTCTTTCATTAGTTTCTTTTTCAAATGCATATCCTAACTGGTATAGTTTTTCTTCGCTAAAAGAAGGTCCAATAAATGTTAAATTTGAAGGTACTCCACTTTCTCTATAGCCCATAGGAATTGTTAGGCAAGGGTAATAGGCCCCAGCAGCATAAGCTGCATGATAATTATTTATTGAAAGAATAGCGTCTAATTCATATTTATTAATAGCTTCATCAAAGTATCTTTTACCTTCGTTTTTAATTCTATTTTTAATTTCAGAAATTTCTTTATTAGTAGTATTATCTTCGATAATACTTTTAAAAATCCCTTGACCATAAGGGGCTCTTTCTGACGAATCATTTAGGTTAAAATCGATCACTTCATTTATATTTTTTATTGAATTTTTTGAAAATTTAAGAAGATATTTAGGCAAATCATTTTTCATATCTACATCTAAAATTTTTCTAAATCCTGTATAGTTAATTTCGGGAGGAGTGAATTCAAATATTAGTCCACCTTCTTTTTTGATTTTTTCAATAGCCTTAGCATATAATGGCTCATCTAAAAGATTTTTAAACACTCCAAATCTTTTATTTTTTAATGTTGAATTTAAAATAGTCTCCAATTCAATTTTATTTTTATTTACTGAAAAGTTGTCATCCTTGTCATATCCCATTATAGCATTAAAAACTATGATGTTATCAATTACATTTTTTGTCATTGGACCTGATGTGTCTAAAGTGCTTGAAATAGGTACAATACCAGTTCTACTTACTAAACCAATAGTAGGTTTTAGACCAACTATTGAGTTTAATGAGGAAGGAGAGAGTATTGATCCTGAAGTTTCTGAACCCAGTGCAACAGAAGAAAAGTTCGAAGTAATAGCCACACCACTTCCAGAACTAGATCCTCCAGATTCAAACTTTTTCCTTCCATAAGGGTTTAAAGTTTGTCCTCCAATAGCACTATATCCTAAAGGGCAGCCGTTACAAAAATAATATGCCCATTCACTTAAGTTTGTTTTTCCTAAAATAATAGCACCATTTTCTTTTAATTTTTTTACAACATACGCATCCTCTGCATTGTTTTCAATTAATGCTACAGATCCTGCAGTAGTAGGCATTCCTTTATAATTAATGTTATCTTTTAATAGAATAGGAATTCCGTGTAAGGAATATATTGAGTTTGGCTTTTTAGTATCTTTTTCTCTTGCTTGATTTATTATATCAGGGTTTAATGAGATTATAGAGTTAAGGTACTTGTCTTTATCAAATTCATATTTTTTAATTCTATATAAATAAAATAAAGTCAGTTTTTCATAGGTTAATTCTCCTGAAATAACAGATTTCTGAATAGTTGGTATATCTTTTTCGATTATTAGTTCTTTTAAATTAGTGTAATCCTCTTCATTAAAATTATTTAGTTCTTTTTCAAATGGCTTAAACCATGCATTCTTGTCATTGTGCCTTGATTGGATGAGTTTGAATTGCATTCTATTAATAGGATGCTGTTTATTATCAGAAATTTCTACTGTCTCATCATAAGAATTCCAGTCATTAGTTTTAGTAGTTTGACAACTTATAAAAGCAAAAAGAAAAGTAAAAATTAAAAAAGTATTTTTCATAATTATAATTTTATTATCATTAATTTATCAATTCAATAGTTAAATCATTTCAACTATTTCTTCCATTTTCATTCCTCTAGATCCTTTAATTAGAATATTATTTTCTTTAATATCATTGGATTTTAAATATTTTTCAAAATCATATTTGGTTTCAAAAGATAATAATTTTGATTCTTTATTGCGCACTTTATAAAATTCACTTCCTATTAAAAAAACTTTATTTATTTTATTTTTAAAACAATAATTAACAATTTCAAGATGTAAACTATTTGACTCTTCGCCTAATTCAAACATATCTCCTAATATTACAGCTTTTGTACCATTAAGCTTTAAAAATGAATCCAAAGCAGCTAACATGCTACTTGGATTGGCGTTATAAGCATCTAAAATTATTTTCTGATTATTTTTTTTAATTACTTGAGACCTGTTATTTTTAGGGACATATGATTCTATTGCTTTTTTGATATTAAGAATAGGAATATTGAAATATAAGCCAAGTGCTATTGCTGCACTTATATTTGAAAAATTATAATCACCAATTAATTTACTATTAATCTCTGTATCTTTATAACTTACTAATAAAGAATCGTTTGTTTTTGATTTACTAAAAATGTAATCAGATTTGACTTTGTCACTAAAAGTTATAGATTGCTTGTTTTTATATTTATACTGAATTTCATTATCAGCATTAATTAGTATTTGTTTATTGTTCTTTATTAACCAATCAAACAACTCTGTTTTTCCTTTTATTACTCCTTTTAAACTTCCAAACCCTTCCAAATGTGCTTTTCCAAAGTTTGTAATGTAACCGATATCTGGTTTAACTAGGTTTGTTAGAAAAGAAATTTCTTTTAAGTGATTAGCGCCCATTTCAACTATCGCATACTCAGTTGTTTTTTTAATTCCTAATAAAGTTAAAGGAACTCCAATATGATTATTTAGGTTACCAATAGTTGACTTTGTTCTATTTTGAAAGCTAAAAACACAATTCATTAATTCTTTACTAGTTGTTTTTCCGTTACTGCCAGTAATAGCTATAATAGTTGTGTTAATTAATTGTTTCCTGTGGTGAGAGGATAATTTTTGTAAGGTTTTTAATACATTTTTAACTTTAATAAACTTAGAATTGTCTATATCTGAATTATCTATTATTGCATATTTTGCTCCTTTATTTAATGCATCTAATGCATAATCATTTCCATCAAAATTATTTCCTTTTAACGCAAAAAAGATACTATCTTTTTTAATAAATCTTGAGTCAGTAGAAACTTCTTCGCATTTAAGAAAATAAGTATATAACTGATCAATATTCATTTTCTAAATTTAATAGTATAAGAATAAAAAAATAAACTTTATTTTAAAATTCGACTTATCTTTTTCTAGGTTTAGATGTCTTTCTAGATTCTCCTAAATACGACATAGCACATCTGAATCCAATGAAATTAGTTGTCATATTTTCTGGAAGAAATCTTCTTTGAGCTGGATCTAAATAGTAAGCTCTATCTAGCCAAGACCCTCCCTTAAAAACTCTTGCTTCATCACTAATGAGTGTCGTTCTTTCTTCTGAAATATCATCTGAATTAGGAGAATTATACATTGTGGAAACTTCTTCTAAATTAGAATTTCTAATAGATTTACTATCTCCATCATTGTAATTCCTGTTATCTCCAGTTGAGTAGTTAACTCTATTAATTGAATCTTCATTTTCAATTTCTTGTTTTATTGAACCGGGTAAATTGTCATATGTAGCATTTTTAGAATCTATTAGTATTACTTTTCCATTTTCACCTATGGAAGGTTTGTAAAATACATTTCCTCTATAATAATTAAAATCATTTGCATTTTCATCAATGATCGGTCTGTACACATCTGCTACCCATTCTGACACATTTCCAGCCATTCCATACAAGCCTAAATCATTAGCAGGATATGATCTTACAGCAGTTGTTATACCAGAACCAGTTTCAGACCAACCAGCTATTCCACCATAATCACCTTTAGACAGTTTAAAATTTGCTAATTGATCTCCTAAAGATTTTTTTTTATCAGATCTAGTATATTCTCCATCCCATGGAAATTTCTTCTTTCCTCTGTAAACATTGCCATCTCTAATTTCACTTAGTGCTAATGCAGCATATTCCCATTCTGTTTCAGTTGGTAGTCTGTATTCTGGCAAGAGAAGACC
>TARA_B110000503_G_scaffold17759_1_pt1 | contig 14497 bp, 9 predicted proteins | sample TARA_B110000503 | Tara Oceans TARA_B110000503 (sample SAMEA4397472) | marine metagenome | biome: Polar Biome; feature: [SRF] surface water layer (ENVO:00010504); material: water (ENVO:00002006), including particulate matter (ENVO:01000060) such as... | depth 5 m | reverse complement strand
TTGCTCGATACCGTTACGCTGAATCAACCAGACAGTGTCATTGTAGATAGCATATACAGTAGAAACGTTACTTGTTACGACAGTAGTAATGCGATTATTCAAATATTCGCTAAAGGAGGAACAAGCTTATTATATGGCTTAGACCCCCTTGGTACGTTTACTACTCAGACTTATTGGGATATACTAAGTCAGGGTGATACTTTATTCGCAACGGTCCAAGACACGAACTCATGTTTTGTCTCCTATAAAGATGCGCGTCAAGTAATCTTTGATAGCCTTCCGGTATTTAAGGCAACGGATATCATTATCACTGAACCGTTATGTTTTAATGACAGTACAGGCCGTATAGAAGTGATTACTAAAGGAGGATCATACCCATTATTAAATATAGACAGCACCTCTAATGCCTATTCAGACTCTCTTGTCTTCAGGAGTCTTCCTTCGGATACAGTTTATATTACAGTTACCGATACGAACGCTTGTACTCCACAATATGGCTTTAATAGAGTGGTATATATCCCTCAACCAGAAAGACTTAAAGTATTAGCGATTACTGATAGTAACGTGTTGTGTTTTGAAGATACTACAGGTATTATTTCGGGTACCGTAACGGGTGGAACATTACCGTATGACATCCTATGGACCAACGGAACCACTGCTCTTTACGATAGTGCCGTTGCGGGTGGCTTGTATTACCTTGAAGTTATTGACGGTAATGAATGCTATGCATTCGATAGTACTGTTGTCGGGTCTTTTGATAGAGACTGTGACGGCATTCCAGATTCAGTTGAGACCTTCTCTGATTGTGATTGGGATGGCATACCAAATGCATATGATTTAGATAGCGATAACGATGGTCTGCCGGATGCCCTAGAATATGACTACGATAGAAACGGAATAGTAGGTGACGATTGTGATGGAGACGGAGTACCTAACTATTGTGATCCGGATATTTGTGAGTTCTTTATTCCTTCAGTGATAACGCCTAACTTTGACGGGTCAAACGATGCATTGGAAATACCGGGATTGCAGTACTTTGGAAATTATAAATTCACGGTATTTAACATCTATGGTAATAAAATATTTGAGTCTGAAAATCAAGGATCTGGGTTTGGAGGAACTACACAGAATCAAGTTGTCTGGTTCAGTAATGATGGTGAATTACCCTCAGGAACGTATTTCTACGTTTTAGAAATTCGTCCTAACAAATGGCGTCAGTCAGGATATATTTATATTGCACGATGATGAGAGTTGTATATCTATTCATAGCTGTAATTTTTAACATTACGTTGGTGGCTCAAACGCATCCGGCATTGGAAAATTATCTATTCAATCCAGTTTCGATTAGCCCGTCTTATGCGGGACGTCAAAGTGGATCCTTGAGTTTTAGCCATGATCAGCAGTTAATAGGCTTAAAGGGGGCTCCGGTAACAACTAATATTTCTTATGACACTATGACTAAAGGTCGTTTCGGCTTCAATGTCTCTATTATGGAGAATTCAGTAGGTCCTATACAGAACACTTCATTTGCTATTACCACTGCCTATCACCTAAGAATAAGTGAGTCAGAATACTTTTCTGCTGGGATTAAATATTCTGTGAATCAATTAGGTATAGACTTAGTAAGCGAACAGTATATCGACCCTAATGATTTTGTTATAATTAATGGAGTTATCCAAAAATGGTATCAAAATGTTGATATTGGTGGTGCTTACTATGGAAAGACTAAATATGCGGGTGTTAGTTTTCGAAACGCAGTTAGAACGTCATTTTTTATAAATGATAATTATGGCGCCCGTGTAATTCATTTATTTGGAGGAGGAGAAAGACCCACCGGATATGGCGGGATAGACCTTTTATATTCAGGCTTGATAAATATTGCTGAGAATTCACCCATAGATTTAAATGCACATTTATTGTTGAGATCTAAGGATATATTTAGCAGTGGCGTACTTATCTCTCCAAACAAAGTTGGGTTCATTTATCAGATCAATAGCCCAAGTGGATTCAATTTCTTATACCAGTATGCTTATCCATTAACAGAAATAAGATATATCTCGCAGCAAAGTCATACAGCTTGTATTAGGTTCCATTTTGTGCGCGCAAAGACATACGGTAATAGGATTGTAGAAACTCCAGTATTCTTTTTATAATGAGTAAACTTTTTATTTTCTTCCTTTTTATAGCTTTAAGCTTCACTAACAAAGCCTTAGGTCAAAGAGTTGTTATAGTGGAGGAGACTAGTATTCAGAAGTTATTACCGTCTTTTTTCTTTCAATCTTTTAATGTCTCCCCTATCACTAAGGAGGCTTTTAATAGTATTGGTGTTTGCTATACAGGTAGTGGTAAAATAGTCTTTATGGCAGATAAGCCATTTGTAAATTTGCCATCGGTGAATAACAAATACAGAGCTTTTGTTTACGATATGGTAACGAATAAGATCACGAGACTAGATACCAGAAATCTATGTGATATTGATAACAACAATTATAATATTGCTGGTCTAACGGTCAACGACAGTAACTCCTTCATGATTGCGGCTATAAACGATTACCGAACGAATGAGTTTATGGCGGAGAGTAGAATTATATTGAGTCATATTGATTTGAGCTATGGGTTTAGCCAGTGTGCTACTCCGCCCTTTGTGCATTTGGGGTACTCATATACACAGCCTTTTTTTGACAGTAATGAAGATTATTTGTATTTCGCAAGCGATATGGAGGGGGGTAAAGGAGGATTAGATATATACCGTATAAAAATGTTAGGATCTAATTTATGGGGTGAGGTAGAACCGATGGATGATATTAACACAACAAATAACGATGTCTACCCTTTTATAGATAATGAGGGTCGTTTATACTATAGCACATTGACAGGTAAGAATGGTTTTGATGTATTTTGTTGGTATGAAGGAATAAACCGACCGATTCGTTTGCCATCCCCTATAAACAGCCGAATTGACGATCTCAATTATGTTCAGGTTGGTACAAAGGACGCTTTTATTACACGTACTTCAAGTGACTCGCAAGCCACAGTTATTTATAGACTACTGGCGTTTTAATAGTTTATGGCTATTTCACTTCTCCTATTTTGACTCCTACCTTTTTCCGTTTCATTTGAAGCTATGGGTTGAGTTTCCCCTTTGCCGTTTGTGATAATTTCTCCAGAGAAACCTAAAGAGTTTAAGTATTTCCCTACTTGGGAAGCCCTTTTTTCGCTTAGTATTTGATTATATGAAGCTGTCCCTTTACTATCCGTGTGACCAATGATAGTCATAGATTTGACATTTCTCTGACTGTCATAAACTAGTTTAATTTCCCTCATAGAGGCCGCCGATAGGCGATCGCTATCAAAGCCAAAAAAAACGTTTTTCAATATAACTGGACGCGAGGTTGATTTACTAGGCTTATTCTCCTGCACAGTTATTCCATCTGCCGCATAATTTTTGTCCCGAGGGTTACTAAGGTCTGTATTTGCAATAGCACCTTGGATATGTGGGTTCTGTACACGATCTAAAAAAACTATTTTTTCTATCTGAGCAGTAGTCTTATACTCAAGATCTGGATCTATACGCATGGAGTGCGGTAGGTACCCGTTGGAAGTAATTGTTATTCCGAGAGTGTACTCAGGTAGGTAGCTTAAATAAACTACCTCGTTTTCAAAAGCAACTGCAGATTTAACAAGAGTGTTGGTTTCGTACTCATAGAAATTTACACTGAATCCCGGCAGGGTCCCGTATAATTTATCGATACACTTGAGTCTCAAAATAACATCGGCGGGCTTTACAAGCGTATCGTTGACGACATCATAAGTTCTGGTAACGATTCCTTTTTTACTAAAGAAGACGCTGTCTTTTTGTGCCTCCGCTTTGACTTCTCTCTTTGGGCCTAAAATGAAATAGACACTATCTTCTTTATATGAAAAAGATCGTGGATTAGCGGATAGTGCTTCGTTCAATGTAACCATTGCTTTCAGGGCGTCGGTTGTTCTATCGATCAAAGTGGACCAACGACCTTTCCCAATATCTCGTTGCTTCTGTGTGGTAAATTCTTGGTAAGAGATATAATTTTCACTAATCACAGAGTCGATCTGAGTAGTTTCGACTTCTTTAACTTTAAACAATTGTACGGTATCTAGTTGACGTACTATTTCACTTGCATAAATAAGTGCTAGTTGATTCTCTCCAAGTCTTGCTTTACGCGACACTATGATTGAGTCTTTGTTTAATACCATGATATCATTACTGCTCTCTCCATAGTTGATAGGGTAACGAAGTTTTTGAATCTTATTTCCTACACCTTTAGCGATGTAGGTCACGTTATCGTCGCCTTTAACCGAGTAATATAAGTCTGTATTAAAAGAATGAACCCCGCTTAAAGAAACACCATTAAACGAGGTTACAGTATCAACGCTTGCTATTCCGTCATCCGTGATTTTACATGAGATAACGTTGTTGTCGACGACTCCATAAAACAACTCGTTTGATTCATCGTATTGTAGTTTGGGTAGTTTAGTATTCGCGATATTTTTCATCTCCCCATTAATTCTGTTTAGAAGATAAAAACGACCATCTCTTAATTGAACTAATGAATACACAGGATCGTATTTTGTATAACCGATACAATTGACAGCATTCACGGTCGAGTCTAAAACAATTTCACCTCTTCTTACGTCAGCATATAGCAACCCGGGCTTATCGGCTGAAGTGAAATAGACGTGGCCATCGGAACGGTTTGCAGATAATAAGTTAATAGAGTTTGGCGCTCTATAAAGCACCTTTTCTACCAAAATATTCTGAGCATTGCCCAAGAAGGTCAAGAGCAGGCTAAATGTTAAGAGATAATTTTTCATGCTCATAATCTTGTACTAATAGAGAAACCAACTTCATTATGAGCGCCGAAAATAAACTTAGGCCCAAAAAACAAGTTTTTTGCATAAGGTCGCTGAATCTTTATGATTCCAACTGGTCCAGTAATCATTCCTTCTTTGTCATAAAAGACGATCCCCATTGCTCCAGCAGAAAACACTCCACCCCATTCTGTACCAAAAATTGATTGGAAGTCATTATATAGACCAATAAATAAGAAGTGACTATTTAAATCGCCACGATAAATGGAAGTGCCTAAATGAAAACCAACACCAAAGCTTTTATAGTATCTAAGGTTAACATTGAATTGGTCGGTATGACGGCCAATAGAATAACCTAAAGAAATAGGGCTGTAAGAAGTACTATCACGTGCTTTAGCGATATCAGGAGCAAGTATATTCAACGTTTGATAAGTTATAGTGTTATCAGGCTCAACAACTTTTAAAATGGTTGTTTTATTCTTTTCAATTCCAAGATTTTGCGCGATTTTAGGAAGAGATTTTTGTAGTGGAATAAATTCCGTCATATCTATGGTCACTGTATCGCCTGCATCGTTTTTATAAAAACGGGCGACGATTTCTCTAGAATCTTGAGTGCGAACTACACGCTGACCTATTACGATTGCCTCAATCTTTTTTTGGGCTTGTGCACTTAAGGCAAAAAGCATCAATACAATTAAAACTGAATTTTTTTTCATGGTAATGTTATTTCCGCACCAATATTGAATTGCATTCTAGCAATAGACTTTGGAGCCATGGTTTGATTTAAGTAAATAAAATTAGTTGCAGTATTACTATAGCAACTAACGCTTAATCTAGGTGCCACCTCGAAACGAGCTCCGAAGAGTACACTAAAATATGAATTAAGTGAGCTTATATTTTCTAGCATTATTCCAGTGAGCAGATAGTTTTTGTCAAATTTCTTTTTGATGATCACGCTATGACGGTAATTTTCAAAATAATGATACCTGGTTAGGGAAGTGCTGAGAGACAGATCTAAATTATTTGTCATTTGGAATGATAAATCTGCACCTAAAACAGGTGGTTGAAACGCTCTTGTGAAGGTCGTATCTCTCTTTTTTGAGCGCATTTCTTGATAAGTGTAATTACCACTAGGAGTTATAATTGGACTCATACTTGTGTTGAGTAAATCGGCAGTCTCTATTAGCGCGGTATTGAGAATTAACCGGTAAGAGTTATCTTCTTTAGCTGCTGTTATTGTAGGCGCGTTTCCTAAATGATTACCAAAAATGGAAATGGCTATTTTATTACCTAGATGAAGTTTAGCGTAGAAACCAAAGCTAGGATTTAATGTGGCATAGCGATATACGGAATAGTGTCCAGAATCAACATCGGTTATTGCCTGCGGCAAGGTTGCGATACCTCTAGTTGTATCGGTGAAGTTTGAGTTGAACGAATAATAAGCGCCACTAAAATCGGCAGTTAATTCGGTTGGTGTCTGATTTATTCCTCCGGAATAGCTAAGATTGGACAGTGAATTTAATTGGTGCCCGTTTAGAATAAACGCGAGATCAACAAAATTACCGAGCGACCTACCCAAAGTAAAAGAATGCTTAAGTGTACTGAACGAGGAGTAGCTGTAAGTTCCAGAGCCTTGGGGCTCGTATAAATAGAGCGAATTGAATAGTGAAGGGTCAAGACGTCTTTCATTGAAGTTGTAATTAGTTGTGGCAAACCCGAACTGCCATTTTCTTCTATGAAATCTTAGATTTATAAGGTCTTGAGTTGTCTCATTAAAAACAAAAGCAGTTTCGTTTGATGTGATTGGGTCATGCCCATACCAATTTGCAAGGCTAGCGTTTGATAATGTTTTTTGCTCCCAATTGCCAAACGACAATTCTAGTGCGGAGGAGTCACCAAGATGGTCAAACAACTCATCCATTTGGATGGTCCATTGCGCGTTAGCGGGGCTAAAGGAGAAAGCGATTGCTATGACAGTTAGGTTAAATCGCATCAAGGAAGACCATTAAATTTTAAATAGAAGTCAAGAAACAGACTGTCTTGATAATATAACTTTATTATGGGAGCGGCAAAGTCGACATCGTATTTAAAGTTTAAACTGGAGTTAAGACTGGTGATATCTTTAATGTTTTTCCAATTAGATTCTACGCTGTCTTGCGCATTTAAAAAGACTTCATCGAATACAACTATAGTATCGAAGTTACGTGTAAGTGAAAAGGAATTGATAAGTGGGGAAGATGTTTTTGAACGAAGCACGGCATAGGCAGAGACGCTATCACAAGAGTTGATTAGAGAATCGAGCTTATTGTTATCGCTCAAGTGAAGCAATTTTTCCGTCGATAAAAATGCTGATCCGCTACTTGAGGTCAGGTTAGTTTTAGCTGTGGAAGAGATACGAGTAACCCCCTTTGTTTTAAAGCCCCAAGGTGCCTTAAACGTATAGTTCGTCGTAACAGTGATGCTGTCCGGAGTTAAGGTGTTGAATGAATTTACAGAAAAGCCAGATAGGGACCAATTATTCGTTGCATTTGTACTACTGTCTAAAAATGAGGAACCAAGATTTAGTGTAGTAGAATCATAGGTAAAAATTCCCATATGATTTTGGTACTGCGCGTTAATGGAAATATTACCCCACCCAACACCATTTAATTGTTTGTTGATTTGTGATTGTTGTGGTATGAATTTAAGCGTAAGTTCTTCCGGCCAGTTGCTATAAGGTGTTGTTGTTGACGTAAAGGAATAAATCCAGTCTTCGTTAAGACCTAAACCCAAAACATCAGGTGGTGAAGTAAACCCATGCGATATCTGAATAAATTTTGACGGAGCAATATCAATAATGGAATTTGTGGATATTAATTTGTAATTCACATTAATCTTCCCCTTTATTGGTTGAATAGCTTTATTTGAGATCCCAGCTACCCAATTAATAGGCGTAGGATTCGAAATCACATAAACCATGTCCGAATAAATGATTCCGAAATTATCAGTGATAGTTCTGTGGAGCTCGAGACTCGTTGAATTTAGTCCCGTAGCTTGAAACACATTGCTTAAGTCAATGTCGCTAGCTTCTATGTAGTTAAACTTACTGGCATTTGCGAATGGGAGCGGAATACCGATACTCACATCGGCAAAGACATTTGATATAGGCCTGAATTTACCTGAAGATAAGTACGCATTTGAGCGACTTACCTTTAGCTCAAAAAGATTAAAATTATTTATTACAGTTGTAGTTCCAATCGCTATTCCAGGGGAGCTCACCTGATAAATGGTCCAATTGTATGATGCATTCGCATCTTTGTTAAAGACGGAGGCACTAAAGGTGGCGGAGTCGTTTTTTGCGATACTTACTACTTGACTAAATAGGATACTCGGGTTTGATTTTAGTGCAACGCCAATAATTACGTCGAAATCGAAATTATTGACTAGGGTGATGTCATAGACTCCCGAATCTATGTGTATTTGGTCAAATACTTGGGGTACAGCAATAGAACCGAAATAATAATTTGCATAAGAATTACAACCACTCCAACTGATTGCCGATCCGTTATTTGTGTTGAATAGACTGAAATCTCCTGGTGAAAACGCCTGAATAAATTGAAGCTGGCTGACGCTTTGCGATATCTTACCATGGTCAGTAATCTGAAAATTAGAATTATTTTCAAGTAGTGTAACCGAGCTTGTGTAGAGGGAGTCTCCCGGAATTAATGAACTAAAATCGATCAGGTCCTCATTGAGTTCATTCGTTAATTCTATGATTTGATTATTTGAAGCGGGAACGCTGTCGACATGAAATAGATCTAGAACAGCAAACTTTCCTTCCAATATCTTAATCGTGCTCCCGAATGTGGGTTCAAAATCGCCCTGACGAACAAAATCGCCTCTACATGACACAAAGAGAGCTACAAGTAATACTAGCGCAAAAGGATTACTATATTTGAACATTGGTATTGGTATGGTTCGGTTCTCTCAAATATATAAAAAAGCTGTTGTAATCTACTCGATTTTATTGATGTTGAGCGTGAGCTTGATTTCTTGTGCTTCGAAATCAACTGACCTGTTTATTGACTCTATCAGTTCCTTGAAGGATGAACATCTCCTTAGCAAACCTATAACCATAAAACTAGAGCAATCTAGCCTCTATTATTTCAGCGTATTTACTTCCGGGGAGTTTGATAAATTTGAGTCAAATATCTTCGATCAACTGCGTATCTCTATGTATTCAGAGGCACGATACAGATACCCTGAGTACGAGCTTTTAAACATTGCTCAATTTGAGGATAAGAATTTATTTACAACCTGTTATACAGTTAAAGGAGATTTAATTCTTAAAAAGGCCATTCGCGAAAAGATGAATTTAATAATACATCATCAACCTTTTATCGCTGGGTTAGATAGTAACGATACAACAGCTTCGAAAATTAAGGAGACCGCTTCAGCTGAACCTTTAGATAGCGCAATATTATTTAATGAAGTGCACCTCGAAGCAGTTCATCCTATTGAAGCGGAAGAATTGGCTGAGCTTCTGGTAATTGACATGTCGGATTTTACGATTAAAACAACTACGTCCAGCGCGACCGCTGAAAATAAAGAATACAGGGTAAAAAAAGAGGATAACAGTCAACAGGTTATGCCTTTATCCTCGTTCGACTCGAAAGAATTGATTCTTGCGGAGCCTCAAGCGTTGGAGCGATTGTCAGCAGATAATGATGCTAAGACTATTGAGCCAAATGAATCGTTAGCAACCAAGGATCTATGGCTTGCTGGGGAAAACAGAAAAGGAGAAATAGTGTATATCGTTGCCTGTTTTCAAAAGAATGGGTTTGTCGAAGAGAAGGTGTTAGTCACTGAGAAGGAAATAGGTTACCCCTTGGAATACTATGTTACAGATAAGTGGATTAGAGTGTACTTAAAAGATGTGGCTTCATCAAGTGAAGCAAAAGCTATCTTCTACGAGTCTTGGCCATGCGCATTCGGAAAATAGTTCTTAAATAGAATAACATAATCCAAGGTAACTGTAAGCGAGTCCATCAATGGGCAGCGTAATAACTCCTACGGAGACTGCAATGTGCTTTTTCCAGTTGTAATCAATTTTGAAATGTGACGCAGGTAGGATTGGATACCTCGGAAAATTGGAAACAAGTCCATAAGTATAGATCCCTAGGCTCATTGTAAAGTCAAAGGGATGTAAAAACCCTTCATTTAAACTGAAAGATGGACCAAGGTAGTAACGATCCACCATGCCTTTTGCTGGATGCAACTGATCACTTAAGGTTACTGCATGAAAGCCTAGATGATTGGACAATGTTGTTTCTAGCAAAAAAACATGACCGTTAAGATTACCGCCGTAGGTAAAGGCTAGGTTTAATTTTTTAGCAGCCGAATCTTTTTTAGCGGGGAAAAATGTTTCTCCAAGATCGTAGGTAAAACCTAGTGTACCGGTATTGAAATCCTGTTCTTTATTGAAATTCAATCCAGCTCGAACTAAATACTTCTCACTCAAACGGTAATTAACTTGAGTTGCAATTCCATAATTTAACGGGTATGACGGGAAATTATATAATGCTCCAGTGGTCCATATCCCAGGGCTTACGGTTGCACTAAAATTAGTGTTAGCGAAGTCTTCGACGGTGAGAGAGGGGCCTATAAAAAACTTGTCTGAGTATTTTGATGGTGCAATGGCGCTAAGGGTCCCAAAACCCAAAAAACCTAAGCCATTAGAATAATGCTTGCTAAACCCAATGAGGTGATGCTCTGGATTAACCCCATAGAAAGTTTGGAGTGTAGGCACGTCTAGTGCTTGTCCTTGCGCGATAAAACTAAAAAAAATCCCTAAGGCACAAAAAACATTTCTACGCCTCATTTAAATAACGATTAAGGTCTTACGGAATATAAAATCTCCCGATTCACAAACAACGATATAGGTCCCTTTTGCTAATCCTGTTATATCCAACATAGGATGATCTGTAAGTATCTCTTGAGGTGACACGACAACCTTTCCACTAAGGTCTGATATACGGGCCTTAAACCCACCTCGACTAAACGACACAACATCGACAGAGGAGGGATTGGGATAAATGTAAACACTACGCTCAAATTCAGTTATGTTAAAAGGTATGTAGCTTAAGCAATCACTTACGATGTTACAAGTCCCATTAATGATTAACACGCCATAGTCGCCCGTTTGGGTTGGCGTGTAGGTACTGGCATTTGCACTTGGTATTGTGATGTACCCACTGGTATCGCAGAGCACCCATTGGTAGAAACTGTAACCAGGGGTTGCCATAAATTGAATACCATTAAACATAATGGACGTGTTTATTATGGATGTTATTGGTTGTGAGTAGTTCCAGCTTGAAAAAGTGGGATTAGTGGTTCCGACAATGTACCCCACCACTGATCCAGCGGCGCTTAATGAATCTGTATAGGTTGCTGTCGACCAATTGTTTATGGTGTCCAGCGCCAATGGATTAAGTGAACTATCGATAGCATATATAACGTACGCACCCCAGTTCACAGTATCTGGATTAGGCGACCAATTTAAAATGGGATACCCTGTGGAATCGATCGAAATACAACTGGTCTGAACATTGGGAGCTGCAGAAACAGGATCGTCCACTTCCACAATAACAATGATGCTGGAAGATTTGTTGACGGGGCATTCATCGTCAGTGACTTTAAAGTAAAACGGATAGATGGCTGGCGCAATAGTACCCAAGACAATAGGATTCAGGTGCGCGGTGGTCACGGTCCATTCAAAATCTACGCTTAACGAATCGTTGCTAGTAAAAGCACCGTTTGCTGTTGAAGCTGACAAAGTTGCACAAGGACCGCTTAGAAGACAGGATGTTGTACTAGAGTAGTTTGATGAGTCACTTAGAGTGGCGCCAAATCCCACAAACGAGAGTTGCTCGCTTTGGCAATTTGCATGCGGTGTTAAGTCTAATGCATTTAATGTAAATGAGATGTTGTCTCCCGGCGCCGCATAAATTTTATAGAAGAGCGTATCTCCAGCTAATGATTGAATAACTGAAATGGGTTTTGAGGCGCTGTCATTAACTATTTCAAACGAAGGCGCTTCATTCACGGCATTATTTGCACAGAGCCCAGTGTCTGTAGCACAACTTAAGGTGAAGATGGGTAAATCGCGATATACTTTCCCAATCATATAATTACCTCTCCAAGATTCAACTTCTACGCAACTTGCCCAAGAGCCAATCATGTTGCTGTTAAAGGTGATTACCCCTGTTAAGGAATCTATTTGAGCAGGTGTTGCGCCAATTCCACTTGGGAGAGGACTTAGAGCTGAGTATCCGGTGTCCCAAGGCACCGAGGTACTCGAATCTATCAAGGGCTCTGCAAAACGATAATACAAAGAATCTAAATCACTATCTAGACCAAGATTGTTGATGAGCATATTGTCTTCATTAGAACAAGTTCTTGCCTGAGGTCCTTCTAGAAAGTAAGGAGAGGAGTCATAACAAGTCGCAACGCCTGTAGTTGTATCTCCTGCACTCAAGGCTATGGCGCTTCCCGTTTGGAAAACAGGATACATGTAGGCTCTCAAAAAATAGCTTTGACTGCCAGGGCTTGTAATGTTGGTGACGGTATTGGGTCTGCAGCAGCTGTTCCAACTAAAATGCCATCCAGAAGGTGGAGGCGAACCGTGAAGTAAAATCTCACCGGATTGATAGGTAACTTTCTCCATGGACCCTTCTCCGGAAGTTGCTCCACTACAACTTGGTGTTGTATTCAAATAACAACTGGGCAATAAATATTCACTGTTAATGGAATCTAATACGATACTAACGCCAGCGTTATTTTGAAGCGTTTGGCTGGCATAAGAAAGGTTAATACCGCCACAATCTCGGTAGAGGGTCATGGTAAAAACATACTTACCATTGCCCTGACAACGCCAGACTATCTCACCTCCTAATAAATGCGAGGCGCTCGCTTGAGTAGGCATAAGCATCGTAGCCGAAAGCAATAAAATGAGTGTGAGTAATTTACGTTTCATGGTTTGAATATTTAACACAGGTAAGTTACGTTAATTTTCAAAAAAGCATTCGAGCGCCTAATTCAAGAAATGCACATTGCATTTTAAGTTTTAACAGTTCGAAAAACAAAGTATAGAATTTTATTGCTTCTCCTACAACTTAGTGGCTAATGTATAGACGGTAAGAACAGAGGTGAGTTGCGCAATGAGGTTTTGAGAGAAGGCTTGCCAGTCTAAATCTTCGCGTTCTTTCTTTTCTTTTTCTGTTTTCCCCCCAACCACGATTTTTGACCCCGGTTTTACTTTGGGAGAGCGCCCTATAATTCTCCATGGACGGGTTTGTTTAGCAACCCCGTTTGCATAGACTACGGTAGTATTCCAGCGTTTGGCACTTTCACCATACCCACCAGCCAAGTTTCTTATGTACCATTTGGCAGTTTTCCCCGAGATGAAAGCGACGTGTAGGCTCTCGCTGTTTTTACCATCGTTGAGTTTGCTATAGTTATCCGATTCAGTATGGATTCTACGTATTTCCACGGTGTAGTCTCTAGCGGGAATATCAATCTGATCGCCTGAAAGCAATTGGATATTCTCAAGCGAATTATTGCTGTTTAATATTTTATCAATGTTAATTGATACTTCTCCCTTACCCATGCGAGTAAACTTTGCCGCTTCCGGAAAGGCGTCACTTGTCAAACCTCCCACTTTACGAAACAAGTCTTTTACGGTTTCTCCTTTTCTAAGGGCATAGCGGCCAGGATAACTTACCTCGCCTTTAATGGTAACAAACTCCTGGAACACAAACCCTAATTTCCTTCTCACTACCAGTGCATCGTATGGTTCGAAGGTGAAGTCCCCGTCTCTAGGCAGGCTTAATGCACGCTCCTCTAACTCACCAACTCGCTTTCCCTTGAAAGGCATACGGTAAACGACCAGTTGAGTGCTGTCTGCAGCGAAGGTGAGCCCGCCTGATAGTTCGATCACATCATTAAGTGTAATGTTTTTGTCATAGGGCAGCTCTAATGGGGATTGTACTTCTCCGGAGACACTTAATACAGCGCCGTCGTAGAAAGTTTTCTCTTTGAGAATTTTAAGCTCATCACCATCTTGAAACATGAAGGAACTCTGGTCCAACGACACTGGAATCACCTCGGTTTCACCGTTGGGAAAGCGGCGGTAGACATAAGCGACATCGCGCTTTGCGTCCTTCTGAAGACCATTGCTTAGATTGATTAGGGTCTCAATGGTGACGTTGGAGTCTATAAAATAGTATCCGCTATCGCGTACAGCGCCACTCACTTTGACGATGGTAGAATCCGTAAAATCTCGCTGGTTGAGAATCTGGATAACGTCTTCGGCTTCGAGATTAACGTTATCTGTGCCGGTTAAAACTTCCTGTGGGTTGAACGGTTGCACTGAGGAAGCTCCGTTTGCTGCAATGCGCAAAAGGTAGGCAACGTCTGTTCTAGACTCTTCTCTAAGAACGACTTTTTCGAGTAAGGTTTGAAGTGTAGGATAGTCACGAATACCGTAAATACCAGGATAGTTCACCGCACCTTTAACTTGAACATAATCTTTGCGGTCAGAAGTTTGGGTACCTATAATAACGCGATCGCCGTCTTCAAATCGCAGTGTACCCAATTCTTTACCGGAATA
>TARA_B110000503_G_scaffold21280_1_pt1 | contig 14532 bp, 11 predicted proteins | sample TARA_B110000503 | Tara Oceans TARA_B110000503 (sample SAMEA4397472) | marine metagenome | biome: Polar Biome; feature: [SRF] surface water layer (ENVO:00010504); material: water (ENVO:00002006), including particulate matter (ENVO:01000060) such as... | depth 5 m | reverse complement strand
TTTGAAATCATCTCTCGTCCTGCTTGAAGAGAATCAATCTGCCCATCCGCCTCCATCTGAATAATCAAATTACCAAGAACTGTAGCCTCAACAGGTCCAGAGTAAACAATTTTTCCGGTTGCATCAGCTGTTAATTGATTTAATAATTCGTTTGCTGATCCCCCGCCAACAATGTTTATCTCATCAATCTCCCGGCCTGATGCATCAATTAGATCCTTAAGCGCTCTGGAATATGCAAGTGCCAGTGAGTCAAAGATGCACCTGGCAAATTCAAATGGGCTCTCTGGAACGCTCTGGCCAGTCTCTTCACAGAATCTGGCAATCGTCTCTGGCATCGGGCCAGGTTTTGCAAACATTAAATCATCGGTATCAATTATCTGATTTGAATCACACTTTGCTGCGCCAGCAGCGAGTTCTGCTGCGGTAAATTCCAGCCCTTTGCCGCGCCAATAGCGGATGGACTCTTCAAGTAACCACATTCCAGTTACATTCTTTAGAAATCTAATCCGCCCGCCTACTCCAACTTCATTTGTGATGTTGTAAACAAGCGCCTTCTCCGTGGTCACTGGCTCTTCAAGTTCGAGTCCAATAAGCGACCAAGTACCACTTGAAATGTAGGCAGACCGACCATTTGGATTCAAAGGCGTGCCAGCAACTGCAGATGCTGTGTCATGCGAACCGACGGCTATTACCTTTATGCCATCGATTGGACCATGGCCTCGGACTCGACCAATAACTGCTTTAGGCTTATGAATCTTTGGAAACATAGCCTTAGGAAGTCCAATTCGTTTAATTAATTCAAAGTCCCACTCTTGTGATCTAGCATTTAGAAGTTGGGTACTAGAGCTATTTGTTACCTCGCTGCTTTTCTTGCCGCAGAGAATATAGTTCAAGAGATCTGGAAGCATAAGAAAGGTCTTGGCTTTTCTAAAGGCCGAGGTACCTTTGGCAGCAAATAATTGATATGCAGTGTTGAAGAAAATGAATTGAATCCCGGTCTTTGAATAAATATATTCTCGGCCCACATCTTGTGAAATTTGTGTCATTAGGCCATCGGTCCGACCGTCACGATAGGTAAATGGAATTTCAGCTAACTTCCCAGTTGAATCTAGTAAGCCATAATCAACAGCCCAAGAATCAATACCTAATGACTTTATAGGTCCAAGCTCTAGGCTCTTGTTTAGACCATAAATTACCTCGTGGACAATCTTTTCCCACTCCCAACGAATTGAGCCATCACTTAACGTCTGGGCTTCGTGCGAGAAGCGATGAACTTCGCGCACGACGATTACACCCTTTTGAATATGGCCAACAGCTACCCGGCCGCTCGAGGCGCCCAGATCTACTGCAGCATAAAGACTCATTGCTTATCTCAAGAAAGCTGCAGCTACGCCACCATCAACTGGAATGTGAAGTCCAGTAGTTAGCGATAGATCTCCGCCAAGTAAGACAAAAACTGCGGCGGCAATATGATCTGGCAGAACTTCTTTCTTTAAAATAGTTCGCTTGGCATAGAACTCACCGAGCTTTGACTCTTCGACTCCGTAAACTGCGGCGCGATTTGCACCCCAGCCTGAAGCAAAGATGCCTGAACCCTGGACGACGCCATCTGGATTAATTCCATTAACTCGAATTCCAAATTCACCAAGTTCTGCAGCAAGTAGGCGAACCTGATGTGCCTGGTCGGCCTTTGTAGAGCCATAGGCAACATTGTTTGGTCCGGCAAAGACAGCATTTTTTGAAGAGATATAAATAATGTCGCCGCCCATTTTCTGCGCCAACATAACCTTTGCACCCTCACGTGAAACTAAGAATGAACCTCGAGCCATGATGTCGTGCTGCAGATCCCAATCTTTAGCTGAAGTTTCTACAAGGGATTTACTAATAGAAATTCCGGCGTTATTGACAATAATATCCACTCCGCCAAAGGCGAGCGCTGCTGCTCCGACACCTGCCGCAACCTCTTCCTCGCTAGTGACATTCATTGAAATCGCTATTGCCTTATCAGCTCCACCAAGTTCCTTTGCGAGCTCGGTTGCACCTTCGATATTTAAATCAGCGATAACTACACAGGCACCTTCATTTGAAAGCCTCGTTGCAGTTGCCTTGCCAAGTCCAGATGCTGCGCCTGTAACAAGTGCAACACGTCCAGCTAATGGCTTTGGCTTAGGCGCGCGCTTTAACTTTGCCTCTTCTAAATCCCAATACTCGATGCGGAATTTCTCAGATTCTGCAATTGGCTGATACTTAGAGAGCGCTTCAGCACCGCGCATCACATTTATTGCATTTACATAGAACTCGGATGCAACTCGCGCAGTCTGCTTATCTTTCCCGAAGGCGAACATTCCGATTCCCGGAACCAGAATTATTGCTGGATCTGCCCCACGCATTGCAGGTGAATCCTTGGTAGCAAATTTCTTGTAATAGGCCTCATAATCTTTCCGATACTGCTCGTGCTTCTCATTTGCCAAGGCAATAACATCGGCCAACGGCGCCTTTGGATCGATTTCGATAACCATTGGACGTACCTTTGTCCGCAAGAAATGATCGGGACATGATGTTCCAAGGCCAGCTAATCTCGGCATCTGCGAGCCTTGAAGGAAATCTAAGACCGTATCTGAATCATTAAAGTGGCCAAGTGTCTTTACATCTCGTGATGCAATACCGCGCAGATAAGGTGCGAGTTCACTAGCACGAGCATTTCGGGCAGCTGGATCTAGCGCTGCATATTTTGCAACGCTCTCTCCAAATGGCTCACTCTTGCCCTTCTCCTTAATAAATTTCTCGGCCTTCTCAATCGCCTCTATTGAGCGCTCTTCACACTCTTGGCTTGTAGTTCCCCATGTGGTTAGACCATGTCCGCCTAGAACGCATCCCTTAGCCTTTGGATTATTGGCTGCGATTGCTGCCATATCTAGTCCAAGTTGGAAACCAGGTCGACGCCAATCAACCCAGAGAATCTCATCGCCAAAGCATTCACGAGTTAACTTCTCGCCATCAATTGAAGTAGCCAGAGCAATAATCGAATCTGGATGAAGATGATCTACATGGTCGTAATCAACTAGCCCATGCATTGAGGTATCAATACTTGGAGCTGCGCCACCTAGTCCAAAGCGACAATAATCAAAGAGTGCAACCATCTCATCTTCATGTTCAACACCACGATAAACATTGGTCAACAACTTAAAGCGGTCGAGATCTAAAGCTGCTAATCCGGATTCTTTAAGAGTTCCAAGATCACCACCAGATCCCTTTACCCAGAGCACTGGACTCTTCTCACCCGTTGCCGGATTATCTAGAACGCCTTTAGCCGAAGTATTTCCGCCAGCAAAGTTTGTAAATCTCGGCTCAGAGCCCAGCTTGTTGCTGCGCTTTATTAACTCTTCTACTGGTTTAGGTGTCGGCATTATTAGGCGCCCCATCCTGCCTGTGCGCCGCCAACTCGCTCAGCAGAGATCTTCTCCAAATATCCACTGCGAGCAAAAGCCGCCTTTGGATCTGGGTCAAGGCCTTGCTCACTTCGAACTTCACCAAGTAGGCCGCGGACATCGCTGTTATAAGCGTCCATTAATACATCGTTGGCGCCAAGTACATCAAGGTTTGCTTGTGCCTTGGCAAGCGCTGGCGCATCTACTAACAACGCCTTTGCAACTGCTTCTTGTACATTTGTAATTGAGCGAATCTGGCCCGGAATCTTATCTTCGATATTGTGGCACTGGTCTAGTACATAAGAGACGGTTGTATCTTTTGCAAATCCGCCACCTTGATTTACTTCATGCATAATTCTAAATAATTGGAATGGATCTGCAGCGCCAACAATTAAATCATCATCGGCATAGAACCGTGAATTAAAATCAAAGGCGCCAAGGCGCTTCTTCATCAGTAGGAATGCAACAATATATTCAATATTTGTTCCTGGCGCATGGTGTCCGGTATCTACGCAGACAGATGCCTTAGGTCCAAGCTCAAGACAGTGCACATATGAAGTGCCCCAATCTGGAACATCAGTTGAGTAGAAGGCAGGCTCAAAGAATTTGTACTCTAGGAGCATTCTTTGATTATCGCCCAGGCGGTCATACAACTTCTTAAGTGATTGCGCCAAGCGCTCTTGACGCCCGCGCAGATCATCTTGTCCTGGATAATTTGTTCCATCAGCAAACCAGAGCTTTATATCTTGCGCGCCGGTCTGATCCATAATATCTACACATTCAAAGAGGTGATCAACAGCCTTCTGTCGAATCTTTGCATCAGGGTGGCAGACAGAGCCAAATTTGTAATCATCATCCTGAAAAGTATTTGAATTAACAGTTGCAAGGCGTACCCCTAAATCATTGGCATGCTTTGCAAGAGCTTTGTAATCTGATACACGATCCCAAGGAATATGCATTGCTACTGCTGGCGCAGCGCCAGTGAACTTATGAACCTGAGCAGCATCTGCAACCTTCTCAAATGGATCTCTTGGGACTCCGGCAGAAGAGAAAACTTTGAAGCGGGTTCCTGAATTTCCATATGCCCAAGATGGGACTTCGATGAAAAAACGCTTTAGAACTTCTTTTACTTCATTTTTACTTGCCATGTCCATGCTCCCTTTAGTTATATTTAACTGTTATCAAATTTACGCGAGGTAGAAGACCTCTTTTAACCTTAAGAATCCCTCATCTGGGGCCTTGCCATCTAAAGCAACAAAGAAATCTGCCATCTCGGCCTGCCATTTAGCATTGATTTCCAGCTGTGCCATTCCTGCCTTCGCCGCCACTAAATCTGGTGTCTCTAAATATCCAATTAGAGTGCCATCAGACTCATCTAGGTAGAGCGAATAATTATGCCAACCTGTCTGGCGCAGCGCTTCTAGCATCTCTGGCCAAACTTCAGCATGACGCCGAATATATTCAGGCATCATCTCTCGCTTTACTTGCAATCTAAAACAGACTCGCTCCATTTTTTAATAATTCACAATCTAAAGCTAGTTAACGAATTTGAACTCTCTGTCTTTTACTTTAAAGAAGAGAGCGGCAACTCCCGCAAGGAAATTGCCGCCCTCTAGCTTCTAATTTATTAGTAATAAATTAGAAGTTGTAGCTATCTACGTTGTCTTTTGTAAAGACTGTAGCTGGTCCGAGGAGAACTTCATTTCCTACAGCACCCTTGATAACTTTACGCTTCTTCAAGCCCTTATCGCCCTTGCCGGATTTAATCTTCTTTCCGACCTTGACTGATTGACCCTTGTTCACGATTGAGTTAGCAACTTGTACTGCAACATAACCGAAGTTTTCTACATCCCATAGAGATGCTTGGGCTCCTGAGCCGTCCTTGATGTATGTCTTCATATCATTTGGAAGACCTAGACCAGTTACGAAAACCTTGCCCTTTGAAGATGAACCTGAAACATACTTAGCAGCTGCAACAATACCTACAGATGTAGGAGCAACAATTGCCTTGATGGTTGGGTTGTTCTGGATAAGTCCTTGAGTCTCAGTTGTTGACTCTTCTGGCTTATCTAGGCCGTATGCAGTTGCAACAACCTTTACATTTGGATGCTTGTCAGCAAGACGCTTGTTCATGTATTCGATCCAAACGTTCTGGTTTGTAGCATCTGGTGTTGTTGAAAGTACTGCGATATCGCCTGAGCCACCAGCTAGATCAGCTGCTGAATCTGCGAGTGCGTTACCGATACCTTCTGATGAAGCCTGGTTAACGAATATTGAGCGACCTTTCTTAGCAACATCTGAGTCGTATGTAACAACTGTTACACCCTTCTTACGTGCTGACTTAAGTGCTGGAACAAGAGCATCCTTGTCGTTAGCTGCGATGATGATTACGTTGTAACCACTCTGCACAGCTGCGTTGATTTCTTTAACCTGAGCTGCTGCTGTAATTTCTGTAGGTCCCTTGTATGCACAAGTTGCCTTCAGTTCCTTACATGCGCGCTGTACTCCGACATCAGCTGCTTGGAAGTAGCCGATCGTTCCGAGCTTTGGAATATGTGCAATCTTCAGCTTTGTTGCTGCTGAAGATGGTGCCACGAACGCTGTAGCGATCAATGCACCTGTTGCAATTGCTGCAAGTACTTTTTTCAAAGTAGACCCTTTCTTAACTTAACTAATAACAGAAACAACCTTTGGTTCTGTTAATCGAACTAGGAATGTAGCTACGAGCCCTAGAACAATTCTGTGAATCTATTGGGGATTCAGCCCGACCTGCAAGGTCTTTTTTATAACATTTCGCTAACTCTTATTAGCCGCCTTTACTTTCGCCGCCTTCGCCTTGTTGATCAAGACCGGAGCCGCAACCGAGGTGAGGAGCAAAATACCGGTGACGATGGTTCGCCATTGGGCATTGATCTCGCGAAGAGTCAGCCAGGACTCAACACTGCCGGCTAGAAGTACACCCGCGATAACGCCCCACATGGTTCCGATACCACCAAAGATTGAGACACCACCCAGCAAGCATGCAGAGATTACTAAGAGTTCTAGACCCACACCATTATCAGCCTGCGCTGTTGAGAATCTAAATGTGTAAACCATTCCCGCAACGCCTGAGAGGAAACCGGTAAATGTAAAGCAGATAACTTTATGCCTAACAACATTTATACCGGCAAACCTTGCACCTTCTGGGCTCTGTCCGATTGCAAGAGTACGTCGTCCAAATGCAGTGTTATGTAACAGCAGAGCAAATCCGATTCCTATGATTATGATTGGAATAAGTGTCTGTGGGATAAATGTGGTGCCGATAGTTTCGAAGCCAAAGCTCGTATATCTCTCGGGGAACTCATTGATTGTGTTAGTTCCTAATATTCCGTTGGCGATTCCACGGTAGAGCGCCAGCGTTCCGATGGTGACCGCAAGTGAACCCAGCCCCACCTTCGTAACTAGAAATCCATTTACAAATCCACAGAGCGCTCCAACTGCCATACAAATAATAATCGCTAACCAGATTGGTGCTCCCTTGTCATAGGACCAACCGAGCATTGCAGAGCTCAGCGCCAAGGTAGATGCGACCGAAAGGTCAATCTCGCCCATGATAATTAAGAAGATAACGCCAAAGGCCATAATCGTAATTTCACTAGTGTTTGAGAAGATCTGTGAAACGTTGATACTACTTAGGAAGTTATCGGTAGTAAATGATGCGCCAATCCAGACTGCAACAAGGAGTAGAACAATTGAGGTATCCCATGTCTTGCGTAATTTAAATTTCATCACAGCTACGCCCTCTCTCTAATCCGTTGTGCCAGCAAGGCAAGTTCACTCTTTCGAGCTAGAACTCGATCTGCATAAATTGCAGTAATAAGTAATAGACCATTAATTGCTGCCTTCCAGAAAGCATCAACTCCAATTGCGGCAAGTCCGCCTTGAATTGTCTGCACAAGAAGGGCGCCAATCAATGCGCCAACTGTTGTTCCAGAACCGCCAAGGATTGTGACGCCACCGATTACTGCCGCGGCAACCACAGATAGCTCTTGGCCATAGAAAGCAGTCGAGTCAACTTGAGCAAAGCGCATCAAGTAGAAGACACCGGCAAGTCCAGCCATTGCGCCAGAGAATACGAATCCTAGGAAAGTGCGACGAAATACCTTTAGGCCAACAAGATTTGCAGCATGTGGATTTGAACCAATTGCGTAGCAGTCACGCCCAGCTTTGCGGTACTTCATAAACCATGCGGTAATTAACATAGCGATAATTACAAGCAAGAATGTAAATGGCATCACGCCGAAAAAGACTTTCTGACCTAAATCTAGAAGACTTGGTGGCATTTCTTGTGCGTTGTAATCAACTGAGTTAGAGATTACATAAACGGCGCCGCGAACGATATAGAGCGTGCCAAGTGTTACAACAAGAGAAGGAAGTCGAAGACCGGCTACAAGCAGTCCATTAATGATGCCAACAACCATTCCAATCATTGGTCCAATGATGAAGCAATGTATCCAAGTGAAGTCCGGATTCTTAGCACAGATATCTGCAACAAACCAAGCAGTAAGGCCGACTGTTGATGCAACTGAGAGGTCGATATGTCGCATAATAATGACGGGCGCCATACCAATTGCAAGTAGCGCAACCACTGCAGTTGAGGTGAATAGATCTCGAGTTCCATCACCAGTTAAGAATCGTGGATTTATTAATCCGGTTATTCCGATGGTAACAATAAGGATTAGTCCAAGACTTCCTTCACGGCTACGAGGCTTGAGACGAGAAAGTATGTTCATCTTTAGGCACCAACCTTTCCTGTCGTAGCTGCTGCAATAACGTTCTCTTGGGTCGCTTCTGCTCGTGAAAGTTCAGCAACCTTGCGACCTTCACGCATAACAATTATGCGATCTGCCATTCCTAAAACTTCTGGAAGTTCAGATGAGATCATCAACACTGCCTTTCCCTCGCCGGCGGCGGTATCAATTAATTTATGAACTTCGGCCTTAGTTCCAACATCGATTCCGCGGGTTGGCTCGTCAACTATCAAAATATCTGGATCAGTTGCCAGCCACTTGGCAAGCACAACTTTCTGCTGGTTTCCACCTGAGAGGCTATCTACTGGATTTGATGGGCCAGCATATTTAATGCTTAATTTCTCGCGCCAAGTCTCAGTTAGTGCGCGCTCTTTCTTGAAGTTTAGAAAGACTCTTGCTTTCTTCAACCGATCAAAAGACTCCATTGCAATATTGCGATCGACTCCGGCAATCATGAAGAGGCCTTGTTGGCGGCGATCTTCTGGAACCAGAGCAATCTTCTTTGCCATCGCAGCGATTGGTGAACCCTTCTCAAGTTCCACACCTTTAATTTTTACGCTACCGGTTTCATACTTATCAATACCAAAGATTGCGCGCGCAACTTCGGAGCGCCCAGAGCCAACCAGGCCAGCAAGTGCAACGATTTCGCCTTTGCGGACGCTAAAAGAAATATCACGGAAATAGGCTGGATTACTCATTCCAGTAACTTCTAGAACTATCTCACCAATTTTGTGTTCGGTCTTTGGGAAGAGCTCAGTGAGTTCGCGACCCACCATCTCTTTAATAATTTTCTGCAAGTCAGTTGCTCCAACTGGATTTTCACTAACTGTTGCACCATCTCGCATTACAGTTATGTAATCAGAGATTGCAAGGACTTCATCCAATCGGTGGCTAACAAAGATCACTGCCTTATTTGCTTCCTTCAAGCTCTTCATAACAGTCATCAATCGCTCAACTTCAGATGCTGATAGCGCTGCAGTTGGCTCATCCATCAAAATAATATTTGCATTCATTGAAAGTGCTTTCGCAATTTCAACAACTTGTTGATCAGCAATTGAAAGACCGCGTGCTTGACGCTTTGGATCGAGCTGAACTCCTAGTTCGGTAAAGAGTCGAGCTGCTTCAGATTGCGCAAACTCCCAATCGATTGCCGCGCCCTTCATTGGTTGGCGACCGATAAATACATTCTCAGCCAGAGAGAGATCTAGAAATAATGACGGCTCTTGATAAATTACAGCGATTCCCTGCTCGATTGAAGCTTGAGGTGATCCTGTTGTAAAAACCTTATTGCCAAGTGTGATTGTTCCACCATCATTTACATGTACACCGGCAAGAATTTTTAACATCGTAGATTTACCAGCGCCATTTTCGCCAAGCAGCGCATGAATCTCGCCAGCCCGAATTGAAAGGTCTGCACCACGTAGCGCAATGGCGCCGCCAAATCGCTTCTGGACACCCTTCATCTGAAGAAGTAAGTCACCCTTTTGAACCACTTGGACTCCACTCTTTTAAAGTTAACCGATTAGAACTATGTTTGGAATCTTATTAACCCTTGCATCTTGAATCTAGAGTCTTAATAGGAAAAGATTGCGAAAAGGCTCCAAATATAGGCAAAATTCGATAACAATTTGTTACAGCAGAATAGTTCTGACTAAGTAGAAGGGTCATCTCAATATATGGGCACTTATCTCGCATTGGATATGGGGGCCGAATCTGGGCGCCTAATGGCCGTTGCGATTGAAAGTGCGATTTCTACGCGTGAAATCTACCGTTTTGCTACGCCGGTTACTACAGATGAACGTGGCCGCCGTTGTTGGGATCTACCCAAAATAATGGAGGAAGTCACAACCGCACTTAAAGCTGCTGCGCCAGATGGGCCCTATTTATCAATAGCTGTAGACACGTGGGGCTTGGATTTTGGTTTACTTGATTCAGAACAGAAACTAATTGGGCTGCCAGTTAGTCATCGTGATCATCGCACCGATGGCTACTTAGAAAAAGCGGCAGCAATCGTCGGTAAAGATAGATTGCACGGTGATACTGGTTCACAATTATTGGAAGTAAATTCAATCTATCAACTTCTTGCAATCATTCAGCAGAGCCCAGATGAACTCGCCAAGGCACGCCATCTATTGCTTATGCCAGATTTAATTCTGCATGCGCTAACCGGTGAGATTGGAACTGAATACACCATTGCATCTACTACTGGTTTATATGATGTGTTAAATAATAAGTGGGCCACAGAGTTGGCAGAAGATTTAGGAATCCCAACAAATATCTTTGGCGAAGTTCAAGATGCCGGAACTATCCGTGGCACCCTAAGTAAAGAGATGCAAGATTTAACTGGCATTGGTCCAATCCCCTGCATTGCAACTGCTAGCCATGACACTGCCTCTGCAGTTGTATCAACCCCCTTTAACTCACCTGGGAGTGCATATATCTCATCAGGAACCTGGTCGCTACTTGGCGTCGAGTTAGATAATTCAGTTGTAAATAATTTAACTCTGCAACATCGATTAACAAATGAAGGTGGCTTCGGGCGAAACACCCGCCTGCTCTGCAATATCGCTGGGCTCTGGTTGATTCAAGAAGTTCGCCGTGACCTGAAACTTCAGGATATTGAATTAACTTATACCGAGCTTGTTGAGCTAGCAAAGGCACAACCCGATCCATGGCGAACCTTAATTCATGTAAATGATTCAGTATTTATCCATGCCGGCGAGATGATCAAGCGGATTGCGAAATTTGCCAAGGATTCTGGGCAGCCAATTCCAACAACTCCTGGCGAGCTCGCACAATGCATCTTTGCTTCACTTGCTCTTCATTATGCACGGATTGCAGAAGTTCTTGCCGAATGTAGCGGCCTTGCGATGCCCGCAATCCATATCGTTGGCGGCGGATCACAGAACTCACTTCTCTCACAACTCACCGCGGATATTTCAGGCCTCGAAGTAATCGCTGGCCCGGTTGAGGCTACCGCGATGGGTAATGCAATAGTCCAGGCAATTGCACTTGGGGAGATTGCATCTCTAGAAGATGGACGCAAAATAATTGGGGCAAGCGACTTAGGTATTAAGAGTTATTTGCCCTCGCAAGATGGCGAAATTCGAAGTGCGATATCCGGACTTCAAATAAGATATGAAGCACTAATTAACTAGGGAGATTACGCAATGTCGAATTTAGCTAAGGATTTAACCGAGCTCTCCCGCAAAGCTGGGCAGCCAGGCGCTGATCTAACTATCCAGGCCGAAGGCAATGCAGCGGTCTTTGATCGCGATAATGGCAAATTCTTGGTTAAAGCAAGTGGTGTCATTATGGGAAATGCCAACGAAGAGGATTGGGTCTGGCTTGAATTAGATAGCTGCGTAGAAATCCTAGAAGCTGCGCGAAAGGATGGCTCAAGTGAGAAACTCACCACCGAGCTAAATGCGATTCTCGCCGCATCAATGAATGCAAAGGGTGAGGTCCGCAAAGCAAGTATCGAAACTTTGGTTCACGTTGTCGCTTTTCATACGATGGGAGTCGACTGGTCACTACATACCCATCCAACTCCAGTTGTGGCTCTGGCCGCAAGCAAAGATGGCGCAAAGCATTACAGCGGAACCGTATTTCCAGATGAAGCGGTTATGTGTGGACCAGTTCCACTCTTCTTGCCATTTGCTAATCCCGGACTTGATCTAGGTCTTGGAGTTTATGAAGGCGTTCTTGAATATCAGCAGAAGCATGGCCGCAATCCTGGTCAGATAATTCTTGGCAATCACGGACTCTGCACATTTGGTGTCGGTGCTCGCGAAGCCCTAGGAACAACTGAGATTGCAGTAAAGGCTGCGAAGATTCGCCTTGGCGCACTCGGCGCCGGCGGTATCTTATTTGTACCAAATGGCGCCGCAGAGGCAATCGCATTTCGCCCTGATGAAATCCTACGAAAGCGAATTCTTGCTCGCGAAGATTCAACTAAGTAATTCGAATGAAATTTGCAGCTGCAACATTTGATGTCGGCGGAATCATCTACTCAGATGAGGTATTCAAAAAGGCCATCTTTGCAGCCATCGAAAATTATGCAGGAACCATCGACCCCACACGCTTTGAAAATGTATATGAAGCGCATTTAAAATCGCACTCTGGCTCGCTGCGCAGCAAGCTATGTATGGAATTCTTTGGTTCCCTAGATCTTAAAAAAGAAATCATGGAATTTGCGACTGCGCGATGGAATTTTGAACCTAGTGATTTATATAGCGATGCTAAAGCAACAATCAACGAGCTTCGAGAAGCTGGTTTAAAAATAGGCCTAGTTGCAAATCAACCAAAGTCCGCCGTTGATTCATTAAAGCGTGATGGAATCTTTGATCTCGTCGACTTTCTAGGAATCTCAGCAGTTGTTGGCCTTGAGAAGCCAGATCCGAAATTCTTCGAACTTGCACTCAATAAACTTGGAACCAAGGCAGATGAGACAATTCATATCGGCAACCGTTTAGATACCGACGTCTTACCTGCAAAATCACTTGGCATGAAGACCGTTTGGATTTTACGAGGTGAGGCCAATCCAACGCCATCCGATGCAGATTTAGAAGTTCCAGATATTGTGGCGAAAAATTTAGAAAATATCCCAGAGCTGATTGACAAGCTTTAGATGAAACCAGGATTTATCGGCATTGATATTGCTACGCAATCTGCCAGAGCGCTGCTTGTAGATGAGAATGCAGATACTTTAGCTATCGCGTCTGCAGATCTGGCTCAAGTTATTCGAGGCCCTGATGGCGCAGTAACGCAAGACCCACAAAGTTGGGTTCTGGCAGTTACCTCTATGCTTTCGGAAATTCAGAGCAAGGCAAAATCTTTAGGCGTTAAACCAATCTCACTGGTTATCTCAGCAACCTCTGGAACTTTCACACTTGTAAATGAGAGTGGCGCGGCAGTTATCCCGGCCGCTATGTACAACGACTCCCGAGCCGCCAACCCAGTTGATCGCGCTATTTTCATTGCTGCTAGCGAGAAATTATCTGGGCGCCTGCACCTAGTCCATACGCCAGAATTTGTTATCGCTGCGCTCTTAGGCAAGAACCCAAAGGATATTGCAACTGACTGGAGCCATGCGCTAAAAACCGGCGTCGACCTAGATACAAAAACATACAGCCCAGAAATATTAGAACGCGCGCAATCAAAGAATATTTCACTGCCCACGATAGTTTCACCTGGAACCAAGCTTGGCGCAATTGGTGAATTAAATATCTACGCAGGCATGACCGATGGCTGTACCGCTCAAATTTCGGCAGGCGGCGCCGATGTGGGCTCGGCAGTAACAACCCTGGGAACAACAATGGTTATTAAATTAGTTACAGATAAGAATGTAACTGGCCCCGGCTTCTACAGCCATTTACTTCCCGCCAAAAATTGGCTGGTAGGCGGCGCATCAAATCTTGGTGGAATCTCCTTCAAGAATTTTACAGCGAACATTAAAGAGTGGGATCACAGAGCAGATGCACATGGCCCCGCATCATTTGTTACCTATCCCCTGGATTCCAAAGGTGAGCGCTTCCCGATTTCCAACAAAGAACTTGCACGTTTTGAATCAGCTGCAGCACAGAGCGAAGTCGATCAGTACCGCGCAATTTTGGAAGGAATTGCCTTCGCCGAGAGACTTTCATACGAACTTCTTTCCAAGTATGGCGCGCCACTTACCGGAGAGCTAAGAACTGCAGGCGGTGGGGCAAAATCACCTACCTGGTGCAAAATTCGAGCCACTGTTCTAAATCGCGCAGTAATCGCTCAGAAAAACTCAGGCTCAGATCTAGGCGCTGCTTTAATCGCAATTGCTGCTACAACAAATCCCATAAATATCTCAGCTGGCATTAGCGCAATCAAATTGCCAGATGGCGAAATTTATCTTCCCGTTGCAAATGAAATTGAAGCCTTATCTCAAAGTTACAAGCTCTTCTCCGATATCCTTCTGCCATGACAATTGCACGCAATATTCTTCTGGCACTTCACCTACTCGGTCTAGTTGGCCTACTTGGCGCACTTCTCTCACAACTACCTAAGCCCCAAAAACGCATCTTAGGTGGCGCCATGCATAGCGCACTTCTCTCACTTATATCTGGCATCGCACTTGTCGGAATCAATACCTCACTACATGCGACAGATCCAGAGAAGTGGATGGAAGTTGATCACACTAAAGTTGGCATAAAGTTTTTAATACTTATAGTTATTCTTGTCTTCGGTTACAAGAGCGTCAAAAAGCCTTCAGTCTCGACAAAACTTTGGGCTTTACTAATTGCTCTAACTCTTGCAAATGTATTTATTGCAACCGCTCTATA
>TARA_B110000503_G_scaffold123512_1_pt1 | contig 14544 bp, 13 predicted proteins | sample TARA_B110000503 | Tara Oceans TARA_B110000503 (sample SAMEA4397472) | marine metagenome | biome: Polar Biome; feature: [SRF] surface water layer (ENVO:00010504); material: water (ENVO:00002006), including particulate matter (ENVO:01000060) such as... | depth 5 m | reverse complement strand
ACAAGGGCTAGAGTAGGCTTTGGAAAACTATCTAATAAATGCATTAACAAGGCTAATTGTTCGGCGTCTGCCAAATTGGTTGCCTCGTCATACTCTGCCATGCGCTGCATCCAAGCTAAGTCTGCACCTGCTGAGAAGCTCTTGCCTGCACCCGTGATAATGAGGCCTCTAACGCTTGCATCTTGAGCCAGGTTTTGTAATTGCGTAATAAACAGTTGAATGAGGTGATCATCAAATGCATTGTGTTTATCTGGTCGGTTTAACGTGATGGTAGCTATGCCTCTAGGGCTCAGTTCGCACGTTAACCAGTTGGGTGAAGGATTCACACTTATTATAGTTGTCATGTTAGTCACCTGTATTACATACGGAACACGCCGAAGCGTGTTTCTTGTGCAGGTTTATTAAGGGCAGCGGCTAAGCCCATGCTTAGTACTGCACGAGTGTCCTTTGGGTCAATTACCCCATCGTCCCATAGTCGAGCAGTGGCGTAATAAGGGTGGCCCTGATGTTCATATTGTTTAAGTATGGGTTCACGCATGGCTACCGCGTCTGTATCACTAAAGGTTTCACCACGAGCGTTCAGTTGGTCTCGTTTTACTTGGGTTAATACCCCAGCAGCTTGTTCGCCACCCATTACCGAGATACGGCTGTTGGGCCACATCCACATAAAGTTAGGTTCAAAGGCGCGGCCACACATGCCGTAATTACCAGCGCCATAGCTGCCGCCTATAATTACCGTAAATTTAGGTACTTTGGCACATGCTACCGCCATCACCATTTTTGCACCGTGCTTAGCGATTCCTTCGGCTTCGTATTTTTTACCCACCATAAAGCCGGTGATATTTTGCAAGAACACTAAAGGAATTTCGCGTTGGCAACATAGCTCTATAAAGTGGGCTCCCTTTTGAGCTGATTCAGAGAACAACACCCCGTTATTGGCGATGATACCTACAGGATAGCCATCAATACGAGAAAATCCACACACTAAGGTGGTGCCGTACAAGGCTTTAAATTCATCAAATTGTGAGTCATCCACAACCCGAGCTATAACGTCGCGTACGTCAAAAGGTTTGCGCAGGTCTGTGCCCACCACGCCATAAAGCTCTTCGCTAGAGTAACGCGGCAAAACACTTTCATGACGTAACAGATGATGCCCTGCAGTTTTTGGACAGTTGGCAATACACTGGCGCGCTATTAATAAAGCGTGTTGGTCTGATTCAGCATAATGATCAGCCACACCAGATGTACGGCAATGGGTGTCGGCACCACCAAGTTCTTCAGCGCTTACTTCCTCGCCAGTGGCAGCCTTTACCAACGGAGGGCCTGCTAAAAAGATAGTACCTTGTTGTTTAACAATGATCGATTCATCAGCCATAGCTGGCACGTAAGCGCCGCCAGCAGTGCAAGACCCCATCACTACTGCAATCTGAGGAATGCCTTGGGCAGACATTGTGGCTTGGTTGTAAAAAATACGACCAAAATGTAGCTTGTCTGGGAACACTTCGTCTTGTTGTGGCAAGTTTGCGCCACCTGAGTCCACTAGATAAATACAAGGCAAGTTGTTTTGCAGGGCAATGTCTTGGGCTCGTAAGTGCTTTTTTACCGTAAGGGGGAAGTATGTGCCGCCCTTTACCGTGGCGTCATTGGCGATCACCATGCAATAACGTCCGCTTACTAGGCCTACGCCACAAACAATGCCGGCGCTAGGCACGGCCATATCATAAACTTCATGAGCAGCAAGTTGGGCTACTTCTAAAAATGGTGAGCCAGGGTCGAGCAGGGTATCAACACGTTGTCGTGGAAGCATTTTTCCACGACTTAAGTGTTTGGCCTGATACTTTTTCCCACCACCTAATTGAAGCTTTTCAACTTGAACCTGTAGATCCTCTACCAAGGCCTGCATGGCATCGGCTTTGAGCTGATATTCGGCACTTTGAGTATTAATGCTGCTGGATAAAGTTGCCATGTTAGTGAGACTCGTTAAATAGTTCACGGCCGATTAACATACGGCGTATTTCGGAGGTGCCAGCACCTATTTCATAAAGCTTAGCATCTCGTAATAGTCGGCCAGTAGGGCATTCGTTGGTGTACCCAGTACCGCCTAAAAGTTGGATCGCATCCAATGCCATTTTAGTGGCTAATTCAGCCGAGTAAAGTATGGCGCCGGCAGAATCTTTACGTGTAGTTTCACCACGATCACAAGATTTTGCCACATTGTATACGTATGACTTTGCAGCATTCATTTGGGTGTACATATCGGCTAGTTTGCCCTGTACCAATTGGAACTCACCAATAGACTTACCAAACTGCTTGCGATCATGTACATAAGGCACTACCACATCCATACAGGCCTGCATAATTCCTAAAGGCCCGCCAGACAATACAACACGTTCGTAATCTAGGCCGCTCATAAGCACTCGTACGCCACCGTTAAGTTGCCCCAGAATGTTCTCTGCTGGCACTTCACAATCTATAAATACCAATTCACAAGTATTGGAACCGCGCATACCAAGTTTGTCGAGCTTTGGTGAACGACTAAAACCTGGGTAATCTCGTTCAACAATAAACGCTGTGATGCCTTTACTTCCAGCAGTCGCATCTGTTTTGGCATAGATCACATAGGTGTTGGCATCTGGGCCATTTGTGATCCACATTTTATTGCCGTTAAGGATGTAGTTGCCGCCTTTTAATTCGGCTTTAAGCTGCATACTTACCACGTCTGAGCCAGCACCTGGCTCACTCATGGCCAATGCGCCAATATGGTCACCACTAATTAATTTAGGCAAATACTTAGATTTTTGTTGGTCTGTACCATGGCGATGAATCTGATTTACGCAAAGGTTAGAGTGCGCACCATAGCTTAGGCCAATAGATGCAGAGGCCCTGCTAATCTCTTCCATAGCAATGCTGTGAGCTAAATAACCCATGCCAGCGCCACCATACTGTTCATCACAGGTGATACCTAACAAGCCCATGGCACCCATTTTTTTCCATAGCTGGTTAGGGAACTCGTTGTCTTGGTCTGTGACTTGCGCCAAAGGTGCAATTTCTGCGGCAGCAAATTGATTCACGTGCTCCCGTAACATGTCATTGGTTTCACCTAGGTCGAAATTGAGGCTGGTATAGGTACTGATCATGACTGAGTCTCCAGGGACTGATTGTTAGAAAGGGAGTTAGTGCTTGAAAGGGCGTTATTGCAGCGTTGTTCCGCTGCATCAAGTTCATCTTGTAGTGCTTTAATATCTTCCATTTGCTGCTTTAGGGCAGCTTGTCTGGTTTTTATTTTCTCAAGAAGAGCCAATAACTGTTGGTCATTATTGCTTGAGGATGAATCGTACAGATCAAGGATTTGACTAATTTCAGCCAGTGTAAGGCCAAGGCGCTTGCCTCTAAGTATAAGTTTTAGCCAGGTTCTATCGTGAGCAGTATAAATGCGTTTTAGACCATCACGTTGAGGCGTTAAAAGGCCTTGATCTTCATAGAAGCGAATACTACGGGTAGTAATAGCAAACTCTTTCGACAATTCGCTAATTGTGAATGTGCTGGATGACATGGATAATGGTCCACAGTTATTATTCAATTGTTATATATTTTGGTTGACGTTAACGTAAAGGTCAAGCAAAATGTTTTTCATATTAAATTTGCTTTTATTGGAGCCCTTCAAATGAGTCAAGAAGTTTACATCCTCGCAGGCAGCCGTACTCCTATGGGTGGCCTAGATGGCAGCCTTGCTAGCCAAACTGCATCCAAGTTAGGCGCGGTAGCTATTGCTGGTGCATTAACACGGGCCAATATATTGCCTGAGCAAGTTAACGAAGTGTATATGGGTTGTGTTTTGGCGGCAGGCCAGGGGCAGGCTCCAGCCAGACAAGCAGCGCTAGGCGCAGGGCTGCCAAAAAGTACGCCATGCACTACAGTGAACAAGATGTGTGGTTCTGGCATGCAGACAACCATTATGGGTTACAACGCCATAAAAGCAGGTTCTGCAGAGATCATGGTGTGTGGCGGTATGGAAAGCATGACAAATGCACCATATTTACTTCCAAAAGTACGCCAGGGCATGCGTATGGGCCATGGGCAGATGTTAGACCATATGTTTTTGGATGGCTTAGAAGATGCCTATAAGGGTGGTTTGATGGGTAGCTTTGCTCAAGACACAGCTGATGAGTATGGCTTAACGCGTGAAGCGATGGACAATTTTGCTATTAACTCTCTATCTAAAGCCAACGCCGCAATAGCAGACGGTGTGTTAAAAAGTGAAATTGAAGCTGTTGAAATTACATCTCGAAAGGGCACAGTGACTGTTTCTATTGATGAACAACCAGGCCAAGCTCGCATTGATAAAATTCCACAGTTACGCGCAGCCTTTAAAAAAGACGGCACTATTACTGCGGCTAACGCGAGTTCTATTTCTGATGGCGCCTCGGCGTTAGTGTTGGCCAATGCTGCAGCTGTAGCACAGAACAACTTAACACCTGCCGCTCGTATAATGGGCGTACAAAGCTTTGCCAGAGAGCCGAGTGAGTTCACTATTGCGCCAATTGGTGCCATACAAGGTTTGTTGAAAAAGTTAGATTGGAAAGTTGAAGATGTAGATCTGTTTGAAATTAACGAAGCCTTTGCCATGGTGACTATGCTTGCGACTCAAGAACTTGGATTGGATGCAAGTAAGGTTAATGTTTATGGTGGCGCTTGCGCACAAGGCCATCCTATAGGGTCTACGGGCTCTCGCATTATTCTTACCTTGATGACTGCCTTGAGGAATAAAGGCCTTAAGCGTGGCGTAGCTGCTTTATGTATAGGTGGTGGTGAAGCTACTGCCGTTGCTATAGAGATGGTTTAGCTACCCGGATGGACGGGGGCTTGTTATTAGGCCTTCGCTATAACAGAACCTTACATCTTTGCGAACGCAGTGAAGTAATCTAAAACCAGGAATGAACATGAATTTTGACTTGAATGAAGACCAAACTGCCTATGTTGACTTAGCTCAACAGTTTTCTGAAAACGAACTAGCACCTAATGCTGCATTGTGGGATGCGGAAGCTATTTTCCCAAAAGCCACTCTCCAACAAGCTGGTGAGTTAGGTTTTTGTGGCTTATATAGTGACCCAGAAATGGGTGGTTTAGGCTTATCTCGGTTGGATTCATCGCTTATTTTTGAACAGTTAGCTATGGGCTGTACCACAACCACAGCCATGCTCACTATACATAACATGGCCACCTGGATGGTGTCTGATTATGCCACTTCTACAGTTAAAGAAGGGTATGGAATTAAACTTACTAGCGGTGAGTTATTAGCGTCTTACTGTCTTACAGAATCTAATGCGGGATCAGACGCAGCTTCATTAACCACTAAAGCTGTAAAAACAGGTGACGAGTACGTCATTACAGGTAATAAAGCATTTATTTCTGGTGCTGGCGAAACCGATATATTAATAGTGATGGCTAGAACTGGTGAAGCTGGAGCTAAAGGCATCTCTGCTTTTGTAGTTGATGCTGCAAGTGAAGGTGTTAGCTTTGGTCGCCAAGAAGAAAAGATGGGGTGGAATGCACAGCCCACACGCACGATTAACTTTGATCAGGTGCGAGTGCCCGCAGAAAACTTGTTAGGTAATGAAGGTGATGGCTTTACCATTGCCATGAAAGGCCTAGACGGTGGTCGTATTAATATTGCTACGGTTGGTTTAGGTACAGCCCAACAAGCCTTAAGTGATGCTTTAGCTTATGTGAATCAACGTAAACAATTCGGTAAATCGATTGCTGCGTTTCAGGGTATGCAATTTAAACTTGCAGATATGAATACAGAGCTAGTTGCTGCACGCCAAATGGTACGTTTAGCAGCGTTTAAACTGGATAATAAACACCCGGATGCAAGTACGTATTGTGCCATGGCTAAGCGCTTTGTCACTGATGTGGGTTATCAGGTGTGTGATGAAGCACTGCAGTGTTTTGGCGGCAACGGCTACATTAAAGAATTTCCCATGGAACGTTACCTGCGAGACAGTAGAGTACACCGTATTCTGGAAGGTACTAATGAAATTATGCGAGTGATTATTGCACGTCGAATTTTGCTTGCTGACTCGCAGGCTATTTTATAAACAATAAACCCAATTATCGACACAACTATCTATCGACATAACTATCGACATAACTATGGAATCAACGATGAACACAGCAATCCCATATACAATTGAAGGTCATGTAGCTGTTATTACCATGAGTAATCCCCCGGCCAACACTTGGACTCGGGACAGTTTGGACGCCTTAGCAGAACTGGTACAGGCGTTTAACGCAGATAAAAACATCTACAGCTTAGTGATTACTGGTGAAGGAGAGAAGTTTTTCTCTGCTGGTGCAGATCTAAAACTTTTTGCCGACGGTAGCAAACAAGTGGCTGCAGATATGTCTACTTCTTTTGGACGGGCTTTTGAAGTGTTAAGTCAGTTTAGAGGTTTAAGTATTGCCGCCATTAATGGTTATGCCATGGGCGGAGGCTTAGAAGTGGCCTTAGCCTGTGACTTACGTATAGCTGAAAGCCAAGCTCAAATGGCCTTGCCAGAGGCGGCTGTAGGCTTGCTACCTTGCGCTGGTGGCACTCAAAACTTAGCTTGGCTAGTAGGTGAGGGTTGGGCCAAGCGCATGATCTTATGTGGCGAAAGAGTAAATGCTGAAAAAGCCCTAGAAATCGGTTTAGTTGAAGCGGTAGCCGAACAAGGGCAAGCCTTAGCACTAGCCATGGAATGGGCACAAAAATCTGAACGACAAAGCCCCACTAGTATTGCTGCATGTAAACGATTAATCCAAAGCGCACGTAAAGAACCTATGTTTGCAGGCATGGGTTACGAGCGTGATGAGTTTGTTAACTTGTTCAATAGTAATGATCAAAAAGAAGGTGTACAAGCCTTTTTAGAAAAGCGTAAACCTCAGTGGACTAACTCATAATGATATCTACATTAAGTGATGGGCCATTACTGGTGCTAGCGCACGCAACAACAGCAGGGCAACAGGTTGTTGAAGTAATACTTAATGCCCCTGACGCACTCAATGCTTTAAACGGAGACATGGTAGACCTGTTATTGGAACATGTGCCTGCCTGGGAAGCGGATGAAGACGTGATTGCTATTGTGATTCGAGGCACTGGCAGTAAGGCATTTTGTGCAGGAGGCGATATACGACAGCTCTATCATGAGATTGAGAAAGGCAACCTTAATGTTGGCGAAAAATTCTTTAATCATGAATACACTATGGATCTTATGCTACATAGGCTATCCACGCCTTTGATCGTATGGGGCAGTGGCTATGTTATTGGTGGTGGTATGGGCTTATTGCAGGGTGCTGCTATTCGTATCGGCACCCATTCTAGCCGTTTAGCGATGCCTGAAGTTACTATAGGGTTGTTTCCAGATGTAGGTGCTAGCTACTTTTTGCGTCAAGTTCCGGATGATTTAGGGCTGTTTCTAGGCCTTACTGGGGCCATGTTAAATGGTACCGATGGGCGCCAGTTAGGTTTGCTAGACGCATTGCTGAATGATGAAGATTATCAACACGTTATGCAGGCGTTACAGACCATGCCGCGCCAGTCTCAAAGAAACACTTTAGAGCAAGCCCAAGAACAGATTCGGAGCCTAGAATCCAAGGCCAGTAGCGATGCACATGACTCTAATCTTCACATCCATCGCACAAGTATTATAGCAGCTTTGAATCAGCCAAGCCTTGCAAGCATAGTGGCTAGCTTGGCTTTGTTAAAAGGTCAGGACAAATGGCTAGACAGAGCTATACAGACCATGGAGCAAGGTTCACCTACTAGTTTGCATCTTTTTTACCGAGCATTTAACGCAGATTTTACCAACGTAGCAGATGCATTGTTACAGGAATATATAATGGGCGTTAACGCCGCTCGATTAGGTGAGTTCAAAGAAGGCGTAAGGGCACTCTTAATTGACAAAGATCGTAATCCAAGTTGGCGTTATGCCACGGTTGAAGACACTCCAACGGCTTGGATTGATCAGTTTTTTATTGCAGATAATGTAGCGCCAGCCCATTTTCAATAATTAACTTTGTATCGTATTGCATACATTGTAGGACAAAATATAGGACAAGAAACATGACACAAATAGCATTTATTGGATTAGGAAACATGGGCGGCCCAATGGCTGCTAACTTAGTTAAAGCCGGGCATAGAGTAAGCGCCTTCGATCTCGTGCAAGAAGCACTGGATGAGTTTGTTAAAGCTGGTGGTGCTGCTGCAAATTCGGCTTCTGAGGCTGTTGTTGGTGCCCAAGTGGTAATTAGTATGTTACCTGCAGGTAAGCATGTGGCTAGCCTTTATCTTGGAGATGAACACGGCGCTGGTGGCCTTTTAGCTCAGCTAACTAAGGGTTCCTTAGTTATCGATTCTAGTACAATTGATGTGGAAACTGCCCGCAGTGTGGGGGTTTCAGCATCTAATCTAGGTATTAATTTTGTAGATGCGCCAGTTTCAGGCGGTACTTCAGGCGCAAAGGCTGGCACCTTGAGTTTTATCGTGGGTGGCGACAATGCGTGCTTTGAAATGGCCCAGCCGATACTCGAAGCCATGGGTAAGAATATCTTCCATGCAGGTGCCGCTGGAGCAGGACAAGTTGCCAAAATGTGTAATAACATGCTCTTGAGTGTGTTGATGGCGGGTACTGCCGAAGCCTTGCAAATGGGCGTTGAAAACGGTTTAGATGCCAAAGTTTTATCAGACATTATGGTTAAAAGTTCTGGCCGGAACTGGGCCTTAGAAATTTATAACCCAGTGCCTGGTGTAATGGAAGGCACACCTGCTAGTAATGGCTATCAAGGTGGCTTTATGGTGGACTTGATGAACAAAGACTTAGGTTTAGCATTGTCTGCAGCTAAAGCCTCTGCTTCTGCAGTGCCCATGGGTCAGCAAGCATCCAAGTTATTCAAAAATCACGGTGACGCAGGTTACGGTGGCTTAGATTTTTCCAGCATTTATCAACACTATTCAAATAAGAAGGCTTAATTTTATGAATATTGAAGGCAAAGTATTCGTTATTACCGGTGCTGCTCGTGGCTTAGGCTTAGCAATTGGTCAAGCCATCACTAGCAAAGGGGGCTCTTGTGCTCTGGTCGACTTAGACCAAGCAGCTGTAGATGCTGCAGCCTCCATTTGTGGTAATAAAAGCAAAGGTTATGTGTGTAACATTACCCAAGAAAGCGATGTAGAAACTTTATTTGAGCAAGTACTAACGGATTTTGGCCGTTTAGACGGCCTAGTTAATAACGCAGGGCTGCTACGCGATGGTATGTTGATCAAATTCAAAGACGGCGAAGTCCAAGGGAAAATGAGCCTGAGTCAGTGGCAATCTGTTATAGATGTGAACCTTACTGGCACTTTTCTATGTGGTCGAGAAGGCGCAATTGCCATGGCTAAGGCCGGTAATGGCGGGGTGATTATCAATATTTCTAGTATCGCTAAGGCTGGTAATATTGGCCAAAGTAATTATGCCGCCACTAAAGCAGGTGTTGCAGCCCTTGTAACTACGTGGGCTGGCGAACTAAAACGCTTTGGTATCCGTGCAGCAGGTATTGCTCCAGGAGTTATCGCTACAGATATGACCGACTCTATGAAGCCAGAAGCCCTTGAACGTATCGAAAAGGTGATTCCTGTAGGACGTTTAGGTGATCGCAACGAACTGGCGGATGCCGCCATGTTTATCATTGAAAATGACTATATGAACGGCCGATTGATTGAACTGGATGGTGGTTTACGGTTTTAAACCTTACTTTTTAAATAAAAATGTCGACATTTTATAAAAATGGCGATATATTTACCTCTCAGCCAGTAGGTAGGCTAACTGGCGTATTCATAATTGAGACTTAATCATGGCAACTCGCACCGAATTTTCTTGGCAAGACCCTTTCTTTTTAGACCAGCAGCTAACCTCTGAAGAACGCATGATTCGTGATGCGGCCCGTGATTACTGTCAGGATGGGCTTGCTCGCCGGGTATTAAAGGCCAACCGCGAAGAGATTTTTGATCGTGAGATCATGACTGAGTTTGGCGCGCTAGGGTTGTTGGGTGCCACACTGCCAGAAAAATATGGCTGTGCTGGCGTTAATTACGTGAGCTACGGTTTGGTAGCTAGAGAAGTGGAGCGCGTAGACAGCGGTTATCGTTCGGCTATGAGCGTTCAGTCTTCTTTAGTGATGCATCCCATTTATGCCTACGGCACTGAAGACCAACGCATGAAGTACCTACCAAAACTTGCCAGCGGTGAGTGGGTGGGTTGCTTTGGTTTAACCGAACCAGGTTCTGGTTCTGACCCGGCTAGTATGATTACTCGTGCTGAAGCAGTTGACGGTGGGTACCGCCTTACTGGAGCTAAAATGTGGATCACCAACTCTCCTATTGCCGATGTTATGGTGGTTTGGGCTAAGTTAGACGGCGTGATTCGTGGTTTTGTTTTAGAGCGCGGTATGGATGGTTTAACGACACCTAAAATTGAAGGTAAGTTCTCATTGCGTGCATCGGTAACTGGCGAAATCGTTATGGATAACGTATTTGTGCCTGAAGAAAACCTTTTTCCTACAATTAAAGGCCTTGCAGGGCCATTTGGTTGCTTGAATAAAGCGCGTTACGGTATTGCATGGGGTTCTCTTGGTGCGGCAGAATTTTGTTGGCACGCAGCGCGTCAATACACGTTAGATCGCACTCAGTTTGGTCGTCCACTAGCAGCTACTCAGTTGGTTCAAAAGAAGCTTGCAGATATGCAAACAGAAATTTCCATTGGTTTGCAGGGCTGCTTACAGATGGGCCGCTTAATGGATGATGACAATTGTCCTGTTGAGCTTATCTCCTTAATGAAGCGTAATAACTGTGGTAAATCTTTGGACGTGGCTCGCCAGTCTCGTGATATGCATGGTGGTAACGGAGTAAGTGATGAGTTTGGTGTTATTCGCCATGTAATGAACCTAGAAGCAGTAAACACTTATGAAGGCACTCATGACGTACATGCCTTGATATTAGGCCGTGCCCAAACGGGTATTCAGGCTTTTTATTAGGTCTTTTTGATGGGGCACAAACCATGAGTTTTACCACTCCTTTACAGGGTATTAAAGTGCTTGATGTAAGCCGTATTTTGGCTGGCCCTTGGGCTGGTCAGATGTTGGCTGATTTGGGCGCTGATGTGATTAAAGTTGAGCGCCCTGGAGCAGGGGATGATACCCGTTCCTGGGGGCCTCCATATATGCCAACTACGGCAGGCTTTGAAGACGGTGAAGATCGAGAGGCTGCCTATTTTCAGACAGCTAACCGTGGCAAACGGTCTATCTGTGTAGATATGTCTCAGGCCGAAGGGCAGGACATTATCAAACAGCTAGCGGCCAAGGCTGATGTGCTGATTGAAAACTTTAAAGTGGGTGGTTTAGCTAAATATGGCTTGGATTACGCCAGTTTAAGTGCCCTTAATCCGCGTTTAATCTATTGCTCCATTACTGGTTTTGGTCAAACTGGCCCTTACAAAGACCGAGCCGGTTACGACTTTATGATTCAAGCCATGGGTGGTTTGATGAGTGTCACCGGTGATGCAGATGGCGAACCAATGAAGGTTGGTGTTGCCTTGGCAGATGTAATGACGGGGTTGTATGCTTCTAACGCTATCCAGGGCGCATTGATTCATCAATTGCGCACAGGGCAAGGCCAACACATAGACTTAGCCTTATTGGACGTACAGGTGGCTACCTTGGCTAATCAGGCCATGAATTATTTAGCTACAGGTAATAATCCTGAAAGGTTAGGTAATTCACACCCTAATATTGTGCCTTATCAGGCCTTTGCTACCTTGGATGGACATTTGATTCTAGCGGTTGGTAACGATGGCCAGTTTCAGCGTTTTTGTCAGGTAGCTGGTCAAGCAGAGCTGGCACATCAGGCTGATTACGCCACTAACTCCCTGCGAGTGGCTAATCGCACTACGTTAGTACCGAAAGTGATAGCGCTAATGCTGCAGCAAACCACGGATTGGTGGTTGGCCAAACTGAATGAAGTGGGTGTGCCTTGTGGGCCTATTTGCACCATAGATCAGGTGTTTGATAACCCACAAATACAAGCCCGAAATATGCAGCTAGAACTGAATCACGCTACCTTAGGTAAGGTAGCCAGTGTAGCTAACCCGATTAAATATTCTGCAACGCCCATCCAATACACCCAAGCTCCTCCCACACTAGGGCAGCATACACGTGAAGTGTTGCACGACTGGTTGGGCATTGAAGCGGGCGAAGGTTAACCTTAACTTAGGGGTAGCAGGGGATCACTGCAGTGGGGCTGAGGGCTAAAACCCTCGGCTACTCGATTATGCGACACTTTCCGCCTTGGCTTTGAGGCTAGAGGCGAACAGCTCGAAGGACTCTGTTAGGTCTGGCATCGAACGAACAATGAGTGGTGACATTAAACCACTAAACTCCTCTTGCATTCGGAACTCTACTTGCCCGTTGTTTCTCTCTGTCAATGTAAACGTCCGAACTCCCTGAAATAGACCGAAAGGCATTCCACCACACCATACCATTTTAGAACTTGGTACAAACTCTTTAACCTTTACCGGAAAAGCACGGTCAGGACTGATTTTGGCGTAAACCTTAATCTTCTCTCCGACAGCAATGTTGCCTTCAATTTTTTCAACACTCTTATTCCAGTCATGGTAGTTCGAGCTTTCTGTGAGTATTTCCCAGATTGTATTTGGATTCGCATTGATCTCTATGGTGGTACTAAAGCCCTTCATAATCGCTCCTTTACTTCGTGATTGTTAACCTGTGCAGCAACTTGTGTACGCCCAGCATGGGCATGAACAAATGAGGTGAAAGTCCTCTGTAGGAAGGTCACCTTTTAATACGATGTTGGGATTAGAAGATAACAACTAGCGAATGACAAGGGCTTAACCGTGAGGTTTAGTCTGTGTGCAAAAGTAGTAACCAGCATTGGACTAAGCCGGGGCTAATCGGTCAGCTTGCTTTAAGCATTTTTTGGGAAACGCCCTGTGCGGATCCGCATGCAGGGTGTTATGGGGCTGGGGTTTAAAACCACTGGCTACCAGATTATGTTTTATATTCATCTTTTAGCACCAACATAGCTTAATAGGGATTACAGTAAATCACTTATGGCCCAGGAATCGGAATTAAACCCTCGAGCTTTGCATTCATCCTGTGGTTTGTGAACTACAATTGCTCTTTCAGAAAACTTTCTAAACTCGCCTTTTATGACACCTAATATTTCCCAACTAATCATTCCGGTATTACAGTTAAAGAATTGATCAACAACGTAGCCACTTTTATACAACCCATCTTTTGTTTGATACATTGCAGAAAAGTCGATAGTTTTTCCGCTCCATCCTTCAAAGGGATACTCATAGCCACCTTTTGTACTATCAACACTCCTTATATCTACAACCAGCCCAAGCACTAGTGCTAAGATTGCAAAGGTGCCTACAGCTAAAAATGTCGATTTAATCAATGTAATGTAACTCCCAAAAACTATTTGTAAAATGGCCCTATGAGCACAAAGAGAGGGGCCTAATTAACTTCCTAAAGCCTAATATAGGCCTTTGCGTCGCAGACACATAACGCCTTACTTAGCATCCGTTTGAGTAACCTTTGTACGCCCAGCATGGGCATGACTTAATGCGGTTAAAGTTCCCTATAGGAAGGTTGCGGTCTAATACAATGTTGGGACTAGACGATAACTACTAGCGAATGGCAACGGCTTAATCGTGAGGTTTGGTCTGTGCGCAAAATCAGTAACCAGCATTGAGGTAGGTCGAAGCTAATCGGCCAGTTTACCATAAATGTTTTTGGGAAGCGCCCTGTGCGGACCAGCATGCAGGGTGTTGTGGGCTGGGAGTTAGAGATCCTCGGCTACCTGATTGTATGCGACCTGCCTTGAGTACTTGTCTATTACAGTATTTGGCCACCAAATTATGAAATGGTTTGATAAAAGCCATATATAATTTACCTGTTGTAGTTTTTAAATTATTAAATACTTAGGAGTAAGCAATGATACGAGACTTTTTTTTACTGCTTAGCGTTGCAGTTGCTTCTCAGGTGGATGCGTCAAACAACATCACTCAGTTACAAGACAACGGCATCCAGCTTTGGTCACCCAAAGTGTTTTCAGGTGAATCAACCTATACCATAGGCCAACATAAAGGGCGCATAGCACTGCAAGCGCTAAGTGAACAGTCGGCCTCTGGATTAGTGTTAAAACAGAAGGTCGACCTTAATAAAACACCTTACTTAAGCTGGAGTTGGTTAGTAGAAAATAAGTTGCTTGAGTTAGACGAGCGGAGTAAAAATGGCGATGACTTTGCGGCTAGAATTTATTTGGTTATTGATGGTGGTTTACTGGTTTGGAAAACCAAATCACTAAATTATGTTTGGTCTAGCAATCAAAGTGCAGGCATAGTGTGGAACAACGCTTTTGCAGGCTCAAGTGTAAAAATGATGTCAGTTAGAGGCGCCGAATCTAAAATTGGCCAGTGGTACCAAGAAAAACGTAATCTATAC
>TARA_B110000503_G_scaffold116771_1_pt1 | contig 14606 bp, 5 predicted proteins | sample TARA_B110000503 | Tara Oceans TARA_B110000503 (sample SAMEA4397472) | marine metagenome | biome: Polar Biome; feature: [SRF] surface water layer (ENVO:00010504); material: water (ENVO:00002006), including particulate matter (ENVO:01000060) such as... | depth 5 m | reverse complement strand
GATACAGCCTTATGCCGCATTTACGCACGTTTTTCCTTAGTTCCCTATTTAGAGAATATTTATATCTACAATGCTTTCTCGATACAGCGAGTACAACAAGACATGTTTTTGGGAGATTATATCAAGAGAATAATCTCTCTTATTTTAAGTTAAATTTGCAGATTAGAATTCAAGATAATTAATGGTGGTTTCTATGGTAATATGGATTATGCCGATTAGAGATTGGGATTTTTTGCCCATCCCCGCGAAAAGTTACATTAAGGAATTTTTCTATCAATGTAAAATGTAATCAGCTTTTAGAGTTGCAATTTTCAATTTTTAGGGGGGTCAAATTTTAGTTACAATTTTTGCTAAAAAGGGGTCAAAAGTTGATTGCAATCTACATACAATCTACACAAGCCTTGGGCTACTCGACCGCTGATTCATTCAACAACCCCCGCAATTGCCCTGATAACCCAAGGGTGCTGTTTAGCAGCAAGTTTAAGCACGCTAGGACGAGGATATTGCATTGTTTTTTTTATACCATTCATCCAATAAGACCAAGTGTCTTTATTATGACCATCAGGATAACCTCCACCCATTCGAAAACTATCTTCTTCTGGGGTTAAAAAGCTAAATTGCTTACTTGGGTATAGTACCTGAGCAAGCTTTGGATGAAAAATCATTTTTTTTATGTTTTTTTCAAAAGCCATTAAATGTCCTTGCCATGGATTTTCTTTGTATACACGTTTTTCGACGCGTTGATACTTGTCCATATTAGAGTTTTCTTTATCTATGATATCAAGAGTATTTAAAGGGTTTGTTATATAAAAATCAGTATTTTGGTATTTATCTATTTGATCAGAAAGGTTAATGATTGTCACAGGTAAGGCTATAAAATCATTTGGACACATTCGATTCATTTTACTTACTAAGCGCTTATTAAATAACATCGGTAATTCACCGCTGGCATCTAATGTATCAAAATGTATAAAATCTTCTAATTTAGTCCTTGTAAAGCCAGATATTATTTTATAGTGTTTATCAGGATTAATATCTTGTATTTGAGAAAGCCCAAACTGTAAATATATGTCAGATTCTACAAAATCTAATTGGTATTTATAAGTAAACGATCCTCTAGGGTAGATTACTAAAGGTAAGCTCTCTTCAAACCTTGTGAGATATTGATTTATTTCCTCAGGAGTGATTTTAAATACTGTCATTGATTACTTTCTCCCTACTGAGTTTAGAAGCTGTTCACCGCTCTCTAATTCATGTCTTTGTTTTTGGATAAAATCTAATAATCTCTCTTTGGCTTGTTTTGTATCTAAAGCACCCTCTTGTAATGACTTTTTTATATTTAGTATTTCTGCTTGACCTTTATCTAAAATCTCCTTGTCATGCTTACCAACATGCTGAGTCATTTTGGTAATTTCATGTTCTGTAAGCTTTATATCAGAAGGTAAAGTACTTCTATTTTCCACCGCATCTATATCCAGTCCCAACTCTTCAAATAACTCTTTAGCTCCTTTAGTAGCCTGATGAATAATATGGTGATCTTGTGTATTGTGGACTCCACGTATTTTTCCTGACTTATCAGTGATAATCAAACCTGACATACGTTCTGCTACATCAGGATTAATATCTGTTATTTTTGCTCCTTCATACTTTTTGCCATGAATATAACGCACATCATTATCAAAATGTTTTTTTGATAATTTGTCATAATCTAAATCTATTTTTTTATAAAGAATTAAATCCTTCCAGTCTTGTTCGTGGATTGGAAATGATTCAAGTAGTTTACTTGGATCTATTGGTGTGGGAATAAATCCAGGTAATTGCCCCCGCTGTAAGATTTTGTCACTATCATCTGGAGTAAAGAGTATAGATTTTGGTTGATAATGCACAGGGAAGGTTTCAAGGCTTGGCTTACCTGCATTAGGGTCTATATCCATTCTGATTTCTTTAAGCAATCCTGATAGCTCGGTCTGCATCACTGGCATGTTGATTACGCTATTACTTCTTGTAATAAATAATGGATCGTTTGTTGCTTTTTGCCAGTAACTGTCTTTATCCTTTTGAGAAATATAAGGATTGGTCATTATGTCATTAAATTCAGGACTCAGCAAAGGATGCTGAGCTTCAAACTGAGCTGCATTGTGAAGTCCCCTACCAGCACCAACAATACCCATAGCAATTGGCGCCTTTGAAAGAAAAGTACTGGTTTTAAAGGCAATAGCTAAAGCTAAATCTTGGCCTATGATTCCACCACCCATTGTAGTAGCAATAGATCCCATAGAATTAGCATGAGCACTATTAACGAAGCTAAAGCCTGTATTTGTTTTTGGTATGATATTAGTTTTGTTAGAGACATCAAAAATAGGAACTTGCTTGTCTTCATGCTGATAATCTTGTATAGCACGAAGCATTGTGTTAAATTCTTTATTTTCTTCGAGTTTATTTATGCTTACTAATTTAGGAATATCCTCATCACCTCTAGCATCAATTAGAACATCATCCTTAGCATCGTATATTTTTATTTTATTATCTGAATAATCATCCCCAGCAGAGACTCCAATTCCTGAATATCCGGCTTTAAGGTAATTCTCTATCAGGAAATTCTCTTCGAGCTCGTCTTTAGCACCCATAAAGCGTGATTGTTCTTGCTTTAGGTCTTTGCTCCATTTCTCTGCTAAGTTACTACTAAAGTTCTGTATAATACCGCTTGTTATAGGCATTATAACCTTGCCTGTAATTCTGTTGTTAATTGCACTACTTAGCATATTAGTTAATCTATTAGCGATCTCGATTTCTTTTGATGATTTATCGTAGCTAATAGATTTATGCAGTTTGTGTACAACTTCTATTATTCGTTCCCGAACAGGCTCATATTTTTCTAATGGAATATTTTGTAGTGTATGATTTTTAGTCTGCTCTATCTTATTGTCTGTTTTTAGTTCAGGTAAAATAAAAGTTTCAGTTTTGGTATTATTGAGGCTTTTTTTATTGTCTTCACTTTGAATTATTGAAATGCCTTCTATAAAACCTAATTTTGATTTATTAAAAACCTCTCCGTTCCAAATTTCACCTTGTTTAAGTATATCTATAATATTTTTAGCATCTGTTTGGGAAAACAAACCTTTTTGTCGAATAGATTTTAATATTAAATCTTCAAACTTTGGAGAATAAGATACATTTTGTGTTACTTTACGCTTTATTTCTTCACAGAATTCATCAGCTAGAGATAATACTTTGTTGAATTCATGTATTATTTCAGTGCCTTTGATTCCTGTAGCAATTATAGATATACCACTATTTTGACTATGCATTAAGCTACTAACTAATCGACTACTAATATCTGCAAATATATGTCTTTTAGTAGTTAAAAACTCCTGCATTTCTGCAATAATATTATCTTGATATTGTGTGTTTCCAGCATAATGATCCATAGTTATTATATGCTGGAGAGCTTCTTTTATTGAAGATCTTGTTAAAGTGCTTTTTATTTTTTTATCAATAGAACCAACAATATCCCGTTGTTTATCTTTGATTATAGATTTTGAGACGTTATTTATAGCTATATTGGCAATTGTACTAATAGCAGTTTGAATAATAGCTTTTTTTATAGCTTGGTTCTTAACTTCTTTTTTTACTTCGGTAATTACGGTATCTTTAACAATATTTTTCTTTAAAGCTTCGTTGCTTATAGTTGTAGTATTTTTAACTGCAAGTAACTTTTCAGCTCCGATAGTCAAGTAGTGTACTGCTAGATCTATACCTTTATTTACAAAATAATCATTCCAACGAAAAGCCCCACCTCCTTGTTTTACTGAAGATGCTGAGTATAAATCTTTAACACCGGAGCTAACTAATGATACCCCAAGAGCAACATTTCCAGAAGCTATCGCCAATGCACCAACAACAGTTTGAGCTAAACTTAAGATACATACGGCAATTGAATTAGTAAGATGACTTCCTATTTCTTCGTTGCTTATGTTGTATAACCTATGTATACCCCAATTTTGCAATTCTTCGATTTCACTACGAGGCATGTTCTTGTTGTCAAAAAAACTTTCAAGTATTTGAGGATTATCTCCTACTTTCATAGCTTCGTTTACATCACCATTTTGTATAGCTGCAATTGCGTTATCAGTATGACTTAATACTAACTGCATTAATCCAATTTTATTGTGAATTTGGCTAGATAAAGGATTATCTGCTAATTGAGGTAATATAATTTGCATAGACTGAAAAGAGGGGATTAAAACACCTTCTATTTGCGCCTTAACTGTGCCTAGATCATCTAAAACATTTTGATGATATTGAATATAACCGCCATAGGCTTTATCAGCTCCTACAGCTGATTTATAACCTTCCCTAAGCATTGCATATGCCCTGTTATACCTAGCAGCAAAACTATAAATATCATCTAGTTCTATTGCTTTTGAAAGTAAGGATATAGATTCTGTATATTCATTATTTTTACCAAGAGCATTAAAACCTTGCATAACAATATATGCTGGATTGGAAATAATAGTATTAGCATGATAATTTTTGCTAGCTTCGGATTTAAAGTTTTCAAAAACTTCTATAGATTTAATCTCTTTTTGATCATTAGGTAACTCAGAATTATTATATTCCTTTCTAATAGTTCTAAATACATTGCCCCAATCTTCAGAGAGTTGCATTAATTTATACTGGTTATCATCGGATTGTTTGAGTTGCTTATATAGCTGGTTATACATTCCAAATAATTTATCATTAAGTTCTAATTTTGGAACTTCAATTAACTTAGAATTCTCTAAACGATTATTTTCTTTTAAATCCCTTAAAACTTTTAAGTGCTTTATTTCTAATTGTTCTGGATCAAGTTTTAATTGCTCAATATATGGTTTAAAGCTTTTAACTACACTTGCTCTATTAATAATAAGCTGCCCAGACCCAGCATTACCGTCACGTGCGCTTCTTCCAAAAGCTTGTTCTTCTATTCGTGAATTAGAAGGCATAAAAATAACGCAAACATGCAGCCCACCTTCTGATGCTAACCTATTGGTAATTTTAAGATCAGTCCCACGTCCTGCTAAATTGGTAGCAACAATCACTGTCCCAACGTCTATTTTATTTCTGGTAATTAAATGTTCTTCATTATCATTTCTTGAATAACGTAGTATGTTGTTAATTTCACCAGTTTTTTTAAGAGCTTGCTCTAAAATATCTACATCGCTAATAGTTTTGCAGATCACTAAAACGGATCTATTATTTTGTATAAATTGTTTTGTGCTATTTACTACTTCCTTAAGATGCTGTTCTTTGTTTTCGACAAGAATAGGTTGATATTCAGTAAATTGTTTTGCTTTATAAGTTGGAATAAAAGCACAATCTAAATTGTAAACATCTTGTAGTATTTTTCTGGAATTATTAGAACCAAGAGTGCCAGTCAGGCCAGATATATTATCTCCATATAACCTAAAATATGTCATGTTAGAAATAAAACTTGTAGTATCACTTTTAGCTGTAATTTTTAAATTATGCTTAACCTGTAAAAATTGTTGTAATCCATTCTCCCAAACTGTATTAGCTTGAACAATACCTGTATTTAAATAATCAATCGGAGCAATAATATCTTCGGCTCGAGTATTTTGAACTATGAGATAATCCTTTTTTATTTGGTATTTTTCAGCTAATACAGCAGATTTAGACCAATCTTTGACTTCTCCAGCAATAGTATTTTTTAAGTGATTAGGTATTATTACAACACGTTTTTCAATTAGATCTGTAATATATGATTCAATATAGTTTGATTTGAACTTATCAATATCCTCTATAGGAGTAATATTTTCAAAACTATCTTTATCTGTAGTAAGTTTACCTTCTTGATACTCAAAATTACCTGCAATAAAAGCATGAGTTTGTTGATCTTCTAGATAAATACATTGTTTTGATAAATTAGAAAGAGTATGCCAGCTAGATACAAAAATAGGAGATAAATATTCAGCACCAACTAAAGGGCTGCTAAGTTTTACCAGCTTATTGCTTCCATCAATAAGCATAGAATCAACTTCATCTATGATAATATTGTCTATTTTTCTGCTACCACATGTTTCTAAATCTTTATGAATAGTCTTTAACCAATCACCTTGAAAAGTGGCAACATCTCCGTAAACAATCTTATGTTGATAACATTCTTTAGCTCCTTTTCTGTAATCTGGATCAATATTATGAGAGCAACTTAAATTTAAGAGTTTAAAAAAATCATTCCATTCATAAGCATCTCTTTTTGCAAGTAATGGTGAAGAAGTTATAATATCAACCTCATGTCCTTGTAGAGCCTTTATAGCAGCTAAGGAAGCAGTTGTGGTAGATTTACCCTCACCTGTACTAATTTGAGCTAACCTTCCTTTAGAAGACTGAATTAGTACTAGTATTGACAGTATTTGAGTATCTCTGAGCTTATAATTATTATGTAACTGGTTAGCCTGACTAATGATAGAAATAATTTCCATCATATTTTCTTGCTTTCTTGCTTCTTCAGGTTGGTCAATTAAAGCTTTTGTAAATTCTAGTAATTCATTTTCTTGCCATGACTCTATATTTTTACCTTGAGGGAAAATAGTTGAATCTTGTTTAAAATACTTGTAAACATCCATTAATTGCTTAGATAGCATTCCATTACTAGCTAATTCTTTAATTTCAGGATTATTGTCATTTAATTTGCTTATTTGGTTAATTAATTCTTCTGAATCAAAGGGTTTTGATAAAATAACAGGCTCGATGTCTTCAGTAATATTACTGCTGATAGACAATGTATCATTTGTTAGGTGGATACTATTTTGTTCTAGCTTAGAGCTATCCATAGTGCTTTGCATGGATAATAGATCAGATAAAATTTCAGTAATATTGTTTTTTATCTCGCTATGAGTGCTAGTAATATTCTGTAGTAGTTTAATTAAATCAGAATGTGTTTTAGGATTATCTGCTAAATCTCTAATAATAGAAGTTGTTGCTTGTGCAATAGAGAGATTTTTATCACCTGTATTAATAGCTAGCTGTGCTAGCAATTCTTTGGATAGGTTATGAGCACAATCATGTATTAATGTTAAACATTCATGCCTAATATTTGCGGGAACATCGATATTTACACTTAAACTAATTAGTTGTTTAGTAGCATCTTTAGGAAGCTTATTCTCTGCTGCAGTAATTTTTGATAAGGATTTAAAAATAATATCATTAGATAAACTATTCTCTTTTGAGATTAACGAAGTTGCTAAGTCAGCCTTACTACTTGTTATTAAAATCTCAGCCGCACGAAATAATAACTGATTGAGATTGAATGAATTTTCAGGCGTATTAATTTTATTAATTATGTTTGTAACGGTGCTGTCCTGCACGTGAGAATAATTTTGTCTTATTATATATTCAGTAACACTAACGTATAAGGCGGTATTGATTGGTTTTATTGTAGATGCATCTTGAGCTAACAATAGCTCCATTTGTTTAAAAATATATTGTGGTATCTGCTTGCCATGCTTGATGTGGTTGGCATAAAGAATATTTAAGCATTTGATTGGATTATCTTCGTTTTTTAAAATGTAAGCAATATCTGAAAATGAAGGGTTTTTATTTTTTAATAATACGTTTATTTTTTCTTGTATTAATTCAGCATCTATTGTCTGTGTTTTTTTATTTGAATTAGTGATAATATTATCTATAACTATTTTTTCTTCTTTCGAACAGTTCTTATGAGCTATAGATTGAATATTATTATTATTTTTATTAGATAAAATATTTTGTTTATCGATAATTTTAAGTAAATCTAATCTACATTCTTTTACAGAATCTGGTAAATTCTTTCCTTGTTCAACAAGTACAGTCTCTTCTTGCTTTGACTTGTTTATAAAACTAGCTAATGTAACGATTGTTTCTTCATTGAGGTTAATTTTATCAGCTGTTACAAGTTGGCAGTAATCTTTCTGCCGAGTTTCAAATTGGTCACCACTAATGGCTCGACTTGCAAGCTTTAATTTTAAAGAACTAGTAAAATCTTGATTTTGACTGACTAGTTTTAATAGCGAGATAATTTCAGATCGCAAATGTGGTTTATTAGCTATACAAAACTCTATCCCAAAAAGAGCAAAATCTGGTAACTTCCACTTACTTTCAGCTAATACGCTATAGATTTTTATTATATTAAAATCTAAGTCCGCTCTACTATCATTAGCATTTGAGATGAGTAATTCATTGAATTTAAATAAAGCGCTGTCATTGCCCGCACAAAACAAATATTTTTTATCTAAAGCCGCTTTGATAATAAAATCAACTTCTTCTGATTTTATTTTAAGAGCTGTATTTTGTTTTAAGTTTTCTGCTATAGAGGTAGATTTTTCTACATCTTGAAACTCAGCCTTAACTTGATTCACCATCTTAAGTAATGCTGGGTTTTTTATAGTAGAGTAATCTATTTCCTTCATAATAATATTATATAAATATCAATTTTAGGTTGAAAACATCTTAATAAAGTGATTGTTATTTACTTATCGAATATCTTATGTTAACAATTTTATTATAACTAAAACAAGTAATATTTTAACTTCATGAAGGAAATAATAGAAAATTTACGAGCTGCTTTGGATATAAAAACTGCAATAGTAAATAAACATCTAAATCAGCAAGAACCCTATTACTATAAAGAGCTCGTAACAGTAAAACATAAGCCAACAATAGTTTTTGGTATCCCCGATAATCCTTATTATACAACTCATACAGAAGTAAGATTTAACCAAGGATTATTTGATAAAGATATTACCAACGCCAATGCTCAAGTTAACTTATACGAAAAACAGATGGCTTTAAATATTCCTAAATTGGATGAGGATATTACAAGTATATATAATCAGAAAAACCAAGCAGAGAAAGATTTAAGTAAATTAGAAAAAATAAATTTACAAACAGAACAAGAAATAATAAATACAGAAAATCAGTTTGGGCTTCTAGAACAGAAATTTACTCCACTTAAGGAAAAATACAACGAGCTTGAAGTTAGTATTGATAGTTTAAGTATCCAGCTGGGAGAACTAAATCATGTGCCAGAGATCACTAGTAACCCCGTAAGTGAAATAGATGTAGTAATAAAAAACTTTAATATAAAAAATAGAGCAATGTTTTTGTTTAATTTATGGGGTTTAGAAGACAAGAACTCATTAGAAATGTTAGAATCTATAAAGCATCATGGTTTTGATGCAGATTATCAAAATAATGAGGGTATTAGCTTATTAGAAAAGGCAGCTAGTATAAATGATATAAAACTACTTAAGCTTATATTAACTCAGAACGAGAAGAGCTCTGAGGAAGCAACATTACTTAATTACGCTTTAGAAAACTCAAATAACGAGTTTATTATTAAGTTATTAGCAGCAAAAGCCGACTTTACCTATGCTGTAAGATATATAGTGACAAAAGATAACTTAAATTCTTTTCAAAAATTATTAGATATTAAGCCAGAGCTAATAGATAAGTCTATAGTAGAGTTAATATTGCAATCAGAAGATAGCAAACTTAAGCTAGAACTTAGCTCACAGACAAAGAGCTTTAGTCAAATTTTAAATCATGCCATTGATAATAATTATAATTCTATTGTTGAACAATTTGTTACGTTAAATAAACAGGTTCTAACCAATAAAACTCTTGATGAGTTTTATTTTGAAAATTTATTACAAATATTACAAATATCTAATAATTCTACATTACAATTATTAGCAACAGAGTATAGGATTAAATCTATACCGCAATTATTGGTTAATACAAATAGCATAGATACGCTAACTGTTGATATCATAGGAAGTAATATAAGAGACGATAAATCAGAGGGTGAAACTGAATTTGATAATTTTTGAGTTTAAACAATATGAAAAATAATATAGATTCATTAGGTAATCAGTTAGAGACTAGTAGGACTAATTTAGAATATTTTGCCAATAAACTAGATGATTATAAAAAAAATAAGGAAGTTACTGGTAATTTAAATTCTAAAATAACTGATATTCAGAAGAAACTAGACGTGTCTAATAAGTTACTATCTCAAACAAACGCTAAGGTCTCGACAATTACACAAGAATTAAACATTTTACCTAAACAAATAAACCTCAAAGAACATGATTTAGTTCTCAAAACTCAAAAACTAAAAAAGTTAAAAGCTCTTGATGCCTTATATTCTTTAGCTAACAAATATGAAGAGTCTACTAGCGCATCTACTTTAGTAAAAGAAGTATGTTTTTTACAAAACCAAAATAAATTCGATTCAGTTCTAGAAAAGTTACCAGATATTAATATTCGAGATGCTAAAGGAAAAACTCCTATAATTACTGCTGTCGAGCACAACTTTTTTTATGGAATTGAGCAATTATTAAAAAATGGTGCAAACTTACATATCAATGATCAATATGGAAACAATGCTCTGCATATCTCAGTAACACTTGGATATAATAATATTACAAAAACATTAGTTGAATCTGATAAAACAATTATTTTTGATCAAAATAGAAAAGGACAATTACCGTTATATTTGGCACTAGAAAAAGGGGATGTAAAGATCTCTAAAGAGCTTTTTTGTTTGAAAATTGCGACTCATTGTTTATTAGAAGCAATAAAGTACGATAATATATCGATAGCACAAAATATTATTAATCTCGATTCTTCAGTCGTCCATTCCTTATTAAATGAAGAAAAATCAGTATTATCGATTGCTATAGAAAAAGGCGCTGTACAAATAACTAATTTACTACTTTCTTGTAAAGCCTATCTTGAAGAAGCTCTTGATAGTAATAAGGATATTAAACATTTAAATCTCTCAAATTATGCGTTACAAACCCCTCAAGTAAAATCTCTTAATTATGAATTATTAAATTACAACAACATAATAAAATTATCTCTTAGAAAGTCACAAATAGATCATGAAAAAGCAATCCAACTATCCAGCAGCTTCCAAGATAATCATGGTTTAAAGATACTAGATTTATCAATGAATAATTTAGGATATGTTGGAGCAAAATATATAGCCTGTGCATTAAATAAAAACACCAGCATAGTGTCGCTTGATATAAGTAATAATAATATTAACGAAGTTGGAGCTATATTTATTTCTACAATGCTAAAAGCTAATAGCACATTAATAGCTTTAAATATTTCTAACAATAACATAGGAGATGTTGGATTAATCTTTTTAAGTAATAATTTAGCAAACAATAAATCCTTATCTTACTTAGTGTTACAAAATAATAATATTGGAGAAAAGGGAATTGAAGCTATATCTGATGTTCTTAAAGTTAATAATACTCTTACAAAGATTGTTTTTAATGGTAATCATATAAACCAACAGGGAATAGAGTATATAGTTAAAGCTATAGATATCAATTCATCAATTGTTACGTTCTCTGGTTTTAATAATTCAACCGAATTAGAGCAGATAATATCTGATAAGGTGATAAAAAACATAAAACAATTTGAGTATGCACTACAATTATTAAATCAAAAAACCATTAATGTCAGTGAAATAAACTGCTCTTTGTTATTAACAACCCTTAAACAAGTACAAGTACAAAAAGAGCAGTTTATACTTGAATCTGATACTTTGTATAAAAAATCCTCTATAATTAAGCAGTTAACTACATTAACTAATCACCTACAAGAAAGTGAAATATATATTCATGATGATATGTTAGTCCCGTTAATAGCTCAGATAGAACGGGATCAATCGGTTGATTGTTTAGACTTTGTTTAACTAAAAAATATAATTAATTATAGGTATTAAATTTATGAAACGTTTATTTGAAGAATTAATTACAGAAAGACAATTTTTAAAATTATATTATGATAATAATATTACTCATATTACTCAGGTTAATATAGCTAGTCAGCTTACAGATAGAGATTTACAGGATGTATATCAAGGACTACATGTCAGTGATATAATTACGCATTTCTCTTATACGGCTACGATAGATACAAAAACTAAACAGCAAAAAAATACTATTATCAGCAATGGTTTAGGATCTAATAAATCAATTACCCACCTTGACCTACATGAAGAGAATATGTACCAACCTAATCCTCAAGCAGGTTTAGCTGCAAGTGTTATACCGAATATGTTAGCTACCAACAATCAGATTATTTATCTTGATTTAAGTAATAATAATTTAGGAATAGGCTCGGGTAAAATTATCGGTGGTGGATTTAAGGGTAATCAGGTGCTGAAATATTTAAACTTAGCTGGGAACTCACTTGATGCTAAAGAAATAGAGCCAATTAGTCTTGCTCTTCAGCATAATGGACAATTAGAGTATCTTAATCTTAATATAAATAATATAGGTCAAAATGGCGCTGAATATTTAGTGCAGCTATTAAAGGGAAACAAATCTTTAAAGCACTTTGCAATCAAGAGTAATATTTTAAAAGAACATGGCAGTAGCATAATTATTGAGAGTCTAAATCCAGATTTTATAGAATATTTAGATATAAGTAATAATAATATTGGATCGAAAGGATCAACGTCACTAGGACAGTTTATAAAAGCAACTAGCATATTATCCCAATTACACTCTGCTGAGAACAATATACAAGCAGAACAAATTCGTTATATTGGTTCTATTTTAAAAGAGAATAAAACAATTAAAATAATTGATTTATCGAGTAACCATATTCAGGAAGATGGCCATAAATATCTCACTAGCATGTTATCTATAAATAATTCTATAGAGCACCTAAAAATGACAAATTGTTATATTAATTATGCAGTAGCTAATAGTTGGAGCGAAGCTCTGGCAAAGAATAATAGCTTACGTTATTTAGATCTAAGTGGTAATAGTTTAACCGAGTCTAGTATATTACTTCTATCCAAAGCATTTGCAGAAAATAATTCGATTATTAAGCTAGGACTAGGTAGTACACAATTAAATGAAGCTGGAGCTATATGTCTTGCAAAAGTTTTATCTGTTAATAATTCAATTACTAGCTTAGACCTTAGTAATAACCAGATAAAAGATAAGGGTATGGAGGCTTTATCTGAAATTATGTCCAAAATGGTGCATTTAAACCTTTATAGTAATCAATTTAGTTCAAAAGGTGCTGTATTTTTAGTAGAGAGTTTAAAAAACAATAAATCTATTTCTAGTCTTAATTTAGGCAATTGTAAGTTATCAGCAGCAGATATTGGTTTGATTTTTGATTCATTAAAAGACAATTCAAATTTTATAAAATTTAACATCAGCAATAATAATCTAAGTAATGAAGGAGCAAGGATTATCGCAGAAAAAATGGCTACAAACATAACTATTGCTATTTTAGATATTAGTCATAATGCTATTAACGAACAAGGAGCAAGTCACATTGTAATTTTAATAGAAAATAATAAGTTCGTTGCTAATATTAACTTTACTGGTAATCAATTACAACCTCAGGGAATACAAAAATTAGGAAATGCATTAGAGTCCAACGATAGTATTATCCAACTACAAGGTGTAATAGATAGTAGTGGTAATATATCTTCTAAAATAAACAAGAACTACCAATTATTACATAATAATTTAGCAAAATTAGCGGATAAATCTTTTGTTTTTGAAGAAAAAGAAGAATTACATAAAAATTTACTGATTCTAGTTAAACAACTGCAAGCTACAGGTGGGAACTTATTACCACAGGTTTTAACTAATAAGGAAATTGGAACAGGGAAAGAATATTTAAAGTTAATTAAGGATATGCTCGGTGACAATATTACAGAAGAGTATAACAATTCGTACTTCGACGTATTATCCCACACTGATTTACTAGGCTATGATGTAGACTTGTATGCTTAGCCTACCTAGTTTACAGAGACGCTAAGAACCAAGATAACAATTGCTCATCAGTCTCTTAAGAGCATTAAGTTCACTCATGTAAACAAGATGAATAATTTTGCCAAGTTTTCCAAACGAGTCTTACAAATCAACCCTAAAGCCAACTGACAGACCGTGGCTACTATAAGATGTTTTTCTTGTTATATTTTTACCTTCTGTAGTTTTCTTTGGTTTTGTATTCCCGAAGTTTTTCCACGAATAACCAAATTCAGCATGGATGTGATCAGATAAAGGGGTATTTTGCAACAAAAGGAGCTAAAGTAGCGTGGTGAAGTAGCTGTATACCAGTATCTACATACCCCAGTTCGGGATAAGGGTAGTGTAAATATATAATGGATATAAGTGTTGCAAGGATATAGGGCCTGTGATAAACGTGTTTTTTTGTAACAAAATAAACACAGGCACGAAGAAGGATATCACAGATATTATATAGTTTTATAGATGATTTTTGTCAAAATTACTCTGGCTATAAAAAAAAGCAGTTACTGCCAACGAACAAGAAGCGGAATCGCTTATGTTCCATGTCTCTGAGCGAGATTATGACAATCATGATAATGTACCACACATCTCATGCAAAGAATTTTAAATATTTCTACAAAACTTGTATAGAATATATTCACAAGGATGACTTCCCAAATGCGTTGAGTTATAATCGTTTTGTAGAATTAGTGCCTAGATTATTTATACCATTTAATATGCTGCTGCATATGTTATTTGGGGAAGAAACGGGTACATATTTTATAG
>TARA_B110000503_G_scaffold28538_1_pt1 | contig 14610 bp, 13 predicted proteins | sample TARA_B110000503 | Tara Oceans TARA_B110000503 (sample SAMEA4397472) | marine metagenome | biome: Polar Biome; feature: [SRF] surface water layer (ENVO:00010504); material: water (ENVO:00002006), including particulate matter (ENVO:01000060) such as... | depth 5 m | reverse complement strand
GCTCAAACAGCATCTTTCGTAGAAACTGCTCAAACTGCTTCTTATGTTTTATTAGCAGAAAGTTCATCTATAACCTCCCAAGCACAAAATAATAATACAGCAAGTGGTAGTTTGTCATTTTGGCAAGGCTCACAAGTAGAATATGATTTAATATCTGCTTCAGCAGATCCAAATACAGTTTATTTTGTAGCTTAATAACAATGTTATGGGGAAAATATATTTTGGAAATACAGAAATATCTAAAGTTTATAGGGGAAATATAGAACTTAATGAAATATACCAAGGTAAAAGATTAGGTTGGAGCCGTGTTTCTTTTCCTACATCTTTCCGTTACTTAGTTGTAGCTGGAGGTGGTGGTGGTGGAATGGACATGGGTGGTGGTGGAGGAGCTGGAGGTTTTATCTCTGGTAGTACTACTTTAACAGAAGGTACTTCATATTCAATTTCAGTAGGTGCGGGGGGGACAGGAGGACCTGCTGGTTCAACTAACGGGCAACCTGCATCACATCAATTTACTATTTCTGCTACTAACGGAGGAAACTCTACGTTTAACGGGTTAACTGCTATTGGAGGTGGATTTGGAGGTAGTTCCTATTATGCTTACACACCTAATACTGGTAATGGAAATACTGGAGGATCCGGAGGAGGCGTCAGCGGATATAGTAACGGTACAACAAAAGCAGGAGCAGCAGGAACAGTAGGACAAGGTAATAATGGAGGACAAGGTGGAGGACAATACTACTCTGGTGGGGGAGGTGGAGCTGGAGCTGTTGGTGCTAGTTCTACGGCAGTACCTCATGGAGGAATAGGAATACAAGACGATATTTTAGGCACAGCTCACTACTGGGCCGGAGGAGGAGGAGGCTCCGCCTACTCAGTTTCCCCCGGAGGTAATGGTGGTGCTGGTGGAGGTGGTGGTGGTGCTGTAGGTACTACAACCGGGGGATCTGGATTAAATGCAGGTTCAGCAGGAGGTGGAGGTTCTCCTAATAGTCAAACTAACACACCTGGAGGAAATGCTGGAGCAAACACCGGAGGTGGTGGAGGTGGAGGATCTCACTACAACTCTAATAATAAAGGTGGAGATGGAGGATCAGGTATAGTAGTAGTTAGATATGCAGGAGATGCCGTATTTACAGGAGGTACAATCACTACAGTGGATGGAGATACAGTACATAAATTTACAAGTTCAGGAACTTTAACACCTCTAGGCCAGGCAGCTTATGAAAACTTAACATTTGTATTCTCAAGTGATATTACTGTTACAAATAATGGTACTACTAGTGTAAACATATTCAAAACCTCAGGGGTAACTGGGTGGGATAGACAAGCTTATTCTAATACACCATTTACTGCTCCCTGTACTATTGAATTTAATAAACAATCAGGTGCAACTGATAATAGTGTTTCTTATGCTATGATAGGATGGAACACGGATCCAACCACAAATGCTAGCTACGCATCAATAGATTATGCATCTTATCCGTATAGTACTAATCTTTATAGTGTTTATAATAACGGTTCTAACGTATACTCTGGTGGTACTTGGAGCACTTCTAATACTTTTTACATAGTTTATGATACCGATGGATACATAAGACACTATAATGGCTCAACTCTTTTATATTCTGCTAATTATGGAACAGGTAATACTGTCTACATTGATAGTTCTTTATATTCTCCAAATGCTACTTATGGAGGTTTTTCTAACATAAAAGCAATAAAAAGTTCGTGGAACGGTAGTAGTTATGTGTAAAAATAATTTGAAATAAAAAAATGGGAAATTTTGCTAAAATAATAGATGGAGTAGTTACAGATGTAATAGTAGCAGACCAATCATTTATAAATGGTTTATCTGATTCTACAGATTGGGTTGAAAATACATCAAGTGTAGCAGGTATAGGGTACAACTACGATGCTTCTACAACAACATTTTATCCACCCCAACCTTATAATAGTTGGATACTAAATACAGAAACATATACTTGGGATGCACCATTAACCCAACCAGTAGATGATAAAAATTATATTTGGGATGAAGATAATCAAAATTGGGTTGAATCATCTATTATTGCTTAAAAAAATTTAATATTTATAATATATATAAGAAATGCCAACAGGAACCTTAACATTACGATCCGACTTAGATAGAAAGTTAACCATTACAGAAATGGATGACAACTTAATTTTATTAAGTTCATCATTTTCTTATAGACAAAACATACTAGCTAGCACGGGATCCTATATAGTATCACATTCTTTAAACGAAAATTACCCCGTAGTTACCGTTTGGGAAACTGGAAGTGCTGGAGCACAAGTTGTAATTCCCGAAAGTATTATATCAAACAATACCAATACAGTCACTGTCAATTTTGCTGATAACTTTAATGGACATATTATTGTAAAAGTTTAAGTTTTTAATTAGTTATCAATATTTATCATAGAACAAAATTATTCAACCCTTATAATAAAAATTTAAAATGAGAATAGATAGCCCTCAAGTAGTAGGTTCATTAACATTAGCAGATGGTTCAACATCTTCCCTTTCAGGATCTTTTAGTGGATCTTTTGAAGGACATGCTATATTTAACTCAATAGAAGCAACAAATGCATCATTTGTAAATGCTACATTTGAATCATCTTCAACAATCATCACTTCCGGATCAAACATATTCGGTAATGACGCGGCTGATGTTCAACAAATTACAGGTTCATTATCCCAACAAGGTAACATGAATGTTGTTGGCCAAATAAGCGCTAGTGGAGTAGGTTTATTTAGCGGATTAGGTGTAGGAACATCGGCTTCTAGTTCAGTTGGGGCTATTTTAGCAACAAACGATATTGTAGCCTTTGCTTCTTCAGATGAAAGATTAAAAGAAAACATTGTTCTTATAGAAAGTGCTTTAGATAAAGTAAAAGCTATGAGAGGTGTAGAATTTGATTGGATCGCTAATTTAGAAATCCACCCAAACGAAGGACATGACTTAGGAGTAATTGCTCAAGAAGTTGAAGCAGTACTACCAGTATTAGTTCAAACTAGAGAAAATGGATACAAAGCCGTTAAATACGATAAAATGGTAGCTGTATTAATTGAAGCAGTAAAAGAATTATCTGCTAAAGTAGATAATTGTAATTGCAATAGTTAATATTACTTAATACATATAAAAAAGGGAATGCTTTCGCATTCCCTTCTTTTTTGTCTCTATTTAAATATTTATATATATAAAAAATATAGTTATGGCAATCCAACAAACAAAAATTACAGAAGACGAGTTAAAAGAATTAACAGATTTTCAACAAAGTATTAATGTTATTACATACCAACTAGGACAAATAGCATTAAAAAGATTAAACTTAGAACAAGAAGAAGAAGTTTTAGAATCCCAATACACTAAACTCTTACAGGTCGAAAAACAATTAGGTGATAAACTTAAAGAAAAGTACGGAGATTCACAAATAGATTTAAAAACCGGTGAGATAATACAATCATAGTATTGTTCTTAACCCTCTCTCACATATTTATCGTTGATAAAAATAACTTAACAAACAATGGCTGAAACATTATTATCCCCAGGCGTATTAACTCGTGAAAACGACCAAACGTTAATCACACAAGGACCTATTACCGCTGGAGCGGCTATAGTTGGTCCTGCTATAAAAGGTCCAGTTAACATACCTACGTTAGTTACCTCATATAGTGATTATATAAACAGATTCGGTGGCTCTTTTTCAAGTGCAAGTATCAATTACGAATACTTAACTTCAATTGCTGCTAATAATTACTTCCAACAAGGAGGAGAAACTTTATTAGTAACACGTGTTGGTTCAGGTAGTTTTACAGCAGCAAACGCTACTGTACCTGCTATTCTAAATGCTGCTTCTGCTTCATTCTCATTAGAAACATTATCTGTAGGTAACATAATGAACAACTCCGGTAGTGTATCTACTAGTGGTTCATTAGTACAAGGTTCCTCTGATAACATAAGATGGGAAATTGCAAACATCGATTCAGGAAGTGGTCAATTTAACTTATTGATTAGACGTGGTGATGATAATACAAGTTCAAAAACTATATTAGAATCTTGGTCTGGTTTATCATTAGATCCAAATGCATCAAACTATATCGAACAAGTAATTGGTAACCAAAGATTAAATTTAGATACCGATAGTGATGGTAATAAATTTATCCAAACTACAGGATCTTTTATAAATAACAGCCGTTACGTAAGAGTTAAATCTGTAAACTTACCAACCTTCAATTACTTAGATAATGAAGGAAACGCTAGATCTCAATTTACTGCATCACTACCAGCACTTGGTAGTGGATCATTACAAGGAGCATTTGTAAATGCTGTAGGTAATGTATATGGTGGTGGAGCAAATGCTAATACTAGATTAAAAATGTTTGAAGATATTGATGTATCTTCTATTCAAGGTCTAGAAGCAAGCAACTATACTGATGCTTTAAATCTATTAAATAACGAAGACGAATACGATTACGAAATACTAGTTATACCTGGTGTAACTATCCAAAACGGATCATCAGCAGTAGCACAAGCAATCTCAACTGTAACAAACAGAGGAGATGCAATCGCTGTAGTAGATACTAGAAATTACGGTTCAACATTAAACCAAACAATAACATCTGCTGGAACACAAGATTCAAGCTACGCTGCAACATACTGGCCTTGGGTTCAAGTATTATCAAACGAAACTGGAAAGTTAGTTTGGGTACCTGCTTCAACTGTAATTCCTGGAGTATACGCAACTAACGATAGAATTGGAGCTGAATGGTTCGCACCTGCTGGATTTAACAGAGGTGGAGTAGGCGGAGTAATCCAAGCTGAAAGAAAATTAAGCCCCGCAGATAGAGATAAACTATACTTAGGTAAAGTTAACCCAATAGCTACATTCCCTGGAAATGGTCCTGTAATATTCGGACAGAAAACATTACAAACAAAAGCTACAGCTTTAGATAGAGTAAATGTTAGAAGATTATTAATTGAACTTAAGAGAACAATTGGTAATGTTGCTGAAGGATTATTATTCGAACAAAACACAGCTGCTACAAGAAACAGATTCTTAAATCAAGTTAACCCTTACCTAGAATCTATTCAACAAAGACAAGGTTTATATTCTTACAGAGTTGTAATGGATGATACAAACAACACAGCTGATGTAATTGATAGAAATCAAATGGTAGGACAAATATTTATCCAACCAACGAGAACAGCAGAATACATTATCTTAGACTTTAATGTAACTCCTACCGGAGTATCATTCTAAAAATAAAAATAGACAATATTTATAATAAATTAATATAACATGGCAGTATTAGATCCAAACGAAATAATGTTCACCGCATTTGAACCTAAAGTACAGAATAGGTTTATAATGTATGTTGATGGAATCCCAGCTTACCTAATAAAATCAGCTACTGCACCAGGATTCGAAGCAGGTGAAATCGTATTAGACCACATCAACGTTTACCGTAAAGTAAAAGGCAAAGTTCGTTGGAATGATATGACCCTTAACCTATATGATCCAGTAACACCATCTGGAGCACAAGCCGTAATGGAATGGGCACGTCTGGCACACGAAAGTGTAACAGGTAGAGATGGATACAGTGATTTCTACAAGAAAGATATTACATTAGATATCTTAGGTCCTGTAGGAGACGTAGTTGGAGAATGGGTGATCAAAGGTGCCTATGTTAAAACTGCAACATTTGGTGAGTACGATTGGGCAAACGAAGCCGCAATTAACTTAACAGTAAACATCGCAATGGATTATTGCATATTAAATTTCTAATTCCCCAACCCTCTATACCCCGAATTAGGTGCTCTTTTCTGAGCACCTTTTTCTTTCTTATATATTTATATCCACACACAAAATAAGTTATTTATCCATATGGAAGAAAATGTTACAAAACCTAAGTTCCCAACAGAAATTGTGGACTTACCTTCACAGGGTTTAATTTACCCTAAAGACAATCCACTATCAAGCGGCAAGATAGAAATGAAATACATGACTGCACGCGAAGAGGATATACTTACCAACCAGAATTACATCTCAAAAGGTATCGTGTTGGATAAGCTCATTGAATCACTGATTGTATCTAAAGTTAATATCAATGATATTATAATTGGAGACAAAAATGCGTTGCTAATCGCATCTCGTATCTTAGGATATGGTAAAGATTATACATTTAGAGCATACAACTCAGACACTCAAGGAATGGCAGATTTTACTGTAGATTTAACTACATTAAATGACAAAAACTTGTCTCCTGAAGATCTAAAAGAAGAAGGTGTAAACGAATTCCCATTTGTTTTACCACATTCAAAAACATCTCTTACATTTAAAATTCTTACACACGGAGATGAAAAAAATATTGAAAGGGAAATAACTGGTTTACAGAAAATCAAACCAGATACAAACCCTGAAATTTCTACTAGGTTAAAATACATTATTACCTCAGTAGATGGTGATCGAGAAAAGAAAACAATTAGGGAATTTGTAGATAATATGCTACTTGCTCGAGATTCAAGATCCCTACGTGAAGAAATCCGTAGAGTATCTCCAGATGTCGAACTAAAATATGTGGGTGAAGGTGCAGAGGAGGGCATTAACATCCCAATTAATCTTAACTTTTTTTGGCCTGACAGCGGAATATAGATCTAATCTATTTTCTCAAATACATGAAATTGTATTTCACGGACAAGGAGGTTATAGTTGGGGCGACATATATGATATGCCTATTTGGCTTCGTAATTTTACTTTTAAGAAATTAGAAGAATATTATGAAAAACAAAACGAAGCAAATAATGCACAATCAAATATGCTCAAAAATAACCCTAAAGAAATAGCACGTCCAGCAATTAACCCTGCTAACGTATATAATGCACAAGTGCCTGCTAAAAAGTAGGCACTTTTTATATTTATATTATATAATTAATCAATGGCTTCACAAGAAGAATTAGATAGAGAAAAGGAAAAAAACCAACTTTTAAAAGAGCAGAATAGTCTTTATGAAAGACAACTTAGAGCTCAATCTGAAAGTGTTAGTTTATCATCTTCACTAGTAGATTCCCTAAAAGAATCTATGGGTATCCAGAGTCGTCGTACTCAGTTCGATCAAAATTTACTTTCTTTAAGTAAAAAGATAAATAGAACAATATTAGATCAAGAATTTGCTACAACTAAACTAAGTGCTTTAGAAAGGCAAAGATTAAAAAACCAAACAATAATAAATTCTTCTAAATCTATAGAGAGTTCCTTATCTTTACAATTAACAGATAATGATAGGAAAAGGGTTGATAATATTAATAACAGAAACAAAGCTTTAAACAAACAATTAGCTCAGTTAGATAATATTTTAGGTTTAGATAAAGAATCTAGAGAAGCTCAATCGGGTGCTGAAAAAGAACTTAGAAAAAAATTAGCAGCTAACGAAGCATATGTTAATACTTCTATTGAGGGTTTAAGTATTAGTGCTCAACAACTCTTATTTGCAAAACAAAACCGAGAAGAGTTAGAAAAAACTAATGCTGAGAGAGAAAATGAAATCTCTAACATTAAATCTATCCAAAGTAAAATGGGTTTAGTGGTAGGAGCAGCTTCAGGAGTAGAAAAAGCCTTATCAAAACTAGGATTTCCTGAATTAGGGGTAACTCAAGCCTACGAAGACACTATTCAGTTAGGTTTAGAATTTAAAGCTGCAGGAAAAAAATTTAATGCTATAGGTAAATTTGCTTCTTTATTAGGAAATAACTTAAAAGGACTACTTTCTACAGCTAACCTACTTACAGCGGCAATAGGGTTTTTTGTTAAAGCATTAGCTTCTACAGATAAAGCATCAGGTGAATTAGCTAAAAACTTAGGAATTAGCTATGACCAAAGTTTAGATATGGTTAGTTCAATGACAGATATTGCTAATCTGTCTATGGATACTTTTGTTACAACAGAAGGATTAGTTAAAGCACAAACCCAATTAAGCACAGCATTAGGAACTAATGCGCAATTAAGTAGTACTTTATTAGTTGATTTTACTAAATTAACAGAACAAGCAGGATATAGTGCCGAAGCAGCTACTGTATTAGGACAGGTTTCACTAGCTACAGGACAAACAGCTAAAAATATAACTACTGAATTTTTAGGACAAACAAAAGCCTTAAATGCACAAAATGGTATTGCTTTAAATGAAAAACAATTATTAGAAAGTATATCAAAAGTATCTAAAGGAACATTAGCCACATTTGCAGGCCAAACAGACAAACTAGCCTCAGCTGTATTTAAAGCAAAAGCTTTAGGTTTAGAATTATCCCAAGTTGAAAAAATAGCAGATAGTTTACTTGATATAGAATCATCTCTTACAGCGGAATTTGAAGCTGAAGTAATAACAGGTAAACAACTTAACTTAGAAAGAGCAAGATATTTTGCTTTAACTAATGAAATAGGAAAAGTTGCTGATGAATTAAAGAATCAAGGAATTACCCAAGCTTCTTTTGCTAAATCCTCACGTATAGAACAAGAAGCTGTTGCTAAAGCAATGGGTATGTCTCGTGATGAATTAGGAGAAATGTTACTTGAACAAAAGGCTATATCTGCTATAGGTGCCGAAGATGCCGAAGGTGCTAGAGAAAAATTTGAAACATTAAAGGCTCAATATGGTGAGGCCGAAGCTATAAAAAGGTTAGGTGACGAAACATATGCTAGACAACTAGCTTCCCAATCAGTACAAGAAAAATTTAATAAAACTGTTGCTAAACTACAAGATATATTTGTAGACTTAGCAGCTCCTGTGTTAGCAATAATTTCTCCTTTTATGGATTTATTAAATACTGTAATGCCTGCTTTAAACCTAGCAATTTCAGCTATTACATTTCCTATAAAAATAATAGCTGAAGGAATAAGAGTTGCAGTTGATAGTATGCGTAGCTTTGTAGGCCTTTTTACTCAAGCTGAAGAAAAAGTATTTGGTGTAAAAGAAGCCTTTGGGGGTATATTAACAATAACAACTGCCTTATATGGTATTACTAAAGCATATCAAGTAGTTACAAGTACTATACAAGGTATTCAACTTGCTATTAACGCTTCTAAAAAATCAGAATTAGGATTTGCAGCCCGCCGTAATCTTTTAGAATCAAAAGGTTTAGTTAAAACAGTTGGTACCGCTATATTTAGTACAATTTCTTCATTTGCTAAAATCCCACTAGGCTTAGGTATTGGTTTAGGTATTGCTGCTGTTGCAGGAATTGCTTCAATGGCCTCCAAATATATCAATGCAGATGATTTAATGTCTCCGGGTGAAGGCGGAGCAGGCTATGGAAAACGTACTCTAATGGGACCTGAAGGAGCAATAGCCTTAAATAATAAGGATACTGTAATAGCAGGAACTAACTTATTTCCCGAAAGAGGAAACGATAGAAACCTACAACCCTCAGGGGCAACAAACGTTACAGTAACCTTATCTAAAGGTGATATTATGGCTATAGCAAATGCCGTAAGAGAGGGCGCATCAAAAGCGAATATCAACGTTAGTCTAGATGGTAATATAGTATCCAACACACTCCAAACACCAATGGCAATGGGTGCCAGAAGATACTCAGTTTAAAATATTTATAACAAACCAAAAACAATAACAACATGGCAATTTTAGGAACAGAATTAAACTCTAGCTTAAGTAAAGGAGGAACAAACGAAGATACTCTATTACAACAGAGAGAATCAAATTTACATAATCTAGCTTCTTTAACGGGGAAAGGTTTAGACGCAGCTAAAGTCCCTTCACAATTAGATTTAGAAGGAGTTACACCCAACCAATATGTCCACAACCTACCAAGATAAATGTCATTAAGAGATCTATATAACGATCCAGCTAGCTTCAAATATAATTCTAAAGACAATAAGTACGATAAGGATATTAGAGGTGGAGGATATTCAGGACAACCTTGGCAAAAGGCAACTGTCCCACAAACCCTTGACCAACTTAATTCCTTAACAACTGAAGCACTTAGCTTAGATTACCCTATACGTGGTGGTTCTTATTCAGAACTAGCCGCTAGGGCGGATTTTGCTCGTATAGATGCTTTTTTATTATCTTACCCTGGAGGTAAAGCCTTTTTAGATAAACAAAAAGGCTTACAATTTTCTAACCCACTTATAGAAAGTGGTAGATCTGGTGGAGACGTAAACACTAGATTATATAGTGACGGTCGTAATTTAATGACCCAAGTAGCAGATAGTGGAACTGGGTTCCATTATCCTCAATCTGGTAGAACATTAAATGAACTTACGTACGATCAAAACAAATACGAATATATAGTAGCATCTAAACCTACACAACAAAACAGGTTAGTTACCTTATACAACTTAAAAATAAACCCCGAACCGCCTACATCAGGAGTTTCTACAACAGCTCTTAATTTAGGAATTAATACTAATATCCCCGGAAATTTATTTTTCTATTCAGGAGGACCTAGCTCAGTATATGGATTAGGACAAACTTTAATTCAAAGAGCTAAAAATTCCAGAGGTGGTTTTATTAGTACTAACGAAGCTCCTCTATTTATAGGATCTAACTCTATTACAGATGTTTTAACAGGAGATCTTATTCAAAGTAGAAGAAGCACAGATAGATCAAGTAACGAAGATACAGGTATAAATTATAATAAACTAACTGGTTTAAGTTCTAGATTTGAATTAGGAGGAAAAAAGATCGATAATGATGTTACAGATCAAGGTAATTCAATCGGAACTTTAGCTCAACAATCCTCCCCTGATTTTATTAGAGCAGATAAATCTACCGAAAGTGAAAATCCCTCATTTCAATACACAATGGGATATAACGATTTGTTAGCTAGTAAAGATCAAGGAGAAAGAGGAAAAGTTAGAAAAACAACAGACTTTAGACAGAGAGTAATAAATCCTAAAAAGGTAAACAAAAGAAATTACGAATCATCTGCAATAAATAAAACTCGAAGAATAGGAGTTGGTAGTCCTGGAGCAAGACAAACTTTAGGAAATGATACTGAAAAAACAGATACTTCTAAAGCATATACTGATGGCCAAGATAAGGTTAACTTATATGACATAGAACAAAACAGAGAAGATAATAAGGGCATTGGTGGATTTTCAAAAATAGAACAAAATAGAGATATTATTAAATTTGTTTTTGAAACTATTAATAATGATAACCCTAAAGTCACAGATGCTATGTTCTTTAGAGCATTCTTAACAGGATACTCAGATAATCATAGTGCTCAATGGGACTCTAAAAAATATGCAGGTAGAGGTGAAAATTTCTACACATATCAAGGTTTTGAAAGAAATATTAGCTTTAATTTTAAAGTAGCAGCTCAATCAAAACAGGAAATGAGATATATCTACAGAAAATTAAATTCCTTATTATCCTCATTATACCCAGATTACAATAGTACTGGATTTATGAGAGGAAATATAACTAAACTAACAATAGGTGATTTGTTTGTTAGAACACCCGGTGTATTAACATCTTTAAACTTAACAGTTGCTGATGAATACTCTTGGGAAATAGCAATGAACGAGCCTGAAGGTGGTAGTGATAGAGATATGTTAGAAGTACCACAGATTATAGATGTAGCTGTTTCATTTATTCCAATTCTAAATGTATTACCTAAAAAAGGAATTAGTTCTCCTATTTTACTAACAGCTGGTAGTAACTCTAGTACTAATGCTTATAAATGGTTAAATAATGTCTAGACGTTACGAATCAATAGGTACTTATAAAACAAACGTAGGTAAAGTAATATACCTACCAACACGCTATCCTTCACTTGCCCCTTCAAATAATGATTATTATATTATAGCAAGAGCAGAAGATAGACTAGATTTAGTAGCTACAGATTTCTTTGGAGACCCTACTCTTTGGTGGGTGGTAGCTATGGCCAACGATTTACCTGGAGATTCAATGTTCCCCCCAATGGGCTTCCAATTAAGAATACCAGGAAACCTATCAGATGCCTTACAAGCTTATGAAATTGATAACGCTGATAATTAAAAAATGTTATGTCTGATTACAAAAATATTGTTGGTACTGCCTTTGCTCCTCACGTAAAGGATCAATTAAAAATAAGAGGAGAAAAAATCTCCTCTCCTACTCGCGACAATCAAACTCTTCAATATCTAACTAACCGAAATGCCTGGGTAAGACTAAGCTCAGGAGCAAACACTAAAGTTGGTGAGGGTTATAATAATGATTTAGCAAAACAATATGTCCTTCAAGGAGGTACTATTTCTATTACTGAAGGTAAAGATAGGAACGATAATGTAATTGAAAATACTAATCTTAGGAAGGGATTTAACGAAACATATACACAAGGTACTACAGATAATTTAGGTTTTAAACCAATGCCGGGTATTGTTAATGCAAGTGTAGGTACTGGAGGTAAATGGCAAACTTTAATGCAAGCTGATATTGAAATAGTAGCCTATGATTTAGATCAATTAGATATTATTCAAAAACTTTATATGAGTTTAGGATGTACAGTATTTTTAGAATGGGGCCATACTAATTTCTTTAGAAATAACGGAAATTTTGAAAAAAACCCACGATCTTTATACTTTTTCCAAACCCAAGATAAAGAAGAATTACTAAGATGGTCCACTAGACGTAGAAACCAACAAGATGGTAACTATGAATGTATAGTAGGTACAGTCTATAACTTTGACTGGTCTGCTAACTCAGATGGTTCATATAATTGCAAAATTAAAGTAATGGGACCTGGGGGTATGGTTGAATCATTAAGAATCAATACCACTTCAAATTTTGATTTTAATATATTTGATAAAGACAATGATACTAAAAAATATACTTCTATATTATCAAATGCTCTAGGCACTATAAAATCTTTCTTAGAAAAGACAAATATTGCTTCTGAAACAAAGTCAAAAAGAAATTTTGGAGTAATAAATGATACTAATTTTGGTAAAAAGTATAAATTAGGAGATAAAGATGAAAGTCTAACATTCTCTTATGCTGACATTTTAAATAAAATTTATAGCAAATCTTCCTATAAAGGCCCCCAATTTATAACAGATAATAAAGAAAAAGTTACAATTGATTTTCATAAAAATGATTCATTAAAATATGGTAATGCCTGGCAATTACAAGCCGAATATGAAACTTTATCCAATACTACATTATCTCCTATAAATTTATCTTTATATCATGGGTATACTGCTGTTACTAAAGTTAATAATGATGATAAAACCCAACTATCCTATATAACTTTTGGTCATTTAATGACTTTAATCCAACATTTAGGGATTTTTGTTACAACTAATAAAGATGCTAAAGGAAGTACTACAAAAAGCCCTCCCCTTTATTTAGATTATCATCCCGAAAATACTATTATAAGTACTGGAGTGTTAGAAGCTAGTATAGATCCATCTAAGTGTATGGTTCCTTGGAAAATTAATAAAATGGACTCTGCCGACACTACACAATCTTCATTAAAAAAATTCTTTAACCCTTTAAATGTAGAATCTACACCGGAATACCAGGGTTTTTGGAGTGGTTATTCTAAAGGGAATAATAAAAAGAACTTTTTAATTCAAAAGAAAGACGAATTTGGAATTCCTAATGAAAACCAAATAAATAAAACTTATCCTAATAGTAATTTTGAAGGTAAATTATTTAATGTTTTAGTTAACTTAGATTTTGCTATTAGAACTTTAGAAGATCAATCTAATAATAGTGAAGATAAAAGTGTTAATTTAATTGAATATATTAATGCTATATTAGATGGTATAAACATATCATTAGGTAAAGTAAATAGTTTTAGAACGTTTTTTGACGATAGTAGTCATTGTATTAGAATAATAGACGAAAATGTTGTAGATAGAAATGCTTTAAAGAAAAATATTTATGAAATTAAAACATTTGGAACTCAATCTATAGCATATGATTATGGTTTTAGTTCTAAAATTTCACCTAAGTTAGCATCCCAAATAATAATATCTACACAGCAAGGTGGGGGTATTTCTAACTTTCCTGAAGATGTATTAACCTATCAAAAACTAAATTCTGATATTGAAGATAGATTTGCTCAAACCAAAGAACCTAGTATCCCACCTCAAAATTCCAAAGACGAAAGTAACGGGCAAGATAAAATATCTTTACAAACCCTATTTGATCATATTTTTAACATTTACAGTCTAAGTAATGAAATAGACCTAAACACGATAAGTAATTTAACTACTACTTATTCAGATATGCAAGGTAGAAATAGACAATTCTGGTCTAAAACTGCAGGAACTGTATTAGTCCCCTTAGAATATAACCTTACCATTGATGGAATATCAGGTATTTTACCTTATACTGCTTTTAAAATTCCAGATAATAGATTACCTAAAAAATATAAAAATAGAGTTGGATTTTGTGTATTTTCTATAAATCATAATTTTAGTAATAACCAATGGACAACTCAATTAAGAGGTCAAACATTATTATTGGATGATAACTTACAAGAAGATGTTAGAGAAGTACAAATTTCACAAATTGAAAGCGATTTATCAAGAAACCCTTTTGGTCTTGGTTTGTTACAAGGATTTACCCCGGGATTTGAT
>TARA_B110000503_G_scaffold25377_2_pt1 | contig 14613 bp, 10 predicted proteins | sample TARA_B110000503 | Tara Oceans TARA_B110000503 (sample SAMEA4397472) | marine metagenome | biome: Polar Biome; feature: [SRF] surface water layer (ENVO:00010504); material: water (ENVO:00002006), including particulate matter (ENVO:01000060) such as... | depth 5 m | reverse complement strand
GTTTTAGAATGGAAAAAGAATTTAGTTTTAGGGAATTTATGCAAAAAGAACTATCAATTAAGACCGCATATTGTTTGGTTTGGAGAAATGGTACCCTTATTGGAAAAAGCAATCAAAATAACTCAAACTGCAGATATCCTAGTAATTATTGGTACTTCTATGCAAGTTTACCCTGCCGCAAGTTTAGTAGATTACGTAAAACCAAATACGCCCATTTATTTTATAGACCCAAAACCAACAGTCTCTATAAATGATTATAATAATTTTACTATTATTAAAGATTTTGCTAGTAACGGAACAGATACATTATCCCTGCATTTAAAGACATAAAAAGTCTTTAGATGAGTAAAATTTTCTATTTTTTTTTCTATTATTTTTTTTCAAAAAACTACTTAAAAATTCATTTTCAATTTTTTTCAAAACTTCAAATTGTCTATTTTTAAAATAAAATAAGATATTTGATTTTAAATAAACAATATACCTTAAATCTCCGACACTAAAAAGATATCTTGCACCCGCTTTAGCTGCAGCAATTGTTCTTATATTTTTTTTGATATCGATAATAGAGATACAAGTGGATTCTAAATTATCCTTAACTGCGTTTAAAACTTCTAGCGTATGGTCTTTACTGCCATTATTTACTAAACAAAGCTCTGTGTTTTTATGATTCGATAAATTTATTAATTCATCTTTGTTAATTCGTTCTTCATCTTCAGAGAAAACAATAATTATTCCTTTTTTCATAGTTAAGCTTTTTTAAGTGTTGGAGTTAAAAAATAACTTTCTTTTCTTTTTGAATTGTATATATTTTCTTTTTTTTTATTTCTATAGAACCAAGCAATCTGCCCTAATTGTCCAATTATTTTTATAGAATCTCTAATAGATAATTTAGAACCATCTATATGAACCCATCTTTTTAAAGGCTGCTCACAAAGTATTTTTTTTGCTTTATTTAAACCAAAGTAAAGTGTTATTCTTCTAAAAATTTCAATATCAAATATCCATTTTGTTATAAATTTTTTCCCAAAAGAGATTTCAATTACATCTTTATGAAAAACTTTAGCACCACATTGAGTGTCTTTAAAGTCCAACGAAAGAATTTTTTTAATAATTAAATTAATCATTGAACTAATTAGTTTTCGAGAAGATTGTTTCGTGATGTTTGCTCCCATTCTACTAATTCTTGAACCACTTACTATTTTGTAGCTAGAGTTTTCTATTACCGATACTAAATCATCAAAATCAATTAAACTTGTTGATAAATCTGCATCTAAAAAACCAATATAATCTAAATCTGCTTGCGTATTCATGTACAGCATCCCTTTCCTTACTGCCTCAGCTTTTCCTACATTTTCCGCACAATTATAGATTTTAATAAAATCCTCTCTTCCTTTTCTTAAATTATCTAAAACCTCTGCTGTATTATCTGTACTGCCATCATTTACAAAACATAAACGATAACCAGAGTTTTTAGTAATAAAGTTAATAAACTCTTTACTATCTAATCTTTTCTCTTCATTATAACATGGTATTACAACACCCACACATCTCTGTTGAATAATTATCCCATTATTTTTTATCGCTTTATTATTTGTGAATGGAATGCCAATTAATCTTTTAACTTTAGTACAAACCTCTAATAAACTTAAAGGTTTCTTCATATAGTCATTAAGACCTAAATCAAAACCTCTAGCAATTGTTTCAGGGTCAGTATTTCCTGATAAAGCCATAATTTTCGTGGAAGCTTTTTTCACATTCCTTATATATTTAATAACTTCCATTCCTGAAATTTTTGGCATATTAATATCTACAATTACTAAGTCTGGTTTAAATGAATTATACAGCTCTATTCCTTCTGATGCATTCTTTGCAGTAAGAACTGTATATCCTAATTCTTTTAATCTAAGAGTTAAAGGAATTAAAACTAATTTTTGATCATCTATTGCTAATACTTTCATAATTGAAGCTTTTAGTAATTATATACATCAAAAGTAGTTTTGTTTGTTTGTAATAAAACCTTTGAATGCTCTAAAAGCTCTTTTGTATAGTTCAATGGTAGGTTATGAGGGTTAGATAAAGTTTTAGAGCTCATATAAAGTATTTATATTTACTATATTGTAAAAGAAGCATCCTTAATATGAAAGCAACCTATAATAAGTATTTGATTACCGCAGTACTTTTAGGTATTGTATTTCATGGAAGTGCACTCTTTTTTACTCTCGAAAATACGTATGACGCACTCACCCATCTATTTTTTGCAGAACATTACACAAATAATTGGTTTGAACCTTGGAACTTTAAATGGTATACTGGCTTTACAGTAATGAGCTATCCTCCTTTGGTTCATCAATGTATGGCAATTTTGTCTTTAATTGGTGGGTTAAAATTTGGGCTTTTCACTGTAGCCTTAATTAGTATGCTGCTTTTTATTACTGGTGTTTATAGATATTCTCTCTTAATTACTGGTAATAGAAATGTTTCTGGATATGCAACTCTCTTAGCTGTTTTTTCTTCATCATTTGTAGAAACCTTGCATATTTTTGGTCAAATGCCAAGTATTATTGGAATCGCTGTATTAATGCATGCTCTTCCAGAGATGTACTTATGGCTTAAAACAGGGTTATACCGATATTTATTCACCTCACTTTCATTGATAGCTGTTGCTACTGTATCCCACCATGTTACGCCAATATTTGGAATGATATTCTTCATTTTCCCAATAATAGGAATGGCAATACTAGATATTTGCAAAGATCAAGTAGGTTCTTATAAAGAAGTTTCTTTTAAATTATTTTTTGAAATTTTCATAAAACAATTTAAAAGAAATATAACTTTCGGTTTACTTTCTCTTCTTATAATATTTGGTTGTATTTTACCTTATTGGATTAATTCTAAAAACAATCCTATAACACAAATTCCTATTCCTCATGGATCTCGAGATAACTTTATAGAAATTACATCTTCTGGTTTCGTGTTTTTTTTAATTCCTTGGGGTGTTCTATTGTTTCTTTTACCTTACTTTTTTTACAGATTCTTTAGTAAACGATACTTGTTTTTCGGACTTTCTTTTGCAATGTTATTAATTTTGGGTACAGGAGAAACAACGCCAATACCAAAAATACTCCTAGGTGAAAATGCATTTAATATTTTAACGTTAGATAGATTTACACTTTGGGGTAGTATTATGATTTTACCATTATTTGGAGAGTTTACATACCGTTTTGTAGAAGGTGATTTAAGAAAATTAATCCAAGAAAAATTTGGAAAAGTATATTACCGCATGCTAGGTTTTTTCTTAGTTGGTTTATTTTTATTCATGACTATTTTCACAATGAGTCTAGGGTATTTTAGACCCTCTCAACCAAAGAAAATAAAAATGTTGCCAATTATAAATTTTTTAAATCAAGATCAACATGATCAGTGGAGGTACTTAACCTTAGGTTTTGGCGATCAAATGTCTTTGTTGTCTGCTCAAACAAAAGCAATGACGGTAGACGGAAATTATCACTCTGCAAGACGACTACCAGAATTGACAACAAGACCTATTGAACGTTTAGAAAATTCTAAATTTAAAGGAGTTGCTGGAATTGGATCTTTGCAACAGTTTTTAACAACACCAGAAAAATATAATTTAAAATATATATTTTCTAACGATAAATTTTATGATCCTATACTATATTTTTGTGGATGGCAGCGGCTACCGCAACTAGAAAACGGAATAATGATTTGGGAAAAATTAAATGTTCCTCCCCTTTCTTCAATTTTATCAAAAGAAGAAGTTTCTACTTGGCAAAAAATACTTTGGGGAATCGTTCCTTTTATCGTTCTAATTGTTGCTTTTATATTAAATATACCTCCCTTATTAGTAATTAGTAAAAAAATAAAAGCTAAATCGACTCCGGCTTATTTTAGATACAAGGAAAAGCATGTTGACTTTTCTAAAGATTTATTAAAAACAATACATGTCTGGACAGCCATTCTTTTAATCATTATATTTTATAATCTGTACTTATTTTATTTAAAGAACGATTCGCAAAGGTCTCCAGAAAATGTTATTACTGCTTACTATGATGCAATAGATTTAAAAGAATTTGAAAAAAGTTTTTATTACATAGATCCAAAAAGTAATTTATCAATCTCTCAATACATGTTAGAAATAGCAGTTACAGACGGTTTATTAAGTTCTTATGCAAGATTAGATGCATTAAAAACCATAATTATAAAAAAAACAGACAGCTTAGTTAATTTAAAAGTAAATACAAATTGGATTACACCTCTTGAAAAAATAACCAAAACAACATATAAAACAGTTGTAAATAGACACGGTAAGTGGTACTTGCTTCCAGAACAAGTAGATTCAGACTTACCACCAGATCAGTTGTATTCAAATAATATAACTAGTTATTATAATCAAGGAAGAAAAAAAATAACTACAGAACAAACATACCATGAAGATGTTTTAAAGCAGCCTGTTTTAGAAATAATTACTGCTAAATTAGTGAAAATTAATAATCATTATTCAATTATTGGTGAGATTCAAAATATAGATAATGTTCCTTCAGATATTGTTTTAAAAGGAACTTTATATAATAATATAAATAAAGAATTGGCTATTTACAATGCCAAATATCATGTAAAACACAAGTTAATGCCAAAAGAAATTAGTTCATTTAGAATAAATTTTGAGGGCATTGCCTGGACTAAAACTAAAGACTCTATTCCTGATACTTTTAATCCAGACGAATTTACGCCAATAGCATTAAAAGAGCAACCAACTAAATTTAACTTACAAGCTGCCGGAAATGTTTCTAACTCAGACCTATATAAAAATATTGTTTTGAGTGATCTAAATATAAATTCAAAAAGTATCAAAGGAACTTTATTTAATAGTGGTTTGCAAGAAATTACAGTTCCACAGTTATTAATAACCTATTATAATGAAAATAAAGAAATGGTTTGGGTTGATCATTTATTCTTAAAAAGCGGTATTAGGCAGCAGCGAAAGCAATATTTTGAATATCCATTTCTAAATAATGATACCATTACTGTTATAAATAACGATATGTCTAACTGTTTTGTAAACGGTCTACCAAACGAAAGTATTTCGAACAAGATTGTACCTAATAGGATTAAGAAGCACTTAAAAAATGAATTACAAAAAATAACACACCCTTGCTATAGTTATATAAAAATTGAATTAAACAGTTATATCGGAAATCCAAAATAATGAATTTAAAAAACAAACTTCTTGTTATAGTTAGTTTACTTGTAATACATTGTATTATAGCTCAAAAAACTAGTCATAAAAATAATGACCTTGTTTTAATTAGTTTAGAAAAACAGTTTGTAGCCGGAAGCCAAATTAATTTGGAATTCGAAGGAAAACTTACTAATAAGTATCAAATATATTTTTCTAATAGCTATGGAAGTACTTTAGTTGAGTCTAAACTTAAGAATAACAGATTCTCTTTCGAAATTCCAAAATATTTAAGTAATAAAACAGGTGTTTTAAATTGGAGAATTATTGGAACTCAACAACTCATTTCTGGTCAATTAAAGATTACACCAAGAGAAAAACCTAATACATTAGAAACCTATATTGGGCCTCCTAGTATCGAGGCTGGTGGATCTGATTATACAATGTTAATCGTTATACCTTCAGATGATTTAGATAATCCTTTAAAACAAAACACGAAAGTTTCAATACAACAACAATTTTTGAAGTCAGAGAAAAATGAACCTATTTTTACTAAAAATTTAATTGGATTTAAATATATTTATTCACCTTTAAAAACTGGTAGAATTCTTTTATCATCGGAAACCTTAGGATTAAATTCTAAAGAATATGACGTAAATATTATGCCAGCAATAGCAACAAATTTTACTATTTATTCTCAAAGGAATCATGAATATGCAGATGGAAATCAAATAACAAGCTTCTCAACCTCTATCATAAAAGATAAAAACAAGAATATAATTAGTGATGGTAATTATGTTTATTTTTTTATTAAAAATAAAACAGGAAATATTTTAAAAACTTCTGGAACAACAATATCTGGAGTTGCAACTGCAAAAATAATTCATCCGGATTATGATGATGAGTGGAAGGTAAAAGCGTATATTATAGGTATGGCAGAAAGTAATACTTTAGGAATTAAATATAAGAAAGTAGTTGAAAATTTTGAGGTAGTTTTCATGAAGAATAACAGGAAACTTAGGATAGGGCCAGTGAAAAGTTTTATGAATCAAATAATTCCTGATGGACTGCAGATAAAGCTTTCAATTTATAAAAATAAAAAATTATTAAATGAAATCATAAAAAGTTCTAGAGATGGTTTAGTGTTTTTTGAATTAAATTCAAGTATTTATGCAAACGGAGATTATGACATAGAGGTTTCTACTGCAAAAATTAATAAAATGTTTCAATCAACCAAACTATGGTAAAGGCTAATAAAATCATTTTAAAAACGATATTACTATTGTCGTATGTATTAATAATTTCTGTAATTATATTTCTAATAAGTTCTGTGTACAGTTATTTTAACACTGGTGCAGATAGAAGTAAAATATTACATACTAAAATAAAAAAAATAGATCAATATATACCTAAGGTTACTTGGTTAAAAGACGGAAACCAAGGAAGGGAAATGAACGAACAAACTTTATTAGAAATTGAGAATAATTATTTAGATGCTTGGTACGTAAAAAATATTGCATTTAACACCAACTTAAAAATTGGTATTGATGATTATTATACAGAAAGTGCAAGAAAGAATATTTACAATACTATAGCAGCTAATAAAAAGCAAAAAATAACTATCGAACGAACCACTTTAAGACACAACCCTAATGTTATACTTTTTAGTGAGGATGGCCAATTAGTTGTTCTAGAAGACAAAAATATTATTGAATATAAGAAGATTTTTAAAGATAATAAATTCGTGTTTGAAACTACCGAAGTTGCAACTTATAAAATAATTTTACTATTGGAAGATGGCTTTTGGCGCATAAGACATTTGGTGAAAGAAAACGTGGCAACATATGATGATAAAACGACCACCTTTCCTGTTGATTCTTTGAACATAAAAGGAATAAACTACTATCCACAAGCGACCCCTTGGAATATGTTTGGTGATAATTTTAATATAAAAATAATAGAAAAAGATTTTAAACTTATTAAACAGGCAAATCTAAATACAATTAGAATTTTCATTTCATATGAGAGTTTTGGTAAAGCTAACGTGAATGAAAATAAACTAAATAAACTTGAACAAGTTTTAGATTCAGCAGAAAAAAACAACCTCAAAGTGGTAGTTACTTTATTTGATTTCTACGGAAACTATGATGTTTTAGATTGGACGTTAAACCACAGACATGTAGATATTATAGTTTCTAGATTTAAAAATCATAACGCAATACTAGCTTGGGATGTTAAAAATGAACCTAATTTAGATTTTGATGCTAGAGGAAAACGCACTGTTATTTCTTGGTTAGAGCATATTATTATGTTAATAAAATCTATTGACAAAAACCATGCAGTAACAATTGGATGGTCTGATACTGATAGTGCAAATATTTTAAAAGATAAATTAGACTTTATTTCTTTTCACTACTATGAGGATAAAAGATTTTTTGAAAAAAAATATGAAGAATTAAAAACAATAATACCAAATAAACTTATTGTTCTAGGCGAATTTGGAGTGTCCTCTTATCGTGGTCTTTGGAGACCTTTTGGAAGTTCAGAAGTTGAACAGGCTCTTTATTATAAAGAAATGCAAGAAATTTTTACTAAAAGTAAAGTTCCTTTTATCTCTTGGACGCTATATGATTTCGATAAAATACCAAAAGAAGTGGTTGGGAAGCTTCCATGGAGAAGAAATGCTCAAGAACATTATGGTTTTATAAATAAAAATGGAGAAAAGAAAAAATCTTTCGAATATATATCTTCAAATTAATTTACTTGATAATTGCAACTGTTTTCAACGCTAGTTTCGTTTGCAATATCAAGAAACGTGTCTAGATAAATACCTGTAATCATAGACATAGGATAAGCAGATGCAGCCTCATAATTTGCGATACCTAAAGCAATTCTATAGGCTTCATTTGTTACAATTGCTTCAATAGATTTAGCCAAACTAGCACTGCTGGTTGGTTCAAAAAATTCTGCTCGGTATCCCTCCTCTTTTACTAATAATGCCAAATCTCCTAAATCTGGCATTATTACAGCCTTTCCATAACCACCTGCCTGATGCAAAACTCCAGAACTACCTGTAGTTGATGTGTAAGGAAAAACAACCACAGCACTCTCATTAAACAATTGCGGGATTTCATCTTCCTCTACATAACCAGTAAAGATTAACTTAGGAACATAATTAAATCTTTTTTTAACAGATTCTAGATACTTCGGTGCATTTGGATGATTCGTTCCAGCAATCACAATTTCTAAATCCATTTTTGTTATACTTCTAACTATTTGAACGGCTTCAATTAATAAATCAACTTTTTTATACGTACCAAACTTACCGAATGTCATTATTTTTAATGCTCCTTTTGGTAAATTAAAAGTAGGTTTTTTTAATACTTCAAAAGTACCATGAGGAATTGCCATAACATTTTTTACATTGTATTTTTTTTCTAAAACACCAACATACTTTCTCATCGTCACAACAACAATATCTGCTTTTAAGATTAATTTTGTCAAAATACTTCCTAAAAATAAATATATGTTTTGCATTAATTTATTCGATGAAAACCCAGCCTTTTTCAAATCTACTTCTTCTAAAATATTATGCAACAGAACAATTGTTGGTATGCGCTTAATCTTGCAAATTAATGGTAATAATAACCCCATTGCTGCTGGTATTTTTTTGTCACCAAACTTCATAAACTGTAAATTGAATAATATACTGTCTGGTCTCGTTTGGTTAATGGCTTTGTTGACACTTAAAATATTTCCATATGAATTAAATGACCAACACTCTTTAACTGATACTTTACATCCTTGCTCTACAAAATCTAATTTTTTAGCCCCTTCAGTAACATCCGTTAATAAAATAAGTTCTGTAATTAATTCTTTCTGCCTAAATTGCTTAACCAAATGATATGCGTATTCATTTAATGTAATTTTACTTGGTGGATAAGCTGTTATGATTGCCAATTTCATAGACGTTTCTTTTTAAATTAATATTTGTTTTGCACCAATATGAATAGAGAAGTTTTATTCGGGGTAAAGATCAAAAAAAGTATAACAATTTGGCATTTATTAAGTTAGAATGCAGATATGTGTAGGTGAATGAATGTTTTTAAAAGAGTAGTAAGCTTTTTATTTTAATACTTGAAAGATTTTAATAGGTCTCAATAGTATTATATAAAATAAAACCTGTATTCCTAATAACGCAAACATTGCTATAATTTGCATCTGAACAACCTGGGCTAAAGTTTCGTGAAACAAAATAATTAAAATCAGTTGTAACAGGCCAAAAATACCAGAAATAATTACAGGAATATACTGATCTAGAGAAAGGAAGTAATAAGCGAAAATATTTGATACTGCAAATAACGAGGTAGCCAAAGAATATTTCCACAACAATGAAGAAATCTCAAGATAACTTTCACCGAATAATAACTGAACAATAGTTTCAGGAAATAATGCACAAATCGTGGTAATTACACACGATAAAAAAGAGATGTAGCCAATATATTTAAACAATATTAAATGTGTCTTTTTTCCTTCTTTTTTCAACTCAATTACCTTAGGTAATAATAACATAACAAACATCCATGCAGTAAAGTAAACCACTCTGCCTATTAAGGCTAGAGAAGCATATAAACCAGCATTATAAGGATCAAAATAATGTTTAACCAATAAGATATCAGTATTATTAATAATAATTTGAGTAAGCTCGTAAAAAGCAGTTAATAAAAAAAAATACTTTACTTGATTTTTATTTAATTCTGAAATCTTAATTCTCTTTTGAAGATTAAAAGACTTATACCTAAAAGGAAACATTCCAAATACGAATGAAATTATAATTCCGATTGCTATTAATACAGAAGATTTAGTACCAAAAATTAAAATAAGACCGAGCGTTACAAATAATCTACTAAACATTTCTGTTTGATAGGTAATAGATAAATATTTGAACTCTTTTTTCCCTTGAAAAATTCCTCGATTGATGCTCATAAAGAAATAAAGAGGAACTCCAAATCCAAAAACCACAAACATTAGAGATGATGATGTTTGAAATAGTTCTTGTAGTTTCGATGAAAACATAATAATTAATAGACCTAATAAAACACCGATAATTATAGCGTTTTTATACATTGAAGATACAAAAAGGTTGAATGTTTTTACATTAAAAAGTATGGTAAACTTAGCAGTTACTAATTGAAATGTCATCGCAATAAAAGACAAGGTTAATAGAAAAGTAATTAAAACTGCAGCATCCGAAAATTGTGCCGGTCCTAATATTCTTGCAAGTAAAAGATTATATAAATAATTACCCCCATTTACAATTACCACACTAATCATGAATAATTGCTCTGGAGATATTTTCCTATTTATTAAATTAATTGCAATCATTTAGATATATAAGGTGTTAAAAATATTTCTTTTAAAATGCTCAAAACACTATAAGTCTTCAGAAAAAAATAGATTTATAATCGCTTTTTAGCAAACATAATCGTTTGTTTTTCATTGCAATATAATTAACCATAATGATTTCTTAAGCTATTTTTTGGCTATTAAAATGATCGTATAATTCTTTGCTGCCAAATCCTATAATGGTAAATATTTTTTTTGCTACCAAAGCATTATGATATATTTTAGTAAGCGTTAAAACACCCCGAGAGTCAATTCCTGTAACTTTATTAATATTTATAGTAACATGACTTCTTATTTCTAAAAGATATTCAATATGATTTTTGATAGAAATAACATTATCACAATTTATATTTCCATGAATGTAAAACTCTCTATTATTTTCTAATATTTGTAAAGCCATGTTAAATATGTTTTAGGTTCTTATTATATTTCTATTACAAATATCTTTTAAGAATATATTTATAGCTAGTAAATTTCGATGAAATGACATTTAGTATCGATGAAACATTGAATCTGTTTGGATATGAATTCTTAACTTGCAGTAAAGCAAGCCTATGAAATTTAGCACCCAATTATTTTTTTATTTTATATTATACTCCTCTATTTGTTTATCTCAAAATATGAACGAAGGATTTACATATTTAGAAACTGGAAAATATAAACAAGCTGAAACATTCTTCGAAAATATTTTAATTACGTATCCAAAAAATAAAACAGCTAAACTTTGTTATGGAAGGGCTTTAGGTCTTAATGGAAATGGAGAAAGAGCTACTACTATTTTTATTAATTTATTGGAAAGATACCCACAAGATTTTGAGATTAAACTTAACTATGCAGAATCTTTATTATGGAATGAAAATTACAACAAAGCAAAGGACTATTATAAAAATTTACTTGAGGAAAAACCAAACAGCTTCCCTGCTCTTTTAGGATATGCAAATACACTTTCTAATTTAAAATTTTTTAATGAAGCGCTCGAATTTATTAATAAAGCATTGTTAACTTCTCCAGGTAATTTAAACGCACTAACTTCTAAAAAATATATTAATTTAGGGTATGCAAATCAATATGTGCAAAATGGAGATTACAAAGCTGCTCTAAAATTATTATTAAAAAACTTACAATTATTTAAGAAGGATATTGAAACACTTCAAAATATTGCAAATGTTTATCTTATTTCTGGTGATTTTTCAAAGGCAGAGGCAACTTATAAAACTATTGGGATTTCTCCTCAAAATAAATTAACCTCATTAAACAGCCTCGCATTAGTTTCACATTTAAAAGGGAAAAATAAAAAAGCATTAGAAATCAGCTCTAAAGCAATTAACTATATCAGTAATAAAACTTCTGAATCTTTATTACAACAAACCAAAGAGAGATATGCACAGGCATTAATATGGAATAGAAAATATAAAAAAGCAGATATTTTAATTCAAAAATTAAATAATGAATATCCAAATAAAAATTGGGTATTATCTTTAAGAGCCTCTTTGAACATCTATAAAAGTAATTTTGAGAAGAGTATTAATGATTATAACCGTATTCTGAAAAATGACACGACTTCTTTTGACGGAAATCTAGGTAAAGCGAATGCATTAAAGGCTTCTGGCTATTTTATAGAATCTTATAAAAGTGCAGAAAACACCTTGAAATTTTATAAAAACCAAAAAGATGCAGTTAATTTTATAAAGAAATTAGATAAAAGTTTTACCCCTTTTGTAGTTGCAGAATCTTCTTATTCTTTTGACAATGGAAACAACAAAGCGTATTCGTATAAAGCAACTTCAGAATTCTCTTTCTCTACAAAATTTAAACTATTAGGAAGTTATAACTATAGAACTACAAGTAATTCATTAAGTGGTCTTAAAGCTACCTCAAATAATGTTTTAGGAGGTGTTTCCTATCAACTACTTCATAATATTAAATTAAAAAGTCTTATTGGACTTGCTTCCTCAAAAACAGAAACGAATACTTTCAATCAATTAGTAGCTGATATTTCTTTACTAACAAAACCTTTTAAACTTCAAAACTTAGAACTAGGTTACAAAAGAGAAATTCAAAACTTTAATGCAGCATTGTTAGCTGAAAACATTGTGCAGAACAATTATTTAATAAATTATAGCTTAAACACTAACTTTAGATTAGGTTGGTTTACCCAATATTATTATACCACACAAAATGATACGAATACAAGAAATTTAATTTTCACTTCTTTGTATTACAATATTTTAGAAAAACCCTCATTAAAAGCAGGTGTTAACTATCAAAATATTTCATTTAAAAATCAAGTTCCAACTATTTATTTTAGCCCAAGTAAATTTAACGCATATGAAGTATTTTTTAATATTATTAAAGATGAAAATATTACAAAGGAAAACGAATGGTTCTATGAATTAACTGCAGCTTCAGGGTTTCAATATATCGAAAACAGCAAGAAACAGAGAACCTATAGAATACAATCTAAACTAGGTTATAAATTCTCTGAAAGAAGTATGCTAACTCTTTACGGGTCTAAAAGTAATATAGCATCTGCTACTGCCGCAGGTTTTACTTTTACAGAAATTGGTTTGCGTTTTAAGTGGTTTATATTACGCAAACCTTTCTTTAGAAAACAGTAGCATTTAAAATATTCTAATAACTATTTAATCAGAAACGACCCAAAAAACAGTTTATTATAGTCGTCTTTTAAACGGTATTTATATATTCCTCTTGTTAAGTTTGGACTGGTGTAATAAATCTTTTTCGATGCAAAACCTGTGCTAATATTCTTAAAATCAACTTGCCTTCCAAGTAAATCAAATACTTGAATAATAACATTATTAGATGCTTCCAATAAACTAATTGTTGTGCTATATTCAAATGGATTAGGGTAATTTATTAACTTCGTACTTTTTCCAATATTCACATCGCTTACACCTAAAACACCTTGTTTACTAAATGATAAATTATGAATAGACATCGCAAACGCAATCGTATTATTATAATCTCCAATAATTGAATAAACTACAGTTTTGATATTTTTTATTTGGACAGTATTACCAGATCCATCAACAAAATCCGAAAAAGGAATAAAAATAGTTTTTTCTATATTGTTTGTGGGAATTGTATATCGAATTCTATTCTCCCAATCTCTGTCTTCTTCTTGCATAATTATAAGCTCTACAGGCTCATTATTAGTAATTAAAAAATTGATGAAATTATAATCAGCAATGTCTAAAGTTTGATTACCTGGCAAAATATGTCTAAATAAGTTTATATTTCCTTTAACCTCACCAGAAATAATTGCATTTCTATCTACTTCATAAATTTCATCTGAATACATTCTATCAGAACTAGTAATATCAAAAAAGTTAACGGTAGCATACTCATCTAGATAATCTAAACCCCATGGACCATCTGCCAAATACAATGCGTCTTTTTGAGCACTACTATTTTTTTGCAAAGAAAACCCTATATCAAAAATAATTCCTGTCTCAATTGATAAAGTGTCATTATATTGTCCACTTAAAGCATAGCTATTATTAATAAAAGTACGATCAGAAACTTCAGTTTCTGCAAAGCTTCCAGAGAAGTCGATAGAAGTTTCATTTGTTTTATTTATTATATTTAAATTTATAAAGCCATTTAAATATTCTCCAGATTTCACAAATACATTTGGAATTACATTTTTCACAACGGTACTTATTAAACCGTTTTTTTCAGTATGCTTATCTAAAATATAATTTGCAATGGAAAACACTTGCGAAAATGAACTTCCCCAAATTTGAAAATTCTGATAATCTCCTACTGGGTATTGATCAATATTCCAAAAACTAAATAGTTCATTTGCCACACTCCCTAATTTTATTGAGAAGCTTAGCGTATATTCAACTTGACCTTCAGCTTGTTTTATTTTTGAGCTAATAATTTGATGACCTCTTACTAAAACCGTTCTTATATCTTCTAAGCTAGCACTATTCAATCTATCACAGATTACTTTAGAGTGATCATAAATTTTATCAGTTGTAGAT
>TARA_B110000503_G_scaffold51124_1_pt1 | contig 14644 bp, 9 predicted proteins | sample TARA_B110000503 | Tara Oceans TARA_B110000503 (sample SAMEA4397472) | marine metagenome | biome: Polar Biome; feature: [SRF] surface water layer (ENVO:00010504); material: water (ENVO:00002006), including particulate matter (ENVO:01000060) such as... | depth 5 m | reverse complement strand
CAACTGCTGTTGATGGTGCAAAAACCAGAATTGAGTGTCGGTGGGCCTCTGACAACTCCAGCAAAGTATGCAAAACAATTGAAATTCACAAAAAGTCCAAGAAGTAAACCCACCAACAGCAGTCAGCATAACTATTGTGTTGACTGCTTTTTAATGACTTAAATATGGATCACTACAAAACACTTGGTGTTAACAGCACTGCTGCCCCGGACGAAATAAAGAAGGCCTACCGTAAGCTGGCCAGTCTGCACCACCCTGACAAAGGTGGCAACACAGCCAAATTTCAAGAAGTACAAACTGCTTATGATGTGTTAAGCGATCCAGACAAACGTCAGGACTACGACAATCCCAAACCGCAGTTTGGCAACTTTGGACAACACCCGCATCCGTCGGGTCAGCCGTTTGATTTTGAAACTATATTTGATGTATTTGGTGCCAGATTTAATCAAACCAAACAACGCCCGGCACCTGTCAGCAGAGTAAATGTAACAATCAGCTTGGTAGATGTGGTAACAGGCGGCAAACGTACAATAGGGCTAGGCGGTAGGAATACTATAGAAATAGATCTTCCAAAAGGAATCAACAACGGTGACAGTGTACAGTACAGAGGAATAGCACCCGGTGGTGGTGACTTGGTTATAACTTTCAGAGTACGTGAAGATCCAGACTGGCAACGCGACGGAGCAAATTTATATACCCAACATGTTGTTGATGTATGGGATCTTATACTGGGTACTGAATCTGTTGTTAAAGATTTGCTTGGACAAACAGTAACTATTTTAATACCCCAAGGCACACAACCCGGGGCTCGTTTAAGAATACGGGGCAAAGGACTACCGGGTAAAATTGGAGTAGGCGATATTATTGTGCAAATACAAGCAAGTATTCCTGATGATATACCAGAAGATTTGTTAAATATGATAAAGCAGAAACGAGCAGGTATTGGTTGATTCATAAGCCAGTTAGTAGTACAATAAACGTTAAGAAGAATATACAAGAATGCAAACAACTTTACCCCTTAAAGCTAACCAAAAAAGCACATTCGTAGCATCCCCTCCGGACATGTTATTGATTAATATACCATGGTCGGATGTAGATGTTCCGTATTGTGGGCCAGCTATCCTCAAAGGAATTGCTGACTCTGCAGGTTACGATATACGCACACGTGACTTTAATATAGATTTAAAATTCAAATTTTGTAATGGACAGACACGTACATTTGAAAATTTGCAGGATTATTTTCTTTCTGTACCCAGTGACCGCGATAACAAAAGTTTAATATACAAGTATTACGATTATATAATTGATGAAGTCAGCAAAGTCAATGCAAAACACTTAGGAATCAGTGTTTTTAGCGTTTTTTCACACAGAGCAGTATATGAGCTATGCGAACTCATTAGATTAAGAAGACCCGACATTAATATTGTACTAGGTGGTAAAGGTTTAAGTGTTATTCCGCATTTAAGTATTGCAAATCGTCTTACATACGGGCAACGAATAAATCAGTTAAGCCATATTATGGTGAATAAAAAACTATGCGACCATGTTATCTTAGGTGATGCGGAGGATGCTATTATAAAATTCTTATCAGGCAATATGGATATTGATGATATTTATAAATTTAATTCCCCTGAAATTATTAATCTTGATTATCCATTTAGCAACTATGACGATTATCAAATGGAATACTATAGCGGTGTTTTTGGTCGTCCGCAACTGGTAGTTGTCAGCAGCAAAGGGTGTGTTAGAAGTTGTGACTTTTGTGACGTAGGTGCTCAATTTGCAAGATTTCAAAGCAAAGACGGTAATCGGCTAGCTGAAGAAATGATTTATTTGGCCAACAAACACGGGATATACGAAATGTCCGCAGCTGACAGTATTCTCAATGGCAACATGAAAGAACTTCGAAAAACGTGCGAAGTAATGGCGGAGTATAATCAATCTGCGGCACCAAACCAACGTATTAACTGGGGTGGTAATTGGATTGCCAGACCACCTGGTGCCATAAAACCTGAATTTTTTAAAATAATGGCAGCTGCCGGAGTAACACATTTAACCATTGGTGCCGAAAGTGGAAGTAATCATGTGCTTGAAGCAATGAATAAAAAAACTACTGTTGAAGGATTATACTATGAGTTAGAAGAATTAGGAAAAAACGGTATTCAATTTTTGCTTAATAGTGTAATTGCACATTGGTCAGAAACATACGAGAATTTCTTAGAGCATATAACAATGGTATTAAAGTTAGGCCCTAGATACGCAGATAATTCATTTACTGAAATGTTTTTGGGTCAAGGGTTTTCGTTGCTGCCTAATACACCAGCAGCCGACGCTTATGCAGATAACCATTTAACAAGCACCCCGGACAGTTTTAGCTTTGTATGGTATACTGATAAAAATCCAGACTTGACTGTAAAAGTACGGGCAACTCGTGTTATTATTCTTTATAAAATATGTCAAATGCTACATATTCAAATTCACAATCATTACTACAGTTTGTTAAATTTAAGAAATCGACTTATCGAAACATATGATAGCGGAATAGAATTTATTGAAAAACATCTTGATCGTGAAAACTATAAAGTTTGCCCGAGTTTAGCATTACTTGATAATCTTGATGACCATGTTAATAAAACACTTAAAGAATATTTTAAAACACTAACGTTGCGTATTAAGTTTAAAGCTGAAAGTGCTTACGGCGACCCAGAATTTTTAATTAAAATTGGTGGACAAGAGTTTTTTCGTAAACAGTTTCCTACTGGTGAACATACACTAGAGTTTGCTATTCCATATACAGACAACATAAACTCACTAAATTTTTCTATTGCCAATAGAGGTATACACGATACAGTAGTTGATGCTCAAGGAAACATTTTAGCTGACAAAAAAATAGAATTTTTAAATGTGGTAATTGATGGCGCTGATGTATTCTCTAATCAGCATTTTTGGTATCATGTTGTAAAATTTCAAAACAGCAGTGGCATTTTGCCAACAGGTAGGCCAGGGTGTTTTGATAATGATGTAACTATTCCGGTAACATGGCCTTTTTGGACTGGGTGGTTAGCTCAAAACGGCCTAGACAATAAGTGGCGAGTTAACCATGCCGAAACAGAAGAAACCAATTCATTGGTTAATGAAATTGTAGGACTAATTAACAAAATTCCTAAATAATAAATGACTTGACAATACCACGTACTGTGTTGTATAATATTACAAAGAATACCCATAAAGGAAATAATGCAAAATAATCCCGAAATTGACGAAATTGTTACTACTGCTACCAATATTGCTGTTTCCCTGAAACACAGTTATGTACTGACTGAACATGTGTTGTTGGCAATGCTCAAACACAGTAGATTCCGTAAGGTACTGGAACAATACGGAACGCCGGTTGAAAACTTTGAATCAGAATTGTCTGGATATTTGATTTCACAGGTCAGTTTGATATCTGAGAGTTCCGAGCCTCCCCGTAAAACAAATGCATTAGAGCGAGTGTTCAATCGTGCATTGACACAGGTGTTGTTCACCGGTCGCCGCACAATCAACTTGTTGGACTTGTACCTGGCATTGATGTCTGAAACCAATAGTCATGCACACTATTATTTGTTAAAGTACAATGTTCGTAAACAAGAATTTTCAGAGTTTTGGCAGAAAAATGCAAGTGCCACTGCAACTGAATTGACTGTTACCAAAGCAGATGAAATACTGGAAGAACACTGTATCAATCTCAGCAAACACGCAGCAGAAGGCATTCTTGAGCCGATGATTGGTCGTGCTGCTGAACTTGAAGAAATGATCACAGTGCTGGCACGCAAGTTCAAGGCCAACGTGTTGATGGTTGGTGATCCCGGCGTTGGCAAAACTGCCATCATTGACGGACTGGCACAAGAAATACATGCTGGCAATGTTCCAGAGTTTCTTAAAGGTGCAGAAGTTTGGGGCGTAGAAGTTGGCTCACTGCTGGCTGGCTGCAAGTACCGAGGCGAATTTGAAGAAAAGTTCGAAGAAGTTATCAACGCATTGAAAACCAAAAAGAACTGTGTGTTGTTCATTGACGAAGCACACACAATGATGGGTGCTGGATCAAGTGGTTCAAGCAGTCTGGACTTTGCCAACATGATCAAGCCTGCTATCACCAACAGCAGTATAAAAGTAATTGCCAGCACCACATGGGAAGAATACTACGAGTCGTTTGAACGTGACCGTGCACTGATGCGTCGCTTCCACAGAGTAAGCATTGGTGAGCCCGATGATGCAACTACAGAGCAAATCTTGATTGGAATTAGCCCACGCCTTGAATCATTCCATGATGTGATGATTGACACAGAAGCAATGATGGCTGCTGTAGAACTCAGCGGACGTTATGTACATGATCGCAAAAACCCCGACAAGTCAATTGATTTGCTGGATGGTGCATGTGCTGCACAGCGTGTCAAAGACCTGGGCACAGTCACAGTGACCAAAGACATGATCATGGCACAGGTCAGTCGTGTCACTGGTGTTCCATTGGATCGTTTGCAAAACGAACGCAGTCTTAAAATTGTCGAACTTGAAAGCAATATCAAACAGTTCTTGTACGGACAAAACGAAGCAATTGACACTGTGTTAGAACGTGTGTACATCAACTTCTCTGGCATTGGCAATCCCAACAAGCCTGTTGCCAGCTTTTTGTTCTTGGGTCCAACTGGCACAGGTAAAACAGAGTTGGCCAAACTGTTGGCAAAAAATCTTGATATGCATTTGCTCAAGTATGACATGAGTGAGTTTCAAGAAAAGCATAGTATTGCTGGCTTAATTGGTGCACCCCCGGGCTACGTTGGCTTTGATGACGGCAACGTAGGTGGCGGTAAGTTGATCAGTGACATTAGTAAAAACCCATTTAGTATTTTGCTGTTCGACGAAATTGAAAAAGCACATCCCGACGTAGTCAACATCATGTTGCAAATGCTGGACGAAGCCAAACTTACCGGCAGCGGCGGCAAGTCCATTGATGTTAAAAACTGTATCATTATTATGACATCCAACTTGGGTGCTCGTGACAATGAAAACAACAACATCGGCTTTGGCAAATTGCTGGAAAAAACCGGCGAAGAAGACCGTGCAATGAAAGACTTCTTCAAGCCTGAGTTACGCAATCGGATTGATGCTGTTTGCAAGTTCAACAAGTTAGATCCATTGGCTATCAAGAAAGTTGTTGTCAAGTTCACCAGAGAACTACAAGAAAGTTTGTATGCCAAAAACATCAAGTTGATGTTTGACGAAACTGTTATCAATATGCTGGCAGAAAAAGGCTATGATCCCAAAATGGGTGCCCGCCCGTTGGGCCGCAAAATTGATGAGCTGATTCGTGTGCCACTTAGTAAAAAGATCTTGTTTGATCAAATCAAAGACTGTTCTATTTTGGCAACAATGGTCGGTGGTGAGCTTATGTTTGTGACCAAGCCGTTGGCAGGGCCATTGCCCATTGTAGACGGAAAAGGATATATTTTACTCAATGGACCAGCTTAAATTTGACTCAGTAAACAAAGACCGTTTATTTTACGATCAGTACCAGTTCTGCATGACTGTGGGACTGTTTGAAGCAGGATGTTTACGGCAGTTGTCACATGAATACATTGATCACATTGTGCGAATACGACGAGAATATCGCAAGGCAGGTGATACATGGTATAATGTTCGTGGCAATATTAGCGATGAAATGATTGCTGATTTGCATAAACTTTGCGATGTATTGACCAACACCAAACACCAATTCAAACTGCTCACCGAGTACAGCGGATTTCGATTGTACACAAACAACAAACCGTTGTTAAAAGAAGTAATTGACACCAATATACGTTTTGGATTTACACATTTTAAACAAGCAGTGCTTGATCGACCAAGAAACACTGTCAAACTAAAGAATCCAAAGCATTTGCACCGCAGTTACTTCAATCGAGCCAAACTGTCTGGTCCGGAGAAAACAGCAATTGCCAATTTCTTCAACAACAACATCAACACTGTAAGACTGAGTCCGTGTTTGCAGGAATGGCTAGTGCAGCCATTCAAATGGACAGAGCCTTATTATTTTGTGGATCATGACGACGATGCCTGGATGGTCATGCTGAGTTTGATACGCCCGGGTTTGATAAAAAAGACAAATACAATAGTACAAGGATAAGTAATTGACTATGGCAAAAATACACGAAGAAATTCTTATTATTAAATTTAGCAAATTGGTCAAGGAAACTGATCAAACAACACCTGTTGGCACAGACGATCTAGTGGCCAGTTTAACCGCTGTTGCAGAAGAACTTGCTGGTGCAGGTGTTATCGTCGAAATAGAGCGCACATAACATGTCGCTTACCACACTGACCTTGTTCAACAACGTGGCGGTTGGCACACCCAATGGCAACTACGATGGCAGCACAACTTTCTTTGAAAGCGAACCTGTCAAAGGTGCAGGCTACTATCAAGGTCAAGGCAGTTTGCAAACAGTATTTGTGACGGTTACCAACTTTCCGGGCACAATGAAGTTTATGGCCACATTGGACTTTGATCCTGCTACTGCCAATTGGTTCGAAGTGTATGATCTCACAGACGATTCGACAGAGTTCCGCTTCCCCATTAATTTAACTGGCAACTACACATGGCTCAAAGCTGTTGTTACAGGATTCGAAGATGAAACAGGACAAGATGCTGCGATCAATTCTGTGACTGTCACATACTAATTAGAACACATGTAAGCATAAATATGCTATAATGAACTATCTTGTAATCTATCCCGGACGTTTTCACCCATTTCATCGAGGCCACAAAGCCAGTTATGATTGGCTGGCCAAAAAGTTTGGGGAAAATTCAGTGCACATTGCAACCAGCAATATACAAGCACCTGTCACAAGCCCTTTCAACTACAGCGACAAAGTGATGATGATGACCAAGTTGGGTGTTCCTGCTGGTCGTATTGCCAATGTAAAGAATCCTTATCAGGCTGCTGAAATTACAGCAAACATACCCGACGAAGAAAAAAGCAAAACAGCATTGATATTTGCTGTCAGCGAAAAGGATGCCGAACGTTTTAACTTTGCTCCAAAGAAGGACGGCTCTGCCAGTTACTTGCAACTGTTGCCTGCCAACACTAAAAAGCTAAAGCCAATGACCCAGCATGGCTATGTTGTTGTTACTCCCACCATCAACTTCAAAGTAAACGGTGTGGATGCCAACAGTGCCAGCGAAATACGCAAAATGTATATCAAAGGCAATGACAATGACAAGAATCAAGTTATAGCAGATTTATACGGTCAACCCGATGCTGCCATACGTGACATATTTGACAAAAAGCTGGGCATTGTTGAACAAACACAAAATTATATCAAAGAAGCACGTGAAGTTGGGGCTGCAAAGGTCGTTGACTGGATGCAACGTGTGTTGATACTAGAACAACAAGCAAACAGTTTTGCTACTGATTTTTCACATCTCAAACCCGATTACATTGACGAAAAAATTTACAATCGTAAGTAAAGTCATTAAATATCATTAACAAACATTAAGGAAACTATGGCCGACGTACAACCAACAACGGACTTGCCGTCCACTCCCATCAATGGGCAAAATCAAATCCAAGTAAACATCGATTACTTGAAGACCACCCGTGTGCATATATGCATGCCATGCTACGGGGGTCAGTTGACCGAATCCACGTTTATGAGTTATATCAAGTGGGGCAATACTGCACGTCAGTTGGGCATTGATTGGACCATGGAAACACTCACAAACGAAAGTTTGATCAGTCGTGCCCGTAACACACTCACTGCCAAGTTCTTGAACAACAAAGACAGCACACACTTGTTGTTTATTGATGCTGACATTGGCTTTGAACCGTGGCACATTTTGGTATTGTTGAACCGCCAAGTTGATGTGATTGGTGGATTGTATCCAATGAAAAGCATGCCAATCAAATGGTGTGTAAACGGGTTTGACGGTGCAGAAGAAGGGCCTGATTCGTTGCAAGAAGTAAGCAAGACCGGCACAGGCTTTTTGTTGATCAAGCGTGATGTGTTTGAAAAACTAAACGCACATCCTGCAACAAAACCTTTTATCAACGACATTGGATTGCCAGCTGAACTCAATCCTTACATGAAAACGTACTTTGACACAGCAGTGCGTGAGAATCGTTACTACAGTGAAGACTGGACATTCTGTGAAAACTGGCGTGATCTAGGCGGCCGCATTTGGGTAGACAAGCGTGTGTTGTTGCGTCACACTGGCACATATACATTTGCTCACGAAGCACAAGAAGGTTTGATTGACGCATTTACTCCGTTTGTTGAAAAGCGTCAAGCTGAAAAATTAGCACTATCAACTGCAACACCTGATACTACTGTTATTGCGTCAAGCAATAAAAAGAAAAAGAAGTAAGCAAATTACGTCAACACCCATAAAGCCACTTTAACAGTGGCTTTTTCATTTACGCTAAATATTACATAATGAATATTCTTGAGCTTGATTCCTATAACCTCGACGATGCTGTTAAATTCAACGAGCATTTGAACCCTCGTCTATGGGGTAAAGACCGTCGCTTACAACCTGATGTACGTGAGCATTTGTTAAAAATAGCCGACGACTTCCGTGAGTTTTTAGGCGTTTCTGACTTTGAACTAAAAGATATCACTGTAAGCGGATCCAATGCTGCTTACACATACACACCCAAATCAGATGTTGATTTGCATCTGGTAGTAGATTTGCCGCAAGCAGATGCCAGTGAAGTATATCGCGAGTTGTTTGATGCCAAGAAGTTTCAATACAACGAACAGCACAACATCACCATCGGCGGATACCCTGTAGAACTGTACGTTCAAGATGCCAACAAGAAGCACATCAGCCAAGGCATTTATAGTGTGTTAAACAATGCATGGATCGACGTTCCCAAACGCAAAGATGCCGGAGTAGACGATATATCCACACGCAGCAAGTATGAAGATTTGGCCACTCGTATTGATGCTGCAATCAAATCTGAAAATTACGAAAGCATGGCCAGCTTGATGAACAAAATCAAGACCATGCGTCAAACTGGATTAGATCAACACGGCGAGTTTGGTCCTGAAAACCTGGCATTCAAAATGCTGCGCAATCAAGGTGCTATAGAACGTTTGGTCAATGCAAGAACTGCTGCCAAGGATCGTGAGCTGAGCCTTCGAGAGCGTGAAAAAGTCAAGCAACGAGTACATTACGGATTTGCAACAGAAGATGCTGGAGGAACCTGGGACGGCGTAAGTGCTACCACGCAAATGTTCTTGAATGAAAAGCCAGAGCTCAGTGATGCTGAAATAGTATCTGCGTTTATTGACTATTGTGTACAGCAGTTGGGAATAGAACAAACGCCTGTGGTAAAGTTCAAAAAAGATCCGCAGTGGAGTGCCCGTAACAAAACGTTTGGACGTTACAGCCCTGATCAAAATTTGCTTGAAGTAAGTTTGGCTGATCGCCATGTGATGGACATATTGCGCACAGTTGCACACGAGCTTACACACACTAGACAACACGAAGTAGAAGATGTGCCCAACGGTGCTGGCGAAACTGGCAGCCGATGGGAAAATGAAGCAAATGCTCGAGCTGGTGTGCTGATGCGTGACTACGCTCAACAGCATCCAGAGTTTTTTGAAGCTGGCGAGATTGATGAAGGTATCAAAGACAAAATAGCCGGTGCTGCATTGGCAGCATGTGTTGCAGGCACCGCTGGATGTGCCACAACTGAACCGTTTAACAAAGGTGCCGAAGCTGTGAAGGCTGCTGTGCGTACAAGTCAAATATCCAAAGACGATCTGAAGTATGGAGCAACGCAAGGACTCAAGAACATCCTTCGTCGTGCTGCCAACGCCAACGAAAGTTCCGGATACATCCCCACAAAGAAACAGGCCAAAGATCCACGCTTTGTGATGGCACTGACCCGAGATGTGCAACCTGGCGCTGTTGGCAAAGAAGCAAACAAGTTGGGACTACAGACCGACAGTCAAGGTCATCCTGAGTTGTTGATGAAAAACTTAGCTAATGCACTGCGTGAATTCAAAGAAGGCAAACCCTTAGACAAGTTAAAAGTTAAAGAAAGCAAAGAACAATTAGCCGAAGAAGATGTATTTGAAGTCAGCATGCGGCCCAGTATGTTGCGGCAAGCAGCAGCCAACATCAATGCTAAAGCAGGCATGGAGTTTGAAATGTATGTGCCCGATACTGCTGGTGCTGATGAAGATTACGGCGACGAGCCGGATATGGATTCAGACGAAAGCAGCCGCAGTTGGAGCAATATTGAAGAATTCTTTCTAGGCGGTGATGGCGCAAACGGCCGTCGTGACGTGCAACGTGCAATTCAAGAACTGCAAGAAGAATTCTTTGAATGGGGAGACGAAAAGATTCAGGAAGACTGGGCAGAAGAACAATTCGACATGGTCAAAGAATGGGTCATCAACAATGTACAAGATGAAGACATTTTAGACTTCGGCGAGTACAACGACGAAGACAGAGCTAAGTTTGAAGAAGATCCTGATTTTAAACGAAAAGTCATAACGGATTATGTAGACAACGCAATCGAAAAACAAACAGACGACTACGACAGTGCCCGTGAAGAATACATGGACGAACAGCGTGGTGATTTAGACGAACAAGAATGGCTAGATGAAGCATATCCTTCAATGAGTGATATTTTAACCAGTCATGACCTCAACTGGCCGCACTACTCTTATAATGAAAGAGGAGGCGACACTACTATTGAAGAAGTTGCTGATTCATTTAAATCCGAAATTGGTAAGCCAGTTACAGCAAGCAGTAATTATCATAGTGCTGAACGTAACGATACAGACTATATTGTAGAACCCGACGGTAGCTTAGATCAACCTGACAACAGCAGTGATGGTGGTTTGGAATTTATCAGTCCACCAATGCCAGTTGCTGAAATGTTTAGTGACATGGACAAGATTGTAAACTGGGCCAACAACTACGGTTGCTACACCAACAAATCCACTGGCCTACACATGAACATCAGCGTTCCTGGCATGTCTACAGCAAAGTTGGATTTTGTTAAACTTGCGCTGCTGATGGGCGACGAATATGTATTGGAAAAGTTTGAGCGTTTGGGCAACTATTTTGCCAAAAGTGCAATGCAGACGGTGCGTGAACGTGTTGCACAACGTCCGGAAGATGCAACTGCAATGTTGGAGCAAATGAAAGAGCGATTGAATGCTCTTGCTACCAAAGTTATACACAGTGGCGAAACCAGCAAGTACACCAGTATCAACACCAAGGACGGATACGTTGAGTTTCGTAGTCCAGGTGGCGACTGGTTAGCGTCTTACAACGAGGACAAAGGCAATATTGAAAATACAATGTTGCGTTTTGTTGTGGCACTGGATGCTGCAATGGATCCCGAAAAGTATCGCAACGAATACCTTAAGAAACTCTACAAGTTGTTGGCACCAAAAGGTGAGAACGACACACTGGCATACTTTGCCAAGTTTGCCGCAGGTGAGTTGCCTGCGAGCGCACTAAAGAGTTTTGTTCGTCAAGCACAGTTAGAACGCCAAGGTATCAAAGATACTTACAACGAACTACAACCAGAACCAGCTGCCGGTAGTATACAGTATGACTTGTATAATACCACAACAGATCAGGTGTATCGCACATTCTACGCTGCCAACGATGAAATGGCGCTGGATATGGGAACTAGGTATCGCGAAGAACTAAGAGCTGCGAATCCTGGTGTTCTCATTGGCGTACGTCGCACTGTTGCAGCAGCAGCACCGGATCAACAGCAAGCCGCTGGTGGAGAGTTTACCGGACAGTGGTTAGTTAAGGATGCACAAGGTAGAGAGATACATAGATTTGGCGGGATAGGCAATTCACAAAGCGATGCTAACCGCGTGGCAATGGAATGGCTAAGATCTAATCCATCTCAGATGACTGATGGTGTAGAAGTTGTGCCGGAGATGAGATAATGAGATCAACTGATTTTGTTAGCGAGTACAGAGCAGCCGGCAAAGTCAGCGTGGCTGGCACAATTAAGCTGGGCAACCAATTCAAAGACACTTATCAAGTGGTCAACACTCCCATCAGCCACTTGTATGAAGTGAGAATAGATGACAGTCCCAGAGAATCCTACCCCAGCTATTACTTCTACAATCAGGATACTGGTGCATGTGTGGGCAGTTTCTCCATCAACGCTATGCCAGACGCAGCAGATGATGCCAGTCCCATAGTGCGACCAGGTGTGCAGATTGTTCAGCCACACATGACTCTGGCACCAGAAGCACAGGGCAAGGGATTGGGCTCACTGATATACGACACTTTCCTTGCAGGCGGCAACTGGTTGTTTGCCACATTCGATCACTCATCAGGTGCCGGCGCACTGTGGGATCGTATGGCTACAAAAGGTTCCAACATCAGTGTGCTTTACAATTTTAATTCTGATACAGTGGTGGAGCCCGGTACAAAACAAGCACAAACAGCAGTGCGTATACTGGGACCAAAAGAACGATTTAAAAATAAACAAGTTGTGGCTGGATTAGAAGAAGCAAGAACCAATCCAGAACAAAATGTAAAAGCAGAGTCCGGAATGAAAGCATTACAGTCCGTTGCTGAAACTATAAGTGATCCTGAAAATTGGGCCGTTAGTATGACTGGTGAGCCCAAGTTAGGCATCAACCCGCAAGTGGGCATTAGTGAAGATACGCCCAAAGGCATTTACTTCTATCCGTTAGACTACGCCGTAGATTCGGCACGCCGCGGTAAAAAACTACCATGGGGCGATAACATGCCTTATATTCAGTTATTTCAATATGACCGTTCAGGTGAAATGACAAAGAAAACAAAAGTTGACCCTGCTCGATTAAAACAAGCATTGCTTCAATATTGTCCTGAAGAAGTAATCCAACAAGCCGCAGAAGAAAATGAATACGATGGCACACCCTACTGGTTCATATATGATTGTTTAAGCAGACTAGGCAAAGGCGACGAGACTAATGTTGTTCGTTGGAATAAAGTATTACGTGATTTAGGATTTACCAGTGTTTATGATGATGGTGCAGGTTGGATTGCACACAATGAACCAACACAAGGTGTGGTACTGGATCCTAGGATTATCAAACAACATAAGACTATTAGTAACAAAAAACAATCAGGAGTAGTTACACCTGCTGTGATTGAACGGGACATATTTAACACACTTGATATAGAGTTAGCCAGTGATAGAGCATGGCAAGCATATGACCCAGACGGCAGTAAACTTAAAGCGGCGGCCAAAGAACTTGCCAAAAGACCTGAATTCAAACAATGGTTCGGAAAACCGGGCTCAGAAGAAATATTTGATAAGGCAGCAAGTTTGGGTAGATATGGTGCAGTACAGTTGCGCCGAGAAGCATGGGACTGGTATAAAGAACAACAGACTCAGCAACCAGTAACTGAAGCATTTGACCAACCCTATAGACTTAAATGGGAAAAGAGTGATTACACCGATGATGTGGATGCACTGGCAAAAATGGATGACGGCGGCTATCTGAGCATTATGTTCAACAAGGGATACAATCAAGCAACAAAAGAGGAAGCATGGAGTGTTGAATTTTTTAGAAACAGCAGCCAAGAAGTCACTGGCGAAGGTGATCAACAACGTGTGTTTGCCACTGTTCTAGGTGCTATCCAAAAGTTCATTAAAAAGTACAAACCCAACAATGTAATCTTTGCAGCAAGTAAACAAGTTGAAGCTGGACAAAACTCAGCAAGCAGAGCAAGACTATATGATAGGTTAGTTCAACGTTATGCAACGTCTTGGGGATTTAGAATGACCCGTGCTGATACCGGCAACAAAGTTATATATGATTTGAGTAGAATCAACCCCATTGTTGCCAAAGCTGTAGCGGAAAGCAAACAACCAGGCCAACCAGTGGTTGATGCCATACTCAAAGCCATGCCCATAGCACAAGAAATTTGGTTCCATGGCAGTCGTGCTATAGGAAAACATCGTAAAAACAGTGACACTGATATCTTGGTAGTGGTACCTGATGATCTTGTGGGTGATCGGTATCTTGGCGTGGTGAGAATATTACAAAAACTATCTTCTCACTTTGACAACTACGACATACAACCTACTCGTCCAGGATACAACATACACCTCATAGCACAAGAAGAAGGCCGATTGCTTTGGTCCAACAAGCAAGCTGTGGCGGAAGGCACATTAAATGAATACCGTAACGCTCTTTATGATTTTGTAAAGAGTAAGTTTCCAAACTGGCCCGAATATGTACTAAAAGATTTCTTATATGCTCAGGCAAAAGGTATACGAGATCAAGAAGAACTGAACGACTTTTTAGAGCGTAATCAGAAAGATCTTGGACAAGTCAAGTGGCGTTTAGAAAAATTACCTATTACATTAGATATTTTTACACCTAAAACACAACAAATGATAACACAGCGTGCCGGCGGCAGTTCTAATCCAATGCAAGTTCCAAACGATGCAGAACGTCACGCACAACAATTAAACATGATTCAACAACAAGGGGTAAGAACAGAACCTATTATTGTTGCTAAACTAAACAACGGGTATGATTTGATTGAAGGTTGGCATAGAACTATTCAACACTTACAACAATATCCAGAAGGTTATACTGGTCCTGCTTGGGTTGC
>TARA_B110000503_G_scaffold38624_1_pt1 | contig 14650 bp, 20 predicted proteins | sample TARA_B110000503 | Tara Oceans TARA_B110000503 (sample SAMEA4397472) | marine metagenome | biome: Polar Biome; feature: [SRF] surface water layer (ENVO:00010504); material: water (ENVO:00002006), including particulate matter (ENVO:01000060) such as... | depth 5 m | reverse complement strand
TATATTTGAAGTATAAACCAATTTAATTATGAAAAATATCCTTTACTTATTTTTAGCTGTATCAATTTTCGCTTGTTCGGATGACGACAACTCGGATACAAATGATAATAACGATAATAGCTCTACTAATGGGTTACTTGTTGATACAGTTCAATTATCTTATTTAGAGATGTCTAACCAAGAACTAACCCAAGTAGAGGGCACATATAGTTATAACTATGATGGAAATAAGTTAGTGTCTCTGGATTTTTCTATAAACGGAGAAACTGGAACTACAAATTACACATACAATGATAATAACCAGTTTTCAGCAGTTTACTCTTGGGGAGGTGATTATACAGAATATGAATATGATGAACTTGGGCGTTTGACTGTTTATACCTATACTGATGTTAATGATTACCCCCCAGGAAACCCAAGTGTTTCTGTATCTAACTTTGTATACAATCAAGATGGAACTGTGAGAACCCGTTATAATAATGGAAATACAGAGCCAACCGAGATTAGTACATTTGACCAGAATGGAAATTTGATTTCTACAATTTTTATTGACGGTTCAAATAATAATGAAACTCGTTCTTATACATATGACAACGCTAATAGTCCTTTTAAAAATATGACAGGGCATCATTTTGCAGGAAGTTATTACTACGGCTTTCCTGCTTTATTTAGTGGAGGTAACAATGCACTTACAGTTGAGAATGAGAACAATAGATATTTTTATACTTATAATGACGATAATTATCCTATAAGTGTTAATTCCCCTAATGGAATTTATAGATATTCCAATATTCAAGCAACAATAACCTACAAATAACAATATTTGTACACTATGAAAAAACTACTCTTACTCTCCGCTTTATTAATCTTTGCTTGTTCAAGTGAAGATAATTCAGATATAAATAATGATGATAATTCATCAATTATTGGTTATTGGAATTTTTATTCAGCATTAGGTGTTACATTATGTGGCTCTACTATCAGTGATATTGTATATTATGACAGTGATTGTTATTGCGATAATGTTTTTATAGAATTTAATACTAATGGCACTTTCAGTGACTATTATGATTTTATAAGTACGGGTAATCCAGGGTGTTCAAATGAAATTTTAACAGGCACTTGGACTAATACCAGTGATCAATATCAATTAAATTATGATGATGGTTACATTGACACTTATGAAATTATCTTTATTGACGAAAATACAATAACTTATGAATTTGATGACACTGTATATACCTATAAAAAAACCTTATGAACTAAATGAAAAAACTAATTTCATTCTCTGCTTTATTAATTTTTGTTTCAGCTATTTCTTTAAGTGCACAAAATTTTTCAGGAAATTGGGGTTATAGGACAGATGGTAATGAAATTACTGTGTATGGGGATAAAATTCAAAATCAAAACAACGGAGGTCGAACCGGCACCTTGAAGCTTGCGGTTTATGCTACTTCTTATCCATACAGCGGCGGTTCCCTTAACGGGTATAATTTATTTGAAAGAAAGCTTGACCCCTTAGATGGGGGCTATTACTACTACGATGTATCTAAATCGGGATGGTGTACTTACCCCCCAAAAGGACGTTATTCCATTACAATACTACTAATGGAGTACGCCTCCTACGATTACGAAATTATCGATTATATAACAATGAATCGTTACACAAGCTTTTAGCCCTTTTCTCAACACGCTTTGTTCCAAAGACACAGAACTGTTAAGTTGATTTTAAATCTCAACCTTCAATAAAATTGTAAATATTGTTAAATATTTTATATTTTTATTAACACAAACGTTATATATTAACAATAAGTTTGAATATAAAATAAATTATAATCAAAATGTTTAAAGAATTTGTATTCAAGTGGTACCCTGTTATTTTAGCTTTTATATGTCTATTATACTCTGTTAGCCTTAGCCTTTTAGGAAAAACTGACGAAGCGCTGTACTCCGCGCACTGGCCAGGCACCATTTTACTATTTGCTTTAATCATTAGACAAAGACGACAGTAATGGGGCTAGGAATGTTTATTATAGGGTTTATCATTTTCTTGTTTTATGTTTATTTTTTAATGTGGAATATTTTTTACAGTAATAAAAAACAGAGAGAGGAAAATAACTACGCAGACAATTCTGACGAAATGGATTCTGATGGGATGGGTAATTTTACCCGGTTCCCAAATAAGTAATACCCACCGCTCCTTTTAAATTACAAAGCTAGAGTTGTTCTTTACTATCGGTCACCCCTATAGTTGTATCGGTTTTTATAGTTAACTCTTTTGCGTACATTTGATTCTAAACAAACTTATTATGAGCAGTAAATTTTTTGGAAATAAAACCGTCAAGCAAGCAGACACGAAAAAAGGAGCCAAATCGGACCTAAAAAGCAAGAACAGTAGCAATAAAACCGCCGTACGAAAAACAGGACGCGGAAAATAGGCCTTTGAAAACAAATATTAGCCTCAAACAAATCAATACGCTTGCAATCCCCGCAATTATTGCCGGTATTTCCGAGCCTATTCTTTCTCTAACTGATGCTGCTATCGTGGGTCATATGCCCATACATGCCACAGAGTCATTGGCAGCGGTTGGTGTAGTAACTGCATTTTTATCAATGCTTATTTGGGTATTGGGGCAATCCCGAAGTGCCATTTCTTCAATTACATCACAATATGTAGGCGCCAATAAGCTTGAGGAAGTCAAAAACTTACCCGCCCAGGCCATTGCTATTATTTTAGGGATTAGCTTAGTCGTATGTGGCCTTACTTACCCATTTAGCACAGCTATTTTTAAACTTTATAACGCTTCCGGACTGCTGCTAGACTACAGCGTCTCTTATTACAAAATTCGCATTATTGGACTGCCATTCACTCTTTATACCTTTGCCGTCTTTGGGGTGTTTAGAGGGCTTCAAAACACCTACTACCCAATGCTCATCGCCATTACTGGCGCCTTAGTCAATATTGTATTGGACTTCGTACTTGTGTATGGCATCAAAGACTTGTTTTTACCTCTCAATCTAAAAGGAGCCGCCATTGCTAGTGTGCTATCACAGCTCTTAATGGCAGTACTCGCCACGCACTTTATTTTAAAGAAAACAGAAATACCACTTCGTTTTTCAAGACCTTTCAATAAAGAAATTCCCCAGTTTTTAAATATGATTGGACATTTAGTCATACGAACGCTGGCCCTTAATACAGCCCTCTATTTTGCAACGCGTTACGCGACAGGCTATGGAAATGAGTACATCGCAGCCTATACCATATCCATTAATTTATGGTTTTTTGCGGCCTTTGCCGTTGATGGCTATGCCAGTGCTGGCAACATTCTTTCTGGAAAACTTTTTGGTGCAAAAAACTACCACTTACTTGTTCAGTTAAGCAATCGACTAATTAAATATGCGCTTATTGTTGGCGTGGTTATGGGGTGCATCGGCGCTCTACTTTACAAACCTATAGGCTCAACCTTTACAAATGATCCGATGGTGCTGGAAACATTTTATGATGTGTTTTGGATTGTATTGTTAATGCAACCCTTTTGTGCGTTAGCCTTTGTGTTTGATGGAATTTTTAAAGGCCTTGGAAAAATGAAAGACTTGCGAAATGTGCTATTACTAGCGACGCTATTTGTGTTTTTACCAGTGCTTTTTATAACGGATTACTACGGCTGGAAACTTCATGGTGTTTTCACTGCTTTTACCTTGTGGATGATCGCCAGAGGTATCCCCTTAGTAATAAAATTTAGAAAACAATTTTTACCGCATGTTCAAAACCATTAACTTTGTCATATATTAATCACACAGAAAACACTCTAAACCACTGATGAGCAACATTCGAATCACAAAACAATTTTCTTTTGAAACTGGACACGCTCTTTATGGGTATGACGGCAAATGTAAAAATGTACACGGACACAGTTACCGTTTAGATGTGACCGTTATTGGACAACCTATTTCAGACGCTAACCACGTAAAATTTGGAATGGTGATTGATTTTTCTGATTTGAAAAAAATAATCAAAGAAGAAATTGTCAACGTTTTTGACCATGCGACGGTTTTTAATAAAAACACCCCGCATGTAGAACTGGCAAAAGAACTCTCCGATCGTGGACATAACGTATTGCTAGTTGATTACCAACCAACAAGTGAAATGATGGTGATTGATTTTGCTGAAAAAATAAAAAAACGATTGCCAAATACCATACAATTACACGCCCTAAAACTACAAGAAACAGCCACTAGCTTTGCAGAATGGTTTGCAAGTGATAATTAACAGTTTCATATGACGGCTTTAAAAATCCCTCAAGGGAAAAAAATATACTTCGCTTCCGATAACCACTTGGGAGCTCCAACGGCAAAAGAGTCGATGCCTCGTGAAAAAAAATTCGTGCAATGGCTAGATTCTATCAAACACGATGCAGAAGCTATTTTCTTATTAGGCGATTTGTTTGATTTTTGGTTTGAATATAAATATGTGATTCCAAAAGGGTTTACACGTGTATTAGGAAAACTGGCGGAACTTAGTGATCAGGGCATTAAAATTCACTTTTTTGTAGGAAATCATGACTTATGGATGAATGGCTATTTTGAAGAAGAATTAGGGATTACAGTACACCACACCCCAAAAGACTTTACCTTTAACTCCACCTCTTTTTTTATTGGTCACGGTGACGGTCTTGGACCCGATGATAAAGGCTTTAAGCGTCTAAAAAAAGTATTTACAAATTCGTTTTTTCAATGGCTGTACCGCTGGATACACCCCGATTTTGGCGTTCGTTTTGCACAATACCTATCGGTTAAAAACAAACTTATTTCTGGAGATGAAGATGCCCGTTTTTTAGGTAATGACAAGGAATGGTTAGTACAATATAGTCGTAAAAAACTAGCAGAAAAACACCGCGACTATTTTGTGTTTGGACACCGTCATCTACCGTTGGATATCAAACTAAATGATCGCTCTAGATACATCAACCTTGGCGATTGGATTGGGCATTACTCCTATGCTGTTTTTGAAGAGGGTACACTTTCCTTAAAAACACTTTAAACTTTGTCTGTTTTATTAAGTCAAAAGTTAAACAAGCAGTGATATGAAGTCTTACCAACTATTTTGGCTTTTTGCGGTCTTAACTTTTAACGGCTGTAGCAGTGATGATTCGGGCAATAGCTCCAATAATTCAACTACGGACGACCCCTCTGATCCAATAGCAAATACAAATACGCCTAATATCTTATTAATCATTGCCGATGACATGGGGCTAGATGCTACGCCAGGATACTCAATAGGTGCAAGTAAACCAAACATGCCCAACTTAGAGTCGCTCATGAACTCTGGAGTCCGGTTTGACAATGTGTGGTCCAACCCTGTCTGTACCCCAACAAGAGCAACTATTTTAACCGGAAAATATGGGCTACGAACCAATGTGATTACTGTTGGAGATGTGCTTTCAACGAGTGAAACTTCAATTTTTGACTTAATGAATACAAATGCACCAGAATACAACCATGCCGTAGTCGGAAAATGGCATCTCTCTACTGACCCCATGCACCCCTCCTTAATGGGTGTGAACTATTTTGCAGGGCTTTTAGCGGGCGGCGTTCCGTCTTATACCAATTGGGGTCTCACTGAAAACGGGGAAACAAATAACACGTCTGAATACGCTACTACAAAATTTACAGACTTAGCAATTGATTGGGTTGATGCTCAAGCACAACCTTGGTTTTTGTGGCTCGCATATAATGCCCCGCACACCCCTTTTCATCTACCCCCCAACAATTTACACAGTCAGGGCAACCTCCCTGAAGACGAAGCAACTATTGAAGCAAATCCACTGCCGTATTACCAAGCGATGCTAGAGGCTATGGACCACGAAATAGGGCGACTGCTAGGTAGCATGACAGAGGCTGTGCGTGAAAATACAGTGGTGATTTTTGTAGGAGATAACGGGACTCCTAATGAAGTGGTTCAAGTGTACAGCAGCAACCGTGCTAAAGGCTCAATTTACCAAGGAGGCGTCAATGTGCCTATGGTTATTTCTGGGAAAAATGTGAGCCGAAGTAACGAAACTGATCAGACGTTGATTAACACGACCGATATATTTACAACCATTGCTAACATATCTGAAGCTGGTAGTTCTAATAGTCGAGATAGCCATAGTTTTTTGGAGGCGTTAACGAACAGTGATTTTGAAAGTAGAGAATTTGTGTATACAGAAAAATACAATGTGCAGTCTCTAGGTTCAGATTACACGATTAGAAACTCAACTCACAAATATATTTATTTTAACAACGGAAATGAAGCGTTGTTTAATTTAGTCGAGAATCCTCTCGAATCTCCAAATTTATTAAACGCCAATCAATTGCCCCTAAGTGCCCCTGACAGCGCTGCAAAGACAAGCTTAATAAACGAACTCTCAATTATTAGGCAGAATTAAACTGTTGAGTTGAACTCCTATTATGTAGAAGTACATAAAGTAATCCAAAGACTTATGTTCGGAGTATTGGTAAAATTTGTAAATTGTTCCAAATTCTCCAATGGACGCATCTAGCTTATTACAATTTGATCCAATAGCCTTGAAAGAAATGGATTCGGTCTCGTTACTAAAACGAATCGATACCAAGTTTCTGACAACAGAAACTAAGTTGCTAGAAGTTTTGCCTAATCTACTTGACGACTATCGAATTTTAGAAATTGATGAAAATCGTTTGATGAACTACGCGACCCTTTATTTTGACACAGAAGATTTAAAGTCTTACATGGAGCATCATAACGGGAAGGCCAAACGGCAAAAAATAAGAATGCGCAAATACATAGATTCCGATCTTTGCTTTTTAGAAATTAAGGAGAAACAAAATTCGGGAATGACCAATAAAACGCGTTGCACAATTGCTAATTTTGAAACAACCTTGTCTGCAAAATCAAAAGACTTTATTAAAAAAACCACTAAAAAAGACTTGTTATTAGAACCTGTTTTGTATAACTATTTTCAACGCTTCACACTAGTAAATACACAACGTTCAGAACGAGTTACTATAGATAGCTGTTTGAACTACAAAACAAATGACACGACAAAAAAATTACAAAACATAGTGGTTATTGAAGTCAAACAAGAAAAACAAAATGTGCAAACCCCCATATATAAGGCCTTAAAAGCAAATAAAATACGGACAAGTAGTTTTAGTAAGTACTGTATAGGCGTTGCCAATATATTTAAAGACATTAAAGCAAACCGATTTAAAGAACTAAATTTAAACATTAATAAACTAACCAACTAACATGGAGCTACTAGGCATTCCTTTATTCGATGACGATTTTTATAAAATGATAATTCGATTTATATTAAATTTAATTTTCCTAACAGCTGTAGTGAAATTTATTTACTACAAAAGAAGTCAAAAAAAAGAGTACCTTTTTACGTTTTATCTCATAGGGATTGTTGTTTTCTTTCTGTGCTTTACTTTGAAAAAGTATGAACTCGACCTCGGAATGGCACTTGGTCTCTTTGCAATATTTGGAATTTTACGATACCGAACAATGCCTCTAGAGGTTAGAGAAATGACGTATTTGTTTGTGGTGATCGGAATTGCTGTAATGAACGGACTTTCAAACAAAAAAATGAGTTATGCAGAAATTATTGCTGCAAATTCAATCATAGTCATGGCCTTGTATATACTTGAGCGTTACTGGGCGAGAACAGAAGTGTTTTCTAAAGAAGTCCTTTATGAAACGATAGAAAATATTCGACCTGAAAACCACGATAAACTCAAAGAAGACCTAGAAAAAAGACTTGGGGTTACCATTATTCGTTTTGAAATCGGAAATGTCAACTTTCTAAGGGATGTTGCTAAAATAACCGTTCACTATAAATATTAATTTATTACTATGAATTTATTCACTCACAAAACAAAGCCATTCACTGTCGCGATCCTTATTTTAATTTCAACAGCGCAATTAAGTGCACAAGAATCAAATGACTTAGAAGGCTGGAGTGCTGTGCAAATAGACATTAAAGCAACCGAAAAACTATCTTTTTCAGTTGCCGAACATCTTCGATATAAAAATGACGTCTCAATACTCAGTACCTATTTTACCCAACTTGAAACATCCTATGAGGTCTTTAAAGATTTTGAATTGGGAGGTGGCGTTCGGTTTATTAAAAAAAATGATAATATAGGAAAAAAACAAGGCATTGAATCGCACTTCAGGTATCAGCTAGATGCTCACTACCAACACGCAATAAAACAGCTAAACATATCGTACCGACTGAGATACCAAAACAAAAATGAGTTAGGCTTTTCTGAGGATGAAGGAGACATCGCAAAAGAACAGCTTCGTTTTATGGTGGGCGTTGGCTATAAGTTAATCCCTATTGGAGTCGTTTTTAAATTAAAAGGGGAGCTATTTAGTACAGTTTCAGAAGGATCGGACGCTAATAAAGTGGATCGAAATCGATTTACATTAATGGTGTCTAGAAAGTTTAGAAGTATTGGAAAGTTTGCGCTTTTTTATAGGATTCAAGAAGACATTAAAACTATTGAAGAAAACACTTCAAAGTCAATTATTGGGCTTAAATACTCATATAGTTTAGATTTTAGAAAGCGTTTATAACGCTACGTCTTGACGTGTCCTGTTATAATTTTAGAGATAATAGTGTGTTTCAGGGTCTTGGGTCACTGAAAACAACTAACTAGAACTTTATTAATTAAAAAAAGCGCTCTATGGAGCGCTTTTTTTAATAGTAGAAAAATTATTTATTCTTATTGCGAACCCATTGCTCGACATACTGAATTTTTCCGTCCAAATTAAAATAGAATTGCTCAACCAGCTCTTTCTCCCAAACCGTGCCATCTTTTGATACCCGTTTTTCTGTAGCAGTTACTAAAACTCCTGAAGCAGGGTCAGTGTTTTGAATTTTGAGAGGAACAATCCCGTAAGCTTTCCATTCCATAGATTCAAAATTTTCAAAATAAGACTCAAAAAAGCCATCGGTCAATTCTACACGCTGTCCGTCGTAAGTATCGAAAACAGCATCCTCAGCAAAGAATTCTTGACAGGCGCTACCATCCATCTTATTGTAATTCTCAATAAGAGATTCAATAGCCTCTACTTCACCCCGATTAGAAAATACCAACTTTTTACCAGTGTGTTCATTGTCTTTTTTTCCGTAAAACTTTCCCCCTGCTGAAAGACCAAACTCATTTTTGGAATCGTCATTATGCCACTGAGCAAAGCCATTAATTTTTTTGTCTTTATCAAACATAAAAACTTCCATTAGATTTAATTTCTGAGTGCTTCCGTTATTCCATTCTCTAGATTCGGTGGACCAAACAAGCATGTGAACGTTGTCGGAGCCTTTGATTTGAACTGGAATCATGGCCCAGGGCTCATTGGTTACTTTTTTAAGTTGTCGGTGCCAATTGATAGAAAACTCTTTTGTTTTTTCAACCATTTCTTCTGAATAAAAAGAGAGTTCTTTTTCCACATCTCCCTCATTATAGGCAGCGATACTTTGTTTTGTTAATTCCATGTGCGCATCCGAAGCCAATGTATATGGATTTCCTTTCAAGTCATTGTTCCCAAGCCATTCCCCTGAAGAGATAATCTGTGCAGTAGAGAAAAAGCCAGTTGTTAGTGCTAAAGTTAATAGTAATCGTTTCATTCTTAATTGTTATTTAGGTTAATTAATAAGATACAATATATGTAAAATAAATTGCATTTTAAAAGTTTAACTGACCCCTGATCTGGGTCCGCAGAAAAGAAAAATTCTTATAATCTATTAAACGTCTGTATAAGAGCAAGGATAAAATTCTGTAATTTGATTTTACTTTTCGTGTGCTTCTAAATCTTTTTGAAGGTCTAGTTTTCTAAAGGTTGGCGACACAATTCCTGTCGTTAATACGGTAATTAAGGTCATGGTACCTCCAAATACAACAGCGGTCACCGTGCCCATAAGCTTCGCTGTGACACCACTTTCAAAAGCCCCCAATTCGTTTGAAGACCCTACAAACATAGAGTTCACTGAAGAAACGCGTCCCCGCATATGGTCTGGTGTTTTAAGCTGTAAAATAGTTTGTCTTATGACCATAGATACACCATCTGTGACCCCACTAAAAAATAAGGCGACAACCGAAATCCAGAATATAGAAGAAAGGCCAAATACAATAATAGACAGCCCAAATCCAAAAATAGCCACTAACAACTTTAACCCTGCATTTTTACTGATAGGGATATAAGCGGTGATGAGCATGGTCATAAAAGCACCTACTGCTGGCGCAGCTCGTAAAAGGCCAAACCCCTCAGGGCCAACTTCCAAAATATCCTGCGCAAAAATAGGGAGCAAGGCAACAGCACCCCCAAAGAGAACGGCAACCATATCTAGGCTTAAGGCGCCTAAAATAGCCTTAGTTTTAAACACAAACCGCACTCCTTCTTTAAGGCTCTGCATAACAGGCTCTCCTATTTTTGGATTTAAAATTGGTTTTTTAGAAATCCCAAATAACAGAATAAAAGAGACAACAACCAGTCCAAACACAATACAAAGCGACCAATGAACGCCAAGCCAGTTTATTGTAAAGCCTGCAAAGGCTGGTCCTAAAACAGACGCCATTTGCCACGTTGAGCTGTTCCAAGTTGCCGCATTTGGATACGCTTTTTTTGGAACAATCAAAGCGACTAGTGAAAAAATAGTGGGACCAAAGAAGGCGCGTAAAAGCCCACCCATAAACACAAAACCATAAATGGCATACAAAGTCGTTGTAGCGCTCCACGCTTTTTCTACAGAAGGGCTTGTTAGAAAAAAGAGCCCAAAACTAATTAACGAAAAAAGACCGATACATTTTAGGAGTAGGTTTCGTTTTTCATTCTGATCAACGATATGACCGGCAAATAAAGCCATACTAAATGCGGGTATAATCTCCATAAGACCAATAATTCCCAGAGACAAGGGGTCTTTAGTCAATGAATACACTTGCCACTCTATAATAATAAATTGCATAGACCAGCCAAACACCAAAATAAAGCGCAATACTAAAAAAATATTAAATTCTTTAAATCTAAGGGCCGCATAGGGGTCTCTTTTTGCCATATTATAATTTGAGATCTTTCAATTTTAGCTGTAAGCTTACCCGTCCATTCCATTCATTTTCATCAATAGAATAAACTATTTTAAATGGCGCTTTGGATGAAATAATAGGCAAATGGGCGCCCAAACCAAAACCGATTCCCACAATTTTGGGAGCTCTTTTTTGGGTCAGTGTTACTCTTAAGTGCGTTTGGTCTTCCCCTACACATTTTCCGTAACCTGTATCATAAACTTCAGAAGTCATAAAAACAGGCGATAGGTTTTGGGGACCAAAAGGGGCAAATTGTTTTAATATTCTAAAAAACTTAGGCGTGATGGATTCAAAGTTAATTTCCGAATCTATTTTAATTTCTGGCGCTTTAAGGTGTGCCGGAAGTGTCTTCAAAACCTCCGCTTCAAAAGCCGATTTAAAAGCGAGGTAATTTTCTTCTTTTATGGTGAGACCTGCAGCGTACATATGGCCTCCAAATTGCTCTAGTAAATGACTGCAGTTTTCTAAAGCGTTATACACATCAAATCCACTGACTGAACGAGCAGAAGCCGCTAAATAGTTGCCACTTTTTGTAAATACTAAAGTTGGGCGGTAATAGGTTTCTATCAGTCTTGAAGCCACGATCCCAATCACGCCTTTGTGCCAATCTTCTTGATACACAACTGTGGTCGCATTTTCGGTTTCGTTGGTCGTTTCAATTTGCTGTAAGGCCTCCTGGGTAATACGTTTATCAGCTTCGCGGCGGTTGGTATTAAAATCTTCGATCTCACTTGCCGCAATTTCTGCGTTTTCAAAGTCGGTTTCTTTCATCAATGCAACCGCATAATTCCCATGCTTCATACGTCCGGCCGCGTTGATTCGGGGGGCAATATTAAAAACAACGTCTGTTATCGTCAAAACCTCTTTTTTCATTTGATTAATCAACGCCTTAAACCCGGGGCGCGGATTGGAGTTAATCACTTGTAATCCAAAATAAGCCAATGCTCTATTTTCGCCAACGATAGGCACTATATCAGCCCCTATGGCCGTCGCGACTAAGTCTAAATAAGCTACTAAGGACTCTGGCGGCTGACCGTCTTCAGAGGCCAAGGCCTGGATGAGTTTAAAGCCAACGCCACAACCACAAAGTTCTTTAAATGGATATTCACAATCAGCTCGTTTGGGGTCTAGGATGGCAACCGCTGGTGGCAACTCTTTTCCTGGGCGGTGGTGGTCACATATGATAAAATCAATCCCTTTTGATTTTGCATACGCTACTTTATCAATCGCCTTAACGCCACAATCAAGGGCAATAATTAAAGAAAAGTTATTGTCAGATGCATAATCAATTCCTTTGTATGACACCCCATACCCTTCATCATATCGATCTGGAATATAGGTGGATATCTGAGAGCTTTTAGTGTCGAGATAAGACGCCATTAACGCCACTGAAGAGGTGCCATCCACATCATAATCTCCATACACCAAAATCTGTTCGTTATCTTTTAAAGCAGATTGTACTCTTGTAACTGCAACGTCCATATCCTTCATTAAAAAGGGATCATGCAGATCACACCAGCTAGGTCTGAAAAATGTTTTAGCGGCTTGAAACGTGTCTATCCCTCTTTGTAATAGCAATTCTGAAATCGCTAAATCCACCCCTAATTCAGCTGCTAAATCAGCTATTTTTTGTGTGCTCGGTTTTGGCTTTAGAGTCCAGCGCATGGTTAAGAGTTGTGAATATGAGTTTTGGTAGTTACGGTTGAGAATTGTCTAAACATTTCCATCACACCGCAGTACTTCTCTACAGAAAGGGTCACGGCTTTGTTAATTTTATTAGGGTTGAGTTCTTGACCATAAAAACGGTAGTCGACGTGTACTTTATCATAATATCTAGGGTGCTCATCCGTCAATTGAGCTTCAACATCTATCGATAATTTATAATGCGTAACCTTCATTTTTTCTAAAATTTCTACAATATCAACTCCCGAGCATCCTGCAAGTGAAGAAAGCATCATTGCTTTTGGAGACAGTCCAAAACGTTCCGTTTCGCCTTCAACTACGGTATCCATTAATACTGATTTTCCACTAGGGTTATCAGATTCAAAAAGCATACCACCTTTCCAATGGGTTGTTGTTTTGTGAGACATTGTGAATTAATTTTTGTTACTTGTTAATAGTTACTTCAAAAATACTAAATAATGCCATTAGTTACACCATTATCAGCAACCCATGATTTAGAAACCAAGGCACTGGCTGAGTTTTTTAATGAAACGTTAGGCTTTTGCCCCAATTCGGTTCTTACGATGCAACACCGACCCGCCATAAGTAAGGCGTTTATTAACCTCAACAAGGCCGTCATGAAAAATGAAGGTCGTGTGACTTCTGCACTCAAGCGGATGATTGCTTGGGTGAGCAGTAATGCAACAGGGTGTCGGTATTGTCAGGCACATGCCATTCGAGCCGCAGAACGCTATGGGGCTGAGCAAGAGCAGCTGGATCATATTTGGGAGTACAGTACCCATGCTGCTTTTAGTGAAGCAGAACGGGTGGCTTTAGATTTCAGTTTGGCAGCTTCTCAACTACCTAATGCGGTTGATGATGCTTTAAAACAGCGTTTATACAACCACTGGAATGAAGGCGAAATTGTTGAAATGTTAGGGGTAATTTCTCTTTTTGGCTATCTCAATCGGTGGAATGACTCAATGGGAACTTCTATTGAAAATGGAGCTGTGGAGAGCGGTGAACACTATTTAGGAAAACACGGGTGGAACAAAGGAAAACATCTCTAATATTACTTTGATTTCCCTGCCACTACAATCACAATTTCTCCTTTTGGAGGGTGATTGGTGTAGTATTCAAGAACACTTTTTGCAGTGCCACGTTTTGTTTCTTCAAAGAGCTTGGATAGCTCTCTAGAAACAGAAATTTGACGTTCTTCGCCAAAGTATTCACAAATATGGGAAAGCGTTTTGATGAGTTTGTGAGGACTTTCGTACAAAATAATCGTTCGGGGTTCTTCGGCCAAAAGCAGGAAGCGTGATTGACGCCCCTTTTTTACAGGTAAAAACCCCTCAAAAACAAATTTATCATTTGGTAACCCCGAGTTGACTAATGCAGGCACAAAGGCCGTAGCTCCAGGTAAGCACTCGACATCAATTTCATTTTCAACACACGCTCTTGTGAGTAAAAACCCAGGGTCAGAAATAGCAGGAGTCCCTGCATCACTGATTAAAGCAATGGTAAGCCCTGACTTTAATTTTTGAATAACACCCTGCACCGTTTTGTGCTCATTATGCATGTGGTGGGAATGCATTTGAGTTCCAATTTCATAATGCTTAAGAAGTTTTCCAGAAGTTCTCGTGTCTTCTGCAAGAATTAAATCTACAGATTTCAGGACCTTAATTGCTCGTAAAGTAATGTCTTCTAAGTTTCCTATGGGTGTGGGCACAATGTATAGCTTCATAATTCAAAGTTACAACGATTTTAAACAAAATTAATAGAGAATAAAATTGTTAATCGAGTCTTTTATTGAGTGCACCTATAAAAAGAGGGGGTTAAAATTGTTTTTTAGAAGGAATTGCTATAAAATCTTTTAAGTAAT
>TARA_B110000503_G_scaffold143736_1_pt1 | contig 14656 bp, 14 predicted proteins | sample TARA_B110000503 | Tara Oceans TARA_B110000503 (sample SAMEA4397472) | marine metagenome | biome: Polar Biome; feature: [SRF] surface water layer (ENVO:00010504); material: water (ENVO:00002006), including particulate matter (ENVO:01000060) such as... | depth 5 m | reverse complement strand
AGTTTTGTGACGAACACCATATACCCTATGACTTGTGTGGTAAAGTAGTCGTAGCTACGGATAAGTCTGAATTAGGCAGGCTTCGCGATTTATTTGACAGAGGCAGAGAAAATGGTTTGGAAGGACTTGAGATGTTAGGTCAAGCTCGCCTAAAAGAAATTGAACCTCATTTAGCCGGGATACAAGGCATACGGGTACCGCAAACCGGTATTGTAAACTATAAGCAAGTGTGTCAAAAACTAGCTGAAATTATCATAGAACGCGGTGGCGCAATTCACCTAAATACGCTCGTGCAATCCATGAAAGAAACCGATAATAGCGTACAAATTACCACCAGCACTGTTTCAGTAGAATGCCAATTGATAATAAACTGCGCAGGTTTATACTCTGACAAAGTAGCTAAAATGCACTTGGGCAAATTAGACACTCGCATCATTCCATTTAGAGGAGAATATTTTGAACTAACTGCAGAGGCAGAACATTTAGTAAAGCACCTTATATACCCAGTTCCAGATCCTGCTTTCCCCTTTTTAGGAGTTCACTTTACACGCATGATAGGCGGAGGTATAGAAGCAGGCCCTAATGCTGTTTTTGCCTTTAAAAAAGAAGGATACCACCGTACTGATTTTGATTTCAAAGAGTTTTTCGGAAGCTTATTATGGCCTGGTTTTCAAAAAGTAATGTTCAAGTACTGGAAAACAGGCTTAGGTGAAATGTACCGTTCCTTCAGTAAAAAAGCATTTACTAAAGCACTACAACGCTTAATTCCGGAAGTTCAAGAAGATCACTTGGTGCCCGCATCGGCTGGTGTTCGCGCACAAGCTTGCGATAGAACTGGCGGATTATTAGATGACTTTAAAATTGTTCATGAAAAAAGAGCTATACATGTTATTAATGCGCCTAGTCCAGCGGCTACATCCAGTTTGAGCATAGGAAAAACGATCTCCGAGATGGTTGAATTGGGATAATATCTCACACCGCAATAAATTCTATTTTCCAAAGGACTATTTCTATACATCCTATTCTGTTAATATATAATCAGACGATCTTTATCCTCTTTAACTAAGGAGAAACGCAAAATGACAGCAGCTATAAATAGGCACTGCTAGGAATAACCTTAGCTTAACTAAAGTGTGGGAAGAAGAATGTAGAAACGAAGTAAAACGTAACCACAAGTATAAAAATAACTTGAAAAATAGAGCTAGCAAGCATCTTAGTTTGACTGCTTACACTATCCCCTTCTGAAGCTACTTTTCGCTCTGCTAAGAAACTCATCACACCTACAACTACTAATATTAGCGGTATGCTAAAAAATACACTTGCCATATTTTCAAATGCATGCTTGTTAAATAATGCGATAAACAAAGCTCCTAAAGACAAGATAGCTCCAGGGAGTTTAGGTAACTGAGTACCTCCCATTGCTGAACCTAAAATAAGAATGCCTAAAACGATAAGTATATTTTCCATGTGATGCTTTTGTTGTTTTTTTTATATGCTGCAAAAATCAAACATTCGGCGAATATGGCAAGTAGCAATTGAACTATTTTTAGACAAGTTTAATGCACACCTACGTATTGCACTTTAAGAAAGACTCTATCCCTTTGTTAATCAATTAATTAAGAACACTTCTATACGTAATCTAAATTAAGTTGTCGTACTTTGAAACATAACTATACCATGATAAAACTAATGTTTGTATGTCTCGGCAACATTTGCCGATCGCCCCTTGCAGAAGCTGTACTCAAAAACAAGGTGCTTCGAGCGAATCTTAAAGACTCCATTTATATAGAAAGCAGTGGAACCGCTGCCTATCATATAGGTGAGAATCCAGATCCACGGACCACTATAGTTGCTCAAAAGCATCAAGTTCCCATTTCACACAAAGCACAACAGCTTAACAACGTTCACTTTACCACGTTTGATTATATTGTAGTGATGGACGACAGTAACCGTAAAAACGTCGTCAGAATCAAACCGACCCATGCGGTATCCGCTTTTTTTAAGCTGAGAGATTTTGACACACAAGATGAAGGATCTGACGTTATTGACCCTTGGTTTGGAGATGAAGATGGATTTGAAGAGTGCTATCAAACCATAGATAGATGCACCGATGAACTTCTCCTCTTCTTGATGAATAAGCACCATTTAGCGAAAGGATAAAAGAATATAACATACCTTTGGACCTTTATGCGCAAAACACTCTTTCTCTCGATGCTAATAACGATTTCGGCATCTGCTCAAACCTTGACAGACACCCTTACCTTTATGCATTACAATGTTCTAAACTACCGCAATTATTCGACCTACTGTACAATCTCTAATAACAATCACGCAAGCAAGGAAAGCTACATGAACACCATTGTAGGTTACCTTTTGCCAGATATTATTACGGTAAATGAAATGGCAGGAGATGGCATATCTCCGACTCGATTGTTGGATAACGGGATAAACCAAGGTGGCAGAAAGTTTTATAAACAATGCGCTTATTCTGCTAATTCTAACCTCTGCAACATGCTATATTACAATGAGAATAAGCTGTCGTTGCACAAGCAAGATAAAATAGACCGTGCGAGCAATGGCACTTTTTTGGTAAGGCAAATGGATGTTTATACGCTTTACTATCGAGATCAATCTGAGTTAGAAAAAGAAGACACTACCTTTCTTACCGTTTATGTAGCTCACTTAAAAGCAGGCAATACCGCTTCGGATGCCACCGAACGAGCAACGATGACCACTGCATTAATGAAATATCATAATGACCATTATAACGCAAATCATACGTATATCATGAGTGGCGATTTTAATGTATACACGAGCAATGAGCAAGCTTTTATTAATTTAGTAGGAGATGCAAATACCGCTATACGATTCAAAGATCCTATTAATAAGCCAGGTGTATGGAATAACACCGGCGCATATGCTTCTCTCCATACACAAAGTACCCGTGTAACGGGCAGTTGCCACAGTGGCGGTGGATTAGATGACCGATTTGACTTTATACTCTGCGGACAAGAGTTACTCTCTAATACCAGAGGCTTGGGTTATGTAAATGGAAGTTATAAAGCGGTGGGCAACGATGGGAATCACTTTAATGCAGACATTAATGCAGGATCAAATTCAACTGTACCAAGCAATGTATTAGCCGCGCTTTATGGTATGAGTGATCACCTACCTGTGATCTTAAAAATGGGTATTACACGTACCACACTTGCCGTGGCAGAAAAGCACATAGACAATTATCTTATTCTGAATAATCCTGTGTCAAATCAGCTTTTTTGGAAAATGCAAATACCTCAATCCGGCACACTTACCATTACCGATATACAAGGTAAAGAAGTGCTATCGTACAATGTTAAAGCAGATACAGATTGGGTTACTCATGATGTTTCAGCTTGGGAAGCGGGAACCTATTCCGCACATTTTGTAGCACAAAACGGAGACGTACTGAGACGTAAACTAATAAAGATATAATCGGTAAAAACGCTAGAGGCTTATTGAAAAGACCGCTTTAAACAAATGATAAAATAAGCTGGTTCTTCTCTAGTTTGTCATGATTTACCACCAAAACCTGGTCGATAATCCCAGCCTGTGGGCATTTAATGGCGTTTTCCATTTTCATGGCTTCTAACACGATAAGCTCTTGTCCTTCGGCAACTTCATCGCCTGATTTTACAAGCACATTTAACACGAGGCCTGGCATTGGAGCTTTTAGTTCTTTTAGTTTCTTTTTACCCGTTTCCATCCCCATTGATTTCAGTAGTTCAGCTAACTTATTGTCTAATCTAGTGCTCATAGACCTTCCATTTATCGTAAAATGAAGCTCCCCTTTGCTCGAATTTTTATCAGTTAATGCAATGTTGTAGGATTTACCGTCTAGTATTAAATGATACTCATTGTTGGGTAATTTTATTAAATTATATGCAGCTATTTCACCATTTAGAAGTACATTTTCCTCATCCTTATGAACGTCAAACGTGGTGTTTTTTATTTCTATTTTGGCCATAAATCGAAGTGCAATATTACTAATACTTGAGCATTACCTCTTCAATTGGTTTTCTTTCAATATCAGGAACCATGGCATCGTTGGCTGCGTAGCCCACTGGAATAAGCAAAAATGCTTTCTCGTTGGATGGCCGGTTTAGTAATTCAGCGAGAAAATTCATAGGACTAGGTGTATGGGTGAGGCTTACTAAACCCAATTGGTGAATTGCACTTAGTAAAAAACCACAAGCTATCCCAACACTCTCATTAACATAGTAATTTTTCCCTTTGCTTCCGTCAACTTCGAGATCATAGGTCTTTTTAAATACCACAATAATATATGGAGCTGTTGTTACGAATGATTTATGCCAATCTGTATCAAACTTCTTCAAGTCTTCCAGCCATTCATCGCCCATTCTCCCGTGGTAATTTATAAATTCTTCTTTTTCAGCAGCTTCTCTAATTTTTGCTTTAATATCATCGTTAGTAATTACACAAAACGTCCAAGGCTGTTTATGTGCTCCGCTGGGCGCAGAAGCAGCTATGCTAACCAAATTATGGATTACTTCTACAGGAATTGGTTTATCTGAAAACGTACGCACACTTCGGCGACCTTGCATGAGCGCGTTTAACTCTGCACTAGCTGCCACTATATCTTCATTGTTGTAAAGATCAACAGGATGCACAAATGGCTTAAATTTTCCTTGCATACTACGAAATTACATGGAATTCAGATTTCATCTAAAAACTTGCTTGCCAAGTAGAAGTTTCTGCATGATTTTCAAGAGCAGCTTCATTATGCTCGGCATCTATTTGCTGTATAAAGCCCTTAAATTTTAGCTGTTTATCCCGAATAGCATAAATGGATACTCCAATTAATACAGCCAAGCTTAGAAGCCAAGCCATAAAAAATCCTTTTAGATTTACCCTAGCTGTCCAATTAAAAACAAACTTCAACAAGGTATAGATGGCAGTACCCAATGGTATAAGACATAAACTAAGTAGCGAAGTACAAAAACCCCAATTCAGGACGGGTGTGTCAAAAAACAGAGGTGCGTTAAATCCACTATCAGTTATGAAGCCACTTATAATTCCGGAAACATTAGACATGATCACTAAAGGAAAATAAATACTAAGCATTACTAACATAATGATTAAAAAAACGGCAAATAACTTGGCCACTACCGTTAGTATTTCAGCTATTCCATTGGTTAAGGTCTGAGTACTACGTTTAAAATTACTATTTTTTTTTATGTTCTTAGACCATTTAGATGCTTCATTACGCAAGTTACTGGAAACGTTAGTTGCCTCTTCTCGAATATTGTTTGCGATATCTGAAATGGTGCTCGCATCACCATGCATACGATACCTATCTTGAGGTGTAATTGCCGCTGGGATAACTGCCCAAAGTACGATGTAGGCCACAATTGGTGCTCCGGCAAGCAATACAAGCAAAACAAAAATGACCCTAACTGCGCTCGTATCCAGTCCGTAGTATGCACCAATACCAGAACATACCCCCCCAAAGACAGTATCATTCTTGTCTCTGAATAATTTTTTGCGTTTCGGTTCGCTAAAAACATGAGTAGTTTCACTTTCTTCTCCTTCTTCCGCTCCCATGTCTTGAGCCGTGCCCATAAGGGTAATTGCTTCTTGAACATGCATTTCGCTTATAAAGTCATTGTTTCTAAGCGTTGCAAAAAACAACTCTGCGATTCGCGCCTCTATATCTTCCAGAATTTCCTTGCCACTTTCCGTATTAACAAAGTGTTTTTCCAAGCTTCTCATATATTGGCTTAATCTATCATAAGCCTGTTCGTCTATAGAAACAGCTTGACCTGCTAAGTTTATTTTTATTATTTTATTCATATCTTTTTGGTTAGTTGGTTTACAGATTGATTTAATTCAGACCATGTTTCAGCAAGTTGATTGTTAAAAAGAACACCTGCCTCTGTAAGAGAATAATACTTGCGCGGCGGTCCTTGATCGCTTTCTTTCCATTCATATTTAAGTAGACCTGCATTTTTTAATCGCGTTAGCAGTGGGTACAAAGTGCCTTCTACCACTATTAATTTAGCTTCCTTTAAGTTAGCAATAATGTCAGAAGCATAAACCTCTCCATCGCTTGCAAGAGTTAAGATACAGTACTCTAGAACTCCCTTGCGCATTTGCGATTGCGTATTTTCTATGTTCATTTGATAACACAAACGTATGCTATTTAAATAGTACTATGCAATACAAAGTACTATGCTTTCTACTAGATAACTTATTTGTACGATGAACAGCAGCTATTCTGCTATTGAGCTAAAAGAACATTCTGCTGCTTTTACGCTTTTAGATGTAGCTAAAAAAAGTAATTTTGCAGCACTCAAAAAAATAATGTCAGTATTAGTAAATAAGGATTCTAAAATTATCGTTCAAGGCTTTACAGGTAGCGAAGGAACTTTTCACGCAGGTCAAATGATAGAATATGGTACGCAAGTAGTTGGGGGTGTTACACCAGGGAAGGGTGGACATTCTCATCTTGACAAACCTGTTTTTAATACTGTAGCAGATGCGGTAACCAGCACAGGTGCTGATACAAGTATAATATTTGTACCACCTCCATTTGCAGCAGATGCTATTATGGAAGCAGCGGATGCGGGCATACAAGTTATTGTTTGTATCACTGAAGGTATTCCTGTGGCAGATATGGTGAAAGTTAAAGCGTATTTATCAGACAAGGCATGCCGATTAATTGGCCCTAATTGTCCAGGTATCATTACGGCAGATGAAGCCAAAGTGGGAATCATGCCCGGCTTTATCTTTAAAAAAGGTAAAATTGGTATTGTTTCTAAATCAGGCACATTAACCTACGAGGCAGTAGACCAAGTAGTAAAAGCAGGTATGGGATGTACTACTGCTATTGGAATAGGTGGAGATCCTATAATTGGCACTTCTATGAAGCAGGCAGTTGAATTACTTATGAACGACCCCGAAACGGAAGGCATCGTAATGATAGGTGAAATAGGCGGTGGCATGGAAGCTGAAGCTGCCCGTTATATAAAAGAATTTGGCACCAAGCCAGTAGTTGGCTTTATTGCAGGTGAAACTGCACCAGCAGGCCGCACAATGGGCCACGCAGGTGCTATCGTTGGAGGCGATGACGACACTGCTTCTGCTAAAAAAGCGATTATGCGAGACTGTGGAATACACGTTGTGGATTCTCCAGCAGGCATAGGCGCTAAAATGGCGGAGTTTTTTTAATCCAACCATCACATATTTAACTAAAAAAAGGCCTTCCGTATGGAAGGCCTTTTTTTAGTTCATCCAATTTCTTTTATTGGCCTTGATAATTAAGCTTTGCTAAACCTCCATACACAAGGGCGGGGCGGGTAGTTTTTGCCTTTTCAACATCGTCAACAAAAATCTGTAGAGTGACAGCTGTCCTAGCATTGGCAGAATCCATAAACATGGGCTCTACAATATACGATAGTTTAAATGGGTGCTCTGTTACTGGATTACTTTCCGAATACGTGTAGGTAGTATTATCCTCGCCAGAGGCGCTGATTTGGCCTACAATTCTGTCATCTCTATACACATTGAATGATTGAATATTAGCCCCTGAACCTACTGTAAATTCCAGTCGTACCTCATGTGTTTTGGAATGACTTTTACCTTTTTTTTGGGTACAAGCTCCTACTAAAATAAAAAGGGTTAAAATACCATAATTACTTGCTTTCATAAAGCAAAAATACAAATTTTATTTATGGTGCAATCAAGATTCAATATAGGTATCTACAAACTAAGTACGGGAATCTCTCTAGGCTTTTCGATTTGAACACGATCGATGATCGCCTTGAGATGTTCTGGAGTTGTTCCGCAACATCCGCCAACTATATTTAAAAATCCGCTGCTTGCAAATTCCCCAACTACCTTACTCATACTTTCAGGGGTTTCATCGTATTCTCCAAATTCATTAGGCAACCCAGCATTAGGATGCGCAGATACTCTGCACCATGCTTTATCACTTAGCTCTTTAATAAACGGTCTCATTTGATCTGCCCCTAAGGCGCAGTTAAGTCCTATGCTTAATGGCTTAGCATGGCTCACACTATACCAAAACGCTTCCACTGTTTGACCGCTTAAGGTTCTTCCGCTAGCATCTGTTATAGTACCGCTAATCATAATTGGAGTATCTAAGCTCATTTCTTCTTTAACTTCTAAAATAGCGAAGATGGCCGCTTTACAGTTTAAAGTATCAAAGACCGTTTCAATTAAAAAAATATCAACACCACCTTGAGCTAATGCTATGGTTTGCTGTCTGTAGGTAGCCACTAAATCATCAAAACTTACCGCTCTATACCCCGGATTATTGACATCAGGAGATAGACTCGCAGTCTTATTGGTTGGCCCAATGCTACCCGCTACGAAACGCGGTTTATTAGGATTTTTAGCGGTATAAGCATCTGCTGCATTTCTAGCTAGTTTCGCTGACGCCAAATTCAACTCATCTACCAAAAATTCCATGTGATAATCCGCCATAGAAACTGCCGTGCTATTAAAACTATTTGTTTCAATAATATCGGCTCCAGCTTCCAGGAACTGATTATGAATTTCAGTAATGATATGTGGCTGAGTTATGGATAATAAATCATTATTCCCTTTTAGATTATGTTGATAATCAGCAAATCGTTCACCACGGTAAAGTTCCTCGGAGAGTTTATGTTTTTGGATCATGGTACCCATTGCACCATCCAAAAAGAGAATTCTGTCTTGCAATAACTGCTCTATTTTATGCATTGGGGCAAAGATAAGGTGATAAAACTAGCTTGTATTTTAAAGTTGAAAAAACTTAAAAAAATGGCCAGACAGAAGTCTGGCCACATATACTAAAAGCTAAGTATTTCAACTTTAGAAAAGCTGAAAAATTTTTCTGCGATTTTAATTTAGCTTTTAGAAATATTTTTAACAAGTTGAAGAGCTCTATAAGAATCTCTGTATCAACCAGAAACACAAGAAACTAACATCTCTCTTATGTTGCAACGAAAGTAAGCTTTACCACACTATCGCATCACAAATACTTGCATCGTTCTTTGTAAAGTATACTATTAACGACGAGGGAGAATATTGCTTCTTTTGTTTAGAGAGTGTAAATTTAGCATTTAAACACCTCACACAATAGTCGAATTAAAAAGAGTAAGATGATGTAGCTATTATTCCTGCACTAATGAGCACATTATTATTATTTTTGCCCCTCGTAAAAAAGAAATGGCAAGACAACTGCAAATACGTGAGGCCCTTCGTGAGGCAATGAACGAAGAAATGAGAAAAGACCCATCTGTGTTTCTTATAGGTGAAGAAGTAGCAGAGTACAATGGTGCTTATAAAGTAAGTCAAGGTATGCTTGATGAGTTTGGACCAAAACGGGTAATTGACACCCCAATTGCGGAACTTGGATTTGCTGGTATAGCAACGGGTGCTGCAAGTAATGGACTAAAACCAATTGTTGAATTTATGACATTTAACTTTAGTCTTGTTGCAATTGACCAAGTTATAAATGCTGCAGCTAAAATGAATAGTATGAGCGGTGGTCAGTTTACCTGTCCAATGGTATTTAGAGGACCAACTGGGAGCGCAGGACAATTGGGAGCTCAACACTCTCAAGCTTTTGAAAACTGGTACGCAAACTGCCCTGGACTCAAAGTTGTGGTTTTGTCTAACGCTTATAATGCAAAAGGTCTTTTAAAATCTGCTATTATAGATCCAGATCCAGTTATTTTTATGGAGAGTGAGCAAATGTATGGACTAAAACATGATGTTCCTGAAGAAGAGTATTATATCCCTATTGGGCAAGCCAACATACAAAAAGCAGGCACCGACGTTACACTCGTATCTTTTGGTAAAATGATGCGTGTTGCCGAAGATGCTGTAGTAGCATTAGCCGAAAAAGGAATAGATGTAGAACTTATCGACTTACAATCTGTAAGACCGATTGACTACCATACAATTGCAGAAAGTATAAAGAAAACAAATAGATGTGTTGTTTTAGAAGAAGCGTGGCCACTTGCGTCAATTTCATCTGAAATTAGTTACATGATGAGTCAAATGGTATTTGATCATCTAGATGCTCCGATAAAACGAGTAACTACACGTGATACACCATTACCTTATGCTGCTACGCTAGTTGAGGCCTGGTTGCCCAACGTACAACGTGTAGTTGAGGCAGTTGATGCTGTAATGTACAGAAAATAACAAGAGTAAACCAACTTAAAAAAGCCCCACACCTCTGGTATTGGCTTTTTTATTTAAATCTGCCTTTACTGAAAATACGAACGCCTGTATCTTTCCCTTTTCGCAGTTCACGTTGCTCTTCTTCTGGTAATGCGGCTATCGTTTGACATTCGACCGTACATGTGCCACTGTATTTTTGAGCACATTTAGGACACTGAATAAAGAGCAGATTACATGCTTTATTTTTACAATTACTATGATCGTCAAAAGGTTCTCCGCATTGATGACAACTGGCTATGATATCATCCGTAATTCGTTCATTAAGTCGTTCGTCAAAAACAAAATTTTTCCCTATAAATTTATTAGGTAGCCCCTTCTCTTTGGCATCCCGTGCATACTTAATAATACCCCCTTCAAGGTGGTAAACGTCCTTAAAACCTTTGTGCTTGAGGTAAGCACTTGCTTTTTCGCACCTTATGCCGCCCGTGCAGTACATAACAACTGTCTTATCTTTTTGCTCTTCTAGTTCATTTACGACTAAAGGAAGTTGCTCTCTAAAGGTATCTACGTCAGGACACCACGCTCCATCAAAATGTCCGACTTCACTCTCATAATGATTACGCATATCAATGAGTAATGTGTTCTCATCATCTGTAAGCTTGTTAAACTCCTCCACATTTAAGTAATTACCTGGCTTGCTGACATCAAACAGATCGTCATCAAGGCCATCAGCCACTATCTTAGATCTCACTTTTATAGCAAGCTTAAAAAAAGATTTTCCATCATCATCTACTGCAAAATTCAATCGTACGTCTTTCAAAAAGGTGATATTGTCTAGCTCCGCTTTGTAAGCCTCTATATTTTGATTAGGAATACTAAGTTGCGCGTTGATTCCTTCATAAGCCACATATATTCTTCCAAGCACTTCGAGTTGGTCCCAGTGAAAGAATAGATGATCTCTAAACAATTGGGGATTGCCTATCTGGGCATACTTGTAAAAGGAAATAGTAGTGCGTTTTTCATCACTTGCCTTGATTTTCTCCTTTAATTCTTCCCCATTAATAGTATTATGCAATTTCATGTTACACCCTTTTTAACGGTAGTACAAATGTAAAAAAAAGGATACGTTATTACTTCTATTCTATGGAGCAATTCCCTTTGCGCTCTTATTCATCTTATTGACCTCTAGGTACAACCACGTACCTGCCCAAAGTCCCGCCAATATTTCACCTACTGGCATTGAAAACCATACCCCATCCAATCCGATAAAATGCGCAAAAATAAACATCAAAGGAATCATAAATATCCCTTGTCTAGCTAAGGTCAGCACTAAGGCCGGCATTGGCTCCCCTATCGCTTGAAAATAAGCACCTCCAATAAACCCAACACCCATAAGAGGTAGTGATATAAAAATCCACTTAAGAACCCTAGGCGTATGCGCCAATAATTCTGTGTCTTCCGTAAAAATTTGTATTAATGGCTTAGGGAATAAAAACAGTATCCCAAGCATAATGATTGAGATACTAAAGGTCCATTTCAAGCCTAAAATTATAGTATCGCTTACTCTCGTCCAATTTTTAGCGCCATAATTATAACTTATAATGGGCATAAGTCCTTGCATTACCCCAATGATAGGAAACGCAATAAACAAGGTATACCCTCTAATTAGGCCATAAATAGCTAAAGCATGCGATCCACCCTGATCTCCGAGCGTATCAGCATATTCAATATTGCCCCATATATTAAGTTGACCGTTTAAGACGATAGCCAACAGGCTAAACATCCCTTGTCGCACAAGAGTTATGGAACCGATTGAGCCAATTTCTGCTGACACTGACAGATCTAATTTAAGGTTGCTTTTAGTTAATTTCAACTCACTTCTACCGGATAAGAAGAACCACAATGTATATCCGCCACTTAAACAATAACCAGCGGTAGTTGCCCATGCAGCGCCGCTTATTCCCATATCAAAATGGTAAATGAGAACATAATCCAGCAAAATATTAGAGATAGCAGGAATAATCATGGTCAACATAGCCACTTTAGCCTTTCCTTCTGCACGTATTACATTATTAGTCATCATAGCCCATCCCAGAAAAGGAAGACCTATGAGCAAAATATTGAAGTACTTCTTAGCGTAAGGCAGTATTTGATCATTAGCACCAAATAATCTTAAAATATGATCTTGAAAAAGAAATCCAAGTACTACAAAAACACCAACAAAAAACGTGGTTAATATTATTTGATTGCCGAATGTTTTTTGCGCTTTTCCCGTATCTCCTTTACCCAAAGCGCGCGCTAAGACAGATGCCCCACCAACACCAATAGCCATACCAAAAGAAGAGATGAGAAACGTGATAGGAAGTACAACTGTAATCGCAGCTATAGCAAGTTCTCCTTCTGCATAATGACTTACAAACCACACATCTACCATCTGATATAATGACATCACCAAAAAGCCAAAAGCGGCTGGAAGTGACTGTTTAAGCAACAAAGAACTTATGTTTTCAGTCCCAAGTTTATCGGAGGTTTTACTTTGCTTTTCCAAAGGCACAAATGTACTATTTTAGCGAGTGAGAATATATTCTTTGAATTTTTCTATAACAACTATTCAATATTCTTTATTAATCTCATTATTAATACTATGCTATTAATTGGATACATTTCATTTTCTTTGCACTAGTGAATTATTTAAGTCATTACTATTTCGACAAAGACGAGGAGAATAAGTATTATAATATTGGCCTAATACTGCCAGACCTCGCTAGAGCTCATATCTCAAAGCTCAGAATAAATCCATACAAGAATATCACCTTTACTACTAAGGAGATTTCGAGTATGAATGACGGCACAAATAGACACTTTGCCAGTGATCGTAAATTTCATAACTGGATGACATTTGTAGACGTAACCAACAAGGCTACCGACATGATTAGAGAGAGTGGAGACAAAGACATCAACCGTGATTATTTTATCACCCATATAATGGTTGAAGTATTACTTGACAAGATACTTTTAGATAAAAATCCAAGTTTGGCTGATGATTTTTATAACATGATAGACAGTGTGGAACAAGACTGGGTGTTGAAATTTATGCGATACGCTGGATTGCAGGATGACGAGCTATGGAAGGGGCAACACCGCCGATTTATGAAAGCTCGTTTCTTAGCCAACTATACCAGTTTAGAAAATGTTGTTGCTGCTGTTGAGGGAGTTTGCGCTAAACTAGGTATGATTGAACTTAATGATGACCAGAGACAATTACTAGTTGACATTTGTGAAACAATAGAACCTGAATTAGAACGTTCTATTGGTGCCTTAGAAATTCAACTCCTATAAATAGCCTATGTTGCGTCATACAAAACAAGTCCTTGCCTTACTATCCGTTTTACTTTTTGCAGGTACTAATTTGTATGCACAATCCGCTCCTAAATACAGTAACGAATTTTTATCTATAGGCGTAGGTGCTCGAGCTTTTGGTATGTCCAACTCCGTAATAGCATCTGTAGAAGATGTAACTGCAGGATATTGGAATCCATCTGCCCTAGTAAAACAAGAAGATAAAATACAACTATCATTTATGCACTCTGCTTTATTTAGTGGAATTGCCAATTATGATTATTTAGGCATTAGTACAAAAGTTAACGAGAATGCAGCACTCAGCTTTTCGATGATTCGATTTGGGGTAGACGGCATTCCTAACACCTTAGACCTTGTTCGAAATGGTCAGATAGACTACAATAGAGTAACAGAGTTTAGTGCCGTAGATTATGCTTTTATCGTTAGTTATGCTCAAAAAGCCATCAAAAACGGACTAAGTATTGGTGGTAGTGCAAAAATAATAAATCGAAAAGCAGGTGAATTTACAACAGCTTGGGGATTTGGTATAGACGCAAGTGCTCGTTATCAAACCCAAAATAAATGGATTTTTGCAGCAGTAGCTCGTGACGTGACTACCACTTTTAATGCCTGGAAATATAATTTTACAGACGCTGAAATTCAAACGTTTCAAAGCACAGGGAATGAGGTTCCCATAAACTCTTTAGAATTCACCTTGCCAAAGCTACTTTTAGGAGTTTCTAAAAAAATCAACTTTAATGACGATTACTCTTTATTAACGGAGTTGAACATGGATTTAAATACCGACGGTAGACGTAATACACTGCTTCAAACGAACTTAGTTAGTGGAGATCCACATTTAGGTATAGAAGCTGGCTATAAAGACATCATCTTTTTACGTGGTGGATTGGGCAACGTGCAGCAGGTTAAAACCGAAGATATATTGAGCACAGAGATTGTCGATGGGAAGACCATCACTACTTATCAATCTGAATGGACGTTTATGCCGAACATAGGCGTCGGATTAAAACTTAAAAACTTAAGTATAGACTATGCACTTACTGATGTCAGTAATCAAAGCGCAGCCCTATTATCTCACGTATTTAGTATACGTGTGGCTATA
>TARA_B110000503_G_C7172933_1_pt1 | contig 14658 bp, 9 predicted proteins | sample TARA_B110000503 | Tara Oceans TARA_B110000503 (sample SAMEA4397472) | marine metagenome | biome: Polar Biome; feature: [SRF] surface water layer (ENVO:00010504); material: water (ENVO:00002006), including particulate matter (ENVO:01000060) such as... | depth 5 m | reverse complement strand
TCTTACCAGGAGATCCCTACGCACCCGTGATCTATCAAGTCGATCCAATACGTGAAGGAAAGAGTTTTTCAACACGTAGGGTAGTGGCAACCCAGCATGGGAAAGCTATTTTTAATATGTCTGCTTCATTTCAAATTGGAGAATTGGGCATTGAACATCAGCAAGATCATGAGGAGGTCGTAGGTCCCGAACATCTAAAGAATCTCAGAGAAATTAATTTAGAAGCCGCTTCACGATCCGAAGGAGTTATTAAAGAGCGCTTAGAGAATTGGTCACAGATCAAGTGGCCCATCGAGATTCGCCCTATAGACCCTATAGACCCTATAAATCCGGTAAAGAAGCGTCCAAAATCAGGAATTTGGTTTAGGGTTTTGGCAGATATCTCCAACGAGAGCCTTGCCTATCGTCAGGCATGCTTGGCTTGTATTTCAGATTATATGCTTCTTTCCACGGCCCTATTACCCCATGGTATCACTTGGTTAAAAGGGGTAAGGCAAGCAGCAAGTTTAGATCACGCCATGTGGTTTCATGAGCCATTTATGGGAGCTTCTTGGATGCTTTATATGATGGATAGCCCGAAGGCCGGAAATTCCCGCGGGCTTACAAGGGGAAGTGTTTATGACCCTTCCGGTAAGTTAATTACGTCAATAGTACAAGAAGGTTTGATAAGGACTTAAAATAAATAATTGAAAAGGGATAGATCGTTAGTCAATGATTTGTCAAAAATGTCTGTTATAGTTATTGCATATGGAAGCGTTCATAAAAAAGTATCAAGATAGCTTTGATAAGGAGGAATTGGTGAAATTGATCATCTCCAAGAAAAGAATTAAAGCCAACCAGCTTAAAACGGTAACCATAAAACCTATTTTTTTGAAGTCAATATTAAAATTGTCTTTGATTGAGCACTACCAGACCAAGGACATCACCAAGAATTTTGAACTAGAAGAGAGTAAAAAAATCGTTCAAAAATTATTGGAAGGTGATTTTTACCAAGCAGATTTATTTACTACGACTGGAAATTGGCACTTCCTTTTGTTTAAGAGTGGAAAATCGAAATTGAAGGCAGGAGAGGTCACCAATAAACCCCTTGATTACCTCCATCATGACCATATTAAAAATAGGTTGATTGAACCTATTGGAAATATTTATTTAAGGGAATTGGGTATTACCTCTTTTGAGGGGGTTATTAAAAACGATAGTCAAGATAAATTTCGACAGATAAATAAGTATGTGGAAATCGTTGATGATGTTTTGGCCAATGTGGAGCTTCCAGCTGATTTTAATGTTGTCGATATGGGTGCAGGCAAGGGCTATTTGACGTTTGCACTGTATGATCATTTGCGCAACCAACTTCAAAAAAAACCACATATCATAGGGGTGGAATTAAGGGCCGAATTGGTTGATAAATGCAATTTAATTGCTCAGAAGGCATTTTTCGAGTCTTTGCTTTTTGTACAGGGTAACATTAAAGAGGTAGTCCTTCCAAAGATAGATGTCCTCATAGCGTTACATGCATGCGACATCGCCACTGATAAAGCCTTAGCGAGAGGTATTCAGGCCGGAGCAAAGATTATTTTAAGTGCCCCCTGTTGTCATAAGCAAGTTCGTAAGAGTATGAAAACCGAAGGGCTCCTTTGTGAGATTACCAAATTTGGAATCATGAAAGAACGCCAAGCAGAGATGCTGACAGATACGATAAGGGCTTTAATTTTAGAAGCTTATGGGTATAAAACAAGGGTATTTGAATTTATAGCGACAAGTCATACTCCAAAAAACATTTTGATTGTTGGAGTTAAGTTAAGGGAGCTGGTTGCACCCGATCAGGAGGTGATGGCAAAAATTCAAGAAATCAAGCGGATGTTTGGTATAACCTATCACGAGCTTGAGCAGCTATTGAAATAACCTAAGAGCTAAAAATTACATTGATATAATTTTTAGCTCTTAATCTACACTATTGCATAAAATAAAATCTTCTTTGAAAAACATTTATATCTTTCAAAGAAGATTCTCTAGAATAAATTCTTTAATTTGATCTATTAAATTTCATATTCTAAAACAAGTGCGGAAAAAGATGAAGCAGATCAGGAAATTATGGATGGTGCTAATGGGTTTACTTTCCATTGGATTTTCGGGATGTGAACTAATGAATCAGGAAGAACTGGTAGAAGTGGCTTATTTCACACCTGTTTATGCGACAATTGATGAGCTTACTTTTGACATCTCCATAGATGCTCCTGTTGACTATAACCAGTCTGGAAAGGTAATCACTTATGGTGATTATGTTTTTATCAACAGCCCCAATGAGGGTATTCATATCATTGATAATACGGATCCTTCAAATCCAATAAATAAAACGTTTATTTCTTTGAAAGGTAATTTGGATATGGCCATTGTCGAGGATCATTTGTATGCGGATATGTTTTCTGCACTGGTGGTGTTGGATATATCCAACATAGACCAGCCCGTAGTTTTGGAAGATTACACTGTGGAAGATGTTTTTTCTTATAATCAATACTGGAGTTACCCTTCATGGGAGGAAGTACAAGGTTATGAGCATATAGGTTATGATGCGATAGATACCCAAAAAGGAATAGTGATAGATTGGAAAGTGGAGCTCCGAGAGGAGACGATTTCATACGATCGGTGTTTGGGATGTTATTATGATAAAATGGATGTAGCCGTCGCTGCAGAAGATGATGGATTTTCCAATGTGAGTACTGCCGGATCAATGACGCGATTCTTACCTATAGACAAGTTTTTGTATGCGATTAGTTTTAATGAATTGGTCATATTTGAACTGACCGAAACGTATCAGCCTTTGCGTTGGGGAAAATTGGATACACAAGCGGCGGCTGAAACACTTTTTCGTTTGAATGGAATCTTGTATGTTGGAACCACAACGGGTATGTTGATGTATGATGTTGCAAATCCAGGTAATCCAAATTTTATAAATAGTATAGCCCATTTCACGAGTTGTGATCCAGTTGTGGCGGATGATAAGTATGCATACGTTACTTTAAGAGGGGGAACCAATTGCTGGAATGATCTTAATGAGTTGCAAATCATTGACATTCAAGATCCATCAAATATTAGTCTGATCGGAAAACATATTATGTTTAACCCGCATGGGTTGGCTATTATAGGTGATTATTTGTTGGTTTGTGATGGTACTGCAGGCATCAAGGTATTGGATGTATCAGATCGAACAATCCCTACCATTAAGGGTACTTATCCAATTGATTTTGCCTATGATGTGATTGTCAGTTTTCCTACAGCCTTGGTAGTAGGTAAACAAGTTATGTATCAATATGATATTTCCAATTTACCAGAAATGGTGAAGATTAGTGAAATTGCCCTCACCATCACCAATTAGTGAAAGGGGGTTTGATACAAGATTTCGTTTAATTTTGAATCAAACTAAATCCACCTGAAATTAGAATTTCTTTATTTTGAAGATCTTTATAATTCAGGATTTCAACCCTTCCTTTTTCCTGAATCCCTGTAGACACTTGGATAAGTTCAAAGTGGTAATTGCCCGTATTTCCGCCCATTTTTACCAATACAGAAGTCTTATTTACTTGAGTCAATAGCGCACTTTCGGGTAAACACATGGCCTCTTTTGCATCAATATCAATTTTGGATTTGACAAACATTCCAGGAATTAAGCGCCCTGCTAGGTCGTCCGCCACATCGGCATGAACTTTAACCGTTCTTTCTGATCCTGAGATAGTTTTGCTCACCAAGTGCACGTCTGCAGGGTACCATATGTCGGGTGTTTGAGCTAGGCTGAAAATCAGTTCTTGACCTTTTTTGATTCTGGATGCATCCCTTTCGAATACTTGCAGTTCTAAATGAATATGAGAGGTATTAATGATTTCTATGGCAACTTCGGCTTCATTTATAAAATCACCTAAATGAATATTTACTGCTGAAATAAACCCTGAAATAGAGGCCAATATGGGTATTGATGACGAGATGGTTCCGCTATCTAGCAAAGTAAGCGGTAGGTGGATTAAGGCTAGCTGTTTTTTTAAAGCCTCATGTCTAGACCACATAATTTTATATTCGTTTTCAGCCTTTTCGAATGTTTTTTTTGCGGATATTTTTTCTTGATCAAGGGTTTTTTCCCTTTCAAGCACAGATTTTAAGTATTTAAGTGCCTCACTTGTTTCTAAATATTGCTGTTGTATAGTGATTAATTCAGGTGATTCGATCGAAAAAAGACGTTCTCCTTTTTTAACACTTTGCCCTGGTAACAGGTTTAAATCTATAACATATCCACTTTGATATGCACTCACAGAAGCAATACTTCCTGGTGGCACTTCAACATATCCATTAGCGCTGACGGTCTCTGCTATCATCTCTTTTTGAAGCATTCCTAACATCATTTTTTCATCCAAAAATTGCTTAGGAGTAATCATTATCTGTTTTTTTTCAGACACGAGCGTACCTATGGATGGTTTATCCGGGCTACATGAAAAAGTCCCTAGGCAAATTAAAACGAGGGAAATGATTCCTACAATGGATCTTTGAACTGGCATATTTAAGGGATCAAGTAATTGATGTCAAGAACTGTTTGATTGTATTGATTTAAACTGTTGAGATAATTAATTTTAATTAAAATTGCTTGATTAATTGCTTGAGCATATTGAAAAAAATCAATCTCACCGTTTTGATAGTTTTTGGTTGCCGTATTTAATAATGCGTTGGCAAGGGTACCATTTACTTGAAAATAGGCAGTGATGGTTTCTTGATGCTGGTCTAAGGTAACCATTAGTTGGTCCAAACTATATTGATAACGTAGTTGATAGTCTTGAGTAGCCATTTGGGCTTGATCGCGCTTTAGTTGAGAAGCTTGGATGGTTGCTTTTTGTGCACCATAAAATATAGGAACATCCAAACTCACCTGGAACCCTTGATAAATATCAGATTTTATCGTTTTGTTATATCCTTGAAAATAATCCATTCTTATCGCAGGGAGCAATTTGATTTTTTCTACTTTAAGGCTATTTTCATTTCCTGTAATGAAGCTTTTTTGATAGGATATTCCTGGATGATCAATTTGATTAGGTAGGTTGAGCTGAAGTGGCTCAATTTCTAATTGAATGATCTGAAAACTATCAGGTGACTGCACCAATTTAGCCAATTCTAGCTGATCAATAGACAGTTCTTTTTGTATTTGCATGTGTTGTAAGGCGATTTCATTTTTTCTACTTTGAGCACTCAGTACTTCCAAATAGTTGGATTGGCCAAGTTCAAATCGCCTTGAGGCACTTTTATGAAAATGATCATATAGGCTGTCTAGAAACAAGTATTCTTTTTGTTGGGCGTAGAGCATTTGTAAGTGATAAAAGGCTTTTGAAATACCCTTGACAAGGGAAGTTTGTTTTATTTGATATTCCAAATGTTTCTGGCTTACCTGATGTTGAAGTTGTTTTTTTTGTGCACGATAAGCCCAGGGTAACTGAAATTCTTGGCCGATACCCCATTGGTTCAGTTGTTCATTTTCAATATTCAAATTGCTTTCATTATAATTAAAAAAGATGCTCGTTTTTTTTAAATCATAAGCGGTACTTATCAAGGCTTGGGCTCGATCGATTTCCAAGTTGGCTGATTGCAGGCCTTTATTTTTTTCTTTGGCAAGTTGAATGAGCTGATCCAACGTTAAAGGCTCATTTTGAGCCAAGGAAAGCCCAGGTAATAAGCAAAGAAATACCAGTATGAGACTAGCATTTAATTTAAATCTGATCTTTTTGGTATTGACAACATAGTATAAAATAGGTAATATAATTAGTGTGAGTAGGGTTGCTGAAATTAAACCACCTATCACTACTGTCGCAAGAGGTCTTTGAACTTCAGCTCCAGCAGAAGTAGACAGGGCCATGGGTAGGAATCCAAAAGCCGCAGCGGCTGCAGTTAATAAAACCGGTCGGAGCCTTTGGGTCGTACCCAAAATAACAGATTCTTTAAGATTGGTAAAGCCTAATTTCACCAATGATTTGAAATGTTCAATTAAAACGATTCCATTGAGCACCGCAATACCAAATAATGCAATGAATCCTACCCCCGCTGAGATACTGAAAGGAAGGTCTCTTAACCACAAAAAAAACACGCCTCCCACTACCGAGAGGGGTATCGCACTATAAATCATTAAAGCCTCTGATAAAGATTGAAAAGCGAAATAAAGGAGCAGCAAAATAAGGAGCAGTACGATGGGGATGGCAATCATTAAGGTCTTTCTAGCGCGATTAAGGTTTTCGTACTGCCCTCCATAAACAATGGTATAGCCTGGAGGAAGTTTTAGTTTTGTGTCTAGTATGGATCTTACTTCTTCAACTACGGTTTCCAGATCCGTGTTGCGCACATTAACGCCAATAACAATCCTTCTTTGCGTATTTTCACGGCTTATTTTTGCAGGTCCCTGGCTATAATTAAAAGTAGCTAATTCATTTAGCGGCACTTGACCACCCCCAGGAAGGGGAACAAATAATGCGTTTAGATTTTCAATTTCTGATCTATTATCTTGGTTAAATCTAACTACAAGATTGAATCTTTTTTCTCCCTCGAATATACTTCCTGCTGTTTTACCCGAAAAACCTGTACTGATGATTTCATTGAGGTCGTATATGTTTAATCCATACTGGGCTATTTTCTCTTTATTATATTTAATTTTAATTTGAGGCAATCCATCTATTTTTTCTACCGAAATATCGGCAGCACCAGGTACGGTTTTGATTAGTTCGGCAACTTGCTGACCTTTTTGATAGAGTAAGTCTAAATCTTCGCCGAAAATTTTAATGGCAAGATCATACTTGACGCCAGAAATCAACTCATTAAATCTCATTTCAATGGGTTGGGTAAATTCAAAATTGACCCCAGGAATTTGTGCCATCAATGCCGCCTTGAAGGTGTCTGCCAACGCATCTTTCGAAGAAGCGGAGATCCAGTCACCTTTTTCTTTTAAGATAATGATGACATCGGTTTCTTCCATCGACATGGGATCGGTTGGGACTTCAGCGGCACCAATTCTAGTGATTACTTGACGTACTTCCGGGAAATTTTTAATAATTTCTTCAATCCGGCTAGTGGTTTCGATGGTTTTGGAAAGAGAGGTGCCTGTTTTTAAGATGGGTTGGATCACGAAATCCCCTTCATCAAGCGTAGGTACAAATTCACCCCCTGAATGATAAAATAAATAGCTACTGACCATTAATAGACTTATAGCGGTCATCAATACCAGTTTTTTTCGATCAAAGGCCCATATCAATACGGATTTGAAAAGATTTTCAAGTTTTTCAAATCTTTTGACAGAAGCCGGCATGACGGGAGTGGGTTTGATTAGTAAAGAGGCGATTACCGGTACATAAGTAAAGCACAAAATCATCACTCCGATTAGGGCGAAGATAAAGGTGATGGCCATGGGCTTAAACATTTTACCTTCAACCCCTGTTAACAATAGGATGGGTATAAATACGATGATGATGATGAGTTGACCGAAAACAGCAGAATGCATCATTTTATCTACACTTTCAAAGGTGATTTTATCAATTGCCTTTCGCTTATCTTCTTTTGCCAATGCCAATATTTCGCCACTTCTTCTGGTCATTTGATAGGCGATAAATTCAATAATGATGACAGAGCCATCGATGATTATGCCAAAATCAATGGCGCCAAGACTCATGAGGTTGGCGTCTATTCCAAAAAGGTACATCATAGAAATCGCAAAGAACAGACTTAATGGGATGACCGATGCGATAACAAATGCAGACCTCAAATTTCCAAGAATCAATAAAACGATGAAAATGACTATTAAGCATCCCAAAATAAGATTTTCTGTAATCGTATCGGTAGTTTTACTAATGAGCTCGCTACGTTCCAAAACGGGATTAATACGTACACCATCTGGTAATATTAGTTGAATTGCGTCGACTCTTGATTTTACTAACTCAATGACTTCATTTGAGTTTGCTCCTTTGAGCATCATGACTTGTCCCAATACTTTTTCACCCTCACCGTTCCCGGTTATGGCGCCAAATCTTGGTGCATAACCAAATCTGACGTCAGCCACATTCTTGATTTTCACAGGAATACCGTTACGCTGATCAATGACAATCTCTTCAATATCGGAGAAGTTTCCGATAAGGCCTTCTCCGCGAATGAAATATGTTTGACTGCCTTTTTCAATATAACCACCCCCTGCAATGCTATTGTTTTTTTCCAGAGAGGCGAATACCTCTGCAAGGGTAATGTTAAAAGAACTTAAAGCTGCTGGATTAACGGCTACTTCATATTGTTTGAGGTAACCCCCCCAGCTATTGATTTCCACCACGCCTGGAATACCAGAAAGTTGCCGTTTAATGGTCCAATCTTGAATGGTTCGTAGGTCCATGACTGAATATTGATCGCGGAATTCCTCTTCCACTTCTATGGTGTATTGATAAATTTCACCTAGTCCTGTGGTAATGGGCCCCATTTCAGGTATGCCAAATCCATCGGGAATTTTCGAGCTAGCAATTTTTATTTTTTCAGCAATTAATTGACGTGGCAAATAGTTACCCATGGCATCATCAAAAACTACCGTCACGACGGATATTCCAAATTTTGATATAGATCTTATTTCTTGAACCCCAGGTAAATTGGCCATTTCCAATTCGACTGGATAGGTAATGAATTGCTCAATATCCTGGGTGGACAAATTGGGAGAGGTTGTCAGGATTTGGACCTGATTATTGGTTATATCAGGAACCGAACCAATAGGAATATTCATCAAAGCGTATATACCAAAGGCGACATTCACCAATACGAAGAATAGAATAATTAGTTTGTTGTGGATGCTGAACTTAATAAGGGCTGACAGCATTAAGCAATAGTTTTGGTTTAGGCATCGAGAAAATTTACAGGACTGAAGATTAATTTAGAAATCTAATCTAACAAAAAAAAACGCTACAGCCGATAATTATTTAGATGGATGATTTACACTGTAAAGGTAGTTTTTAGTACCTTAAATGTAATGATTTATTGTGCTAATTTTTGCTGCTACATTTGTTTTAGTTTTGACTATTAGCTGCTTGTTAATCAGTAAAAATTAACTAATTGGACAATTGTAAAAATAGGATCATTTATAGAAAAGCGTTCATCGCTGTTAAGCATGGAGATTGGAACGGTGCCCATGAGTTGATTTAAGAGCTGAAAACTCAAAAAGCGATTGTATCCATGCTTATACCCCGCAAGCAAGGGGTTGCTTTCAATCTGACTTATAGGCATCAATGTGCCAATAAGGCATTTCTTGAAAGATTTTTGAGGATGAGCAGGATTTGATTTATCAGACGTTACCTCGATAAATCTTTTGCCCTTAGTTATAGCTAATTTTTCACCTAAGGACATTTTTCATTAACTTCCATGTGAGGTTCTAAAGATCTTCCGGATAGGGGATAAAGGTGAAATTGGTAAATGCTGGATCTAAGACAAACAGGCAACAATATTCGTCGGGATCCTTAAATATGCCCACAAAATCTTCCATATTTTCCATCAATTTGCGTTGAACAAATTCTTCTACAAAAGAGGCATGATAGTTCCATTCATTACCTAATTGCCCTTGCTCATAAAGTAAGGTGCCGATGGGAATCTCAGATTTTGACATTACAAAAATTGGAAATTTTGAAAAGGCTCTTTTGCGAATTTGATAGCTCGCTTCTTTTAAGAAGTCGCTGACCTTGACGAAGTCTGAGGAGATGATGCCAAGAAATTTTGGATTGAGCTCTGGATCGTTATGCATGATTTTTTAACTTTAATAATACTATATTTTCAATATGTTGGGTATGGGGAAACATGTCAACCGCCTGGGTTTTAATCATTTCGTATTGCTCTTTTAATAAATCCAAATCCCTTGCCTGCGTGGCCGGATTACAGCTCACATAAATGATTTTTGGTGGATTTAATGCATTTAATGCGTCGATCACATTTTTGTGCATCCCCACTCGAGGAGGGTCTGTAATCACCACATCTGGGAGGCCGTTTTTTTCAATAAATTCGCCACTGAGCATGTCTTTCATGTCCCCCGCATAAAAAAGTGTATTGGTAATTTGATTCAATTTTGAATTATAGATGGCATCTTGTACCGCCTCTCCGATTGATTCGATCCCAATAACTTTGCCGGCACTTTTGGCGATAAAGTTAGCAATGGTACCCGTGCCGGTATATAAGTCATAGACCAATTCGTTTCCTTTAAGATCGGCAAAAGCCGCGACAATCTTGTAAAGTTCGTGGGCTTGCAAAGAATTTGTTTGGTAAAAGGATTTAGGACCTATTTTAAAAATGAGGTCTCCCATTTTTTCGCTAATAAAATCTTGGCCGCTAAACTTGAGGATTTTTTGATCATATAAGGTCTCATTTTTTTTAAGATTGATAAGATATAATAAGGACGTAAGGCTTGGGAATTGTTCATTAAGAAAATTCATGACACTCAAAATACTGGCTTCATCGTCTTCACCGAACTGCACAATGACCATGACTTCTCCAGTAGTGGTTGTGCGAATGATGAGATTTCTCAGGAGCCCATGATTCCCTTTGATGTCATAAAAAGAAAGTTCATGAGCTTCAGCAAATTGCTTAAGCGCTAGTCTGATTTGATTGGAGGGTTCTGGTTGGAGATGACATTGTTCAATATCCAGAATTTTATCAAACATTTTTGGTATATGAAAACCTACGGCATTGCCGCTTGGGGGGATTTCGGATGCTAATTCTTCGGTAGTCAACCAGCGCTTATTTGAGAAAGTGTATTCGAGCTTATTTCTATAGTGATCTGTTTTCACGGAGCCTAAGATGGGTTCGCTATCAGGAATGGGCATATTACTGAGTTTTTTCAGATTTGCATTCACATGCTCTTCTTTATATTTTAATTGGCTCTGGTAATCAATGTGTTGCCATTTACAACCACCACAAATCCCAAAATGTTCACAAAAAGGGATTATGCGATTAGGTGATTTTTTATGAAAAAACTGAGGCGTTCCAATTAGAAATTTTTTATCTTTCCCTATTATCTTTACATCCAAAATATCGCCAGGAGCACTTTGATTAACAAAGATTACCAAATTATCTTTGCGGCCAACCCCTTTTCCATCCGCCGAAATTCCTGTGATCTCGAGGTGCTCGACATGTTCTACCTTTTTCATGTCGGCAAAAGTAATAATTGTAAGTCATTACTTACTCAGATTTGCTCATCCATTGGGTCTCAATTAGCTTAGTGCCTATAATATGAAGAAGCTACTAATGTTTTTACTTATTTTCGGCGCCCTTCCGTCTTTCGGATTTCATATTGTGGGAGGAGAGATCGAATTTTTGACGATGGGTGATGGACAATATGAAATCCGTGTAATCCAATATTTTGATCGTGATCAAACACAGAATCCTCAACCCGAAGAATTTGTAGAGGTTTTTATTTTTCGTAACATAGATGGAGCCTTTATGTCTTCTCATGTACTTCAATTGGATAATGAATTTTTGGTGGAATATACCAATTCTGAATGTTCGTGGGAGGAATTAATAACCTCAAGAGTGGTTTGGAAAGGCACGATTGATTTAGTACCACAGGACTATGATGATGCTGTTGGATATGCTATTATTTGGGAGCGGTGTTGCCGAAATGATGGGGTTAAAAACATCGAAAATCCAAGTGGTACGGGAATGAAATATGTTTCTGAAATACCCCCTTTATGGAGTAATGGAAAAGTATTTATAAACTCCTCGCCACAGCTCTTCGCACCTCTAGGGGATTATGCGTGTATTAATCAATTGTATTACGCCGAATTTACGGGTAGTGATCCTGATGGTGATTCCTTAGTTTATTCTTTGACAACGCCGCTGAACTCTTCTTCCGCCATCGCGTTACCAATTCCTCAACCGGCACCACATCCCTTGGTCTTTTTTAAAAGTGGCTATGATTTGAACAATATGATTTCCGGAAACCCTGCGCTTACGATTAGCTCGCGGGGATTATTGACGGTCAAGCCTAGCGAAGCGGGATTATTTGTGTTTTCAGTACTGGTGGAGGAATTTAGACAAGGCGTCAAAATAGGTCAAGTTCAACGTGATTACCAATTGCTTGTACGCGATGATGGGTGCGATCCGCCAGATCCCCCCATTGTGGGGGTGAAAATACCTGGGAATGATTCGTTCGTTCCTGAATCAGACATATTGTACTATAGTTTGTCCGATGACAAATGTTTTGACTTTATCGTTAAAAACATTACCCCAGGTGAAACCATTCTTTTGAGAGCTGAAGGAGTGAATTTCGAAGGCGATATTAGTGAAATTTTTGATGTTACCGTATTCGAAAATGTCCTTTCTGATTTATTGACGGTGCAAGTTTGTGCGCCAGGTTGTCCGCCAATTGGAGAGGGTGTCTTTATTATAGATCTGATCGCAGGTGACAATTCTTGTCCTTTGCCGCAGCTAGATACCATGAGACTGAGTATTCAGGTTGAGCCACCTCCCAATTCTATACCTACTGTGACCAGTAATTACGTAAGCAGCATACTGGAAGAGGGAGAACGGGTTGAATTTCCTATCCGTGCGATAGATGTTGATTTGGATGAATTATCAGTGAGTTATTATATTCCTGATGTATTGGATCCCTCGCAGTTTGGATTTTCAATTTCTCAAATAGTAACCACGCCGGGATCTCTTGAAGCCGTGTTAGTTTGGGATACAGATTGTCAGTTATATGATTTTTCAGAAAAACAATTCTTTGAGGTGTATGTAGTAGTAGAAGATGCTGATGTCTGTCAAGTTCAAAATTCAAATTTTATCCTATTCGATCTTCAAGTCAATTTACCTGCAAATACACTTCCAAATTTGTCGGTACCTAGTTATCCATCACATGAATTGACTATTGAACCAGATGAGGTTCTGAATTTTGAAGTGTTAGCCTCAGACGCAGATGGGGATTTACTTGATTTGTCTATGGGGGGTATCGGTTTTAACCCCTATGCCTTTGGGGCTAGTTTCGAGCCTAACAGCAGTGGCTTAGCTCGTGGCTCTTTTTCCTGGCAGGCAAATTGTGCGTATTTGTCGAATTCTGGATCGGATCAATTTACTTTTTTCTTCTTGGCTGAGGATGCCGATAAATGCAATCTTACCAATAAGGATACGCTATTGTTTATTGTAAATGTTTCCGAGCCGATCAATACGGCACCCGTGATTGATCTGGTGGCGCCCATTCAGCTAGAGGTAAATCAGGCTTTTAGTCTTAATTTGAGTGCTTATGATCTGGACGGTGATATCATCAGTCTGGGGTTCGCTGAGGAATTTAGAAGGCCACAATCGCCTTCCTTGCGCTTTGATACCCAGACGGGAGAAGGATCGGTTAGCGCTACTTTATTTTGGCAGCCTGAATGTAATTTATTAAGGAATTCAACTTCTGCTAATTATGATTTGATTTTCATTACTAGAGATGATCATTGTCCTTTGAGTGCTTATGATACGACAAGGATTCGTTTTGAGGTGATCGAAACCAGAAATAATTTCGAGAATTTCCTACCTCCAAATGCATTTTCTCCAAACGGAGATGAGATCAATGATTTTTTTTCATTGGTAAATAATGAAGATCCCTCACATAATCTACCTGCCGATAACTGCGATGATGAATTTGAATATATCTCAATTTATGATAGGGCGGGAGCTCGTGCGTTTTTTAGTAAGAATCGTGAATTTGTTTGGAACGGTACAGGGGTTGCCCCAGGTATTTATTATTATCTCATTAAATACTCCAAAACAGATTACAAAGGATACTTACAAGTGATTAAATGATCAGTAGTTTTTGATCCTTAATATAGACTTCTTGTTCATTCCATAATGCTTTTATCCAAGTGTCTTGACGATCCAGAATTTTGATTCGATGTCCTTTTTGAACAATATCAACCGGTTCTGCACCTGCCGAGGGACCGGACATGAGCACTGTATTATCTTTGGCAATAATTCCCTGCTTATAGATTAAGGCATCATTTGCCGTAATACTTAATATCACTAGTACAACGAGTTGCAAGGATAAAAAGGTCTTAAATGACCTTCTCTTAATTTTTCTTTGATAGCTCAAGAATGTGAGGAGAAATGCGACAGTTGACAAGGATAGTACGATATGGTTTTTATACCTCAAATAGAGGTCGCCGAAAAATTCGACATCTGAATATTCATAACCCTCTAAATTATGCCCTTCGGCAATCTCGCGCATGTGCAGCAGTACTTTTTTATTGGTGGTCATCAAGAAGTACTGATTTAAGTAAAATAGTGCTTTTACGTAGTTGCCCAAACCCTCTTCGATAAAACCCAATTTTAAAATCATCGCAGGACTTGCACTTTTTTCAGCTAAAATATTTTCATAGACAGCTTGTGCTTCAGTGTATTTTTTTGCTTTAAATAGAGAATCAGCGCTGTTTATCCCCATCTCAGCGGCACTTGAAAATTGAGTCAAAAGTGCTATTGATAAAAATATCCAAAACTTATATTTCATTTTGTTTGATTTTGTAAAACTCATGCCTAGTTTTGCCTCCGAAATTTAAACGAAGGGCAAATAATTAATATTGCCAAATTTAGTTAAAATGTTCGAACGATTCGTTAGCTCAGCTGGTAGAGCAATACACTTTTAATGTATGGGTCCTGGGT
>TARA_B110000503_G_scaffold35374_1_pt1 | contig 14675 bp, 10 predicted proteins | sample TARA_B110000503 | Tara Oceans TARA_B110000503 (sample SAMEA4397472) | marine metagenome | biome: Polar Biome; feature: [SRF] surface water layer (ENVO:00010504); material: water (ENVO:00002006), including particulate matter (ENVO:01000060) such as... | depth 5 m | reverse complement strand
CTTCTGTTGGCTCTGGCGGCAAATAATGCCGCTTCATTTATCAAGTTGGCTAGATCTGCTCCAGAAAAACCTGGGGTACCTCTAGCTATTACACTTAAATCAATTTTTTCATCAAGCGGAACTTTTTTTGAATGAACTTTTAATATTTGCTCTCTGCCTCGAATATCTGGTAACCCCACATAAACCTGACGATCAAATCTTCCCGGACGAAGCAACGCTTTATCCAATACATCAGGACGATTTGTAGCAGCAATGACAATTATTCCTTCATTACCTTCAAAGCCATCCATTTCAACCAGTAGTTGATTTAATGTTTGCTCTCTCTCATCATTTCCACCGCCATGACCGCCGCCACGATGGCGGCCAACAGCATCAATTTCATCAATAAATATGATGCAGGGTGCCTGCTTTTTAGCTTGCTCAAACATGTCCCTAACACGTGAAGCGCCAACACCAACAAACATCTCTACAAAATCTGACCCAGCAATAGAAAAGAATGGGACCTTAGCCTCGCCAGCGATAGCTTTAGCCAACAATGTTTTCCCTGTACCGGGCGGACCAATCATGAGGACACCCTGGGGAATTTTTCCGCCTAAGCGCTGAAAACGTGAAGGGTCACGCAAGAAATCTACTAGTTCATGAACCTCTTCTTTGGCCTCGTCCACACCAGCCACATCAGAAAATGTAGTATTGATCTGGTCAGGAGCCAGCAATCTTGCTTTACTTTTACCAAAAGACATTGGGCCACCTCGACCACCGGACCCCCCTTGCATTTGCCTCATAAAAAACATAAATATTGCAAGAATTAAAATAATTGGAAAAGCTGCAACTAAAAGTTGACTCCATAGACTCTGTGGTTCCGGATCTCGTCCTTCAACCTTTACACGATTTTCAAGCAGGTCACCCATCAAGCCATCATCAGATACCGCGGGTCGGGTTGTCTTAAATGCTGTTTTATCTGTCCTAAGGCCTTCGATTACAGACCCTTTAACAACTATACTTTCAACATTACCCCGCTGCACATCTTCTACAAATGTAGAGTAGTTAATGGCATTATCAGGGGATGGGGAGTTAAAATTTTGGAAAACCGACAGCAAAACTGCAGCAATGATTAACCATAAGATAATGTTTTTCATTATATCGTTCAAAGAAAAATCCCCATTTTTTATTTACTAGCCTTGGTCGACCAATTAGCTTTTTATTCAGCAACTGCAAGGCTTCATTACCACGGTCAACTTTACACCATTAAATACCAAATACTCAATTTTTAAAATCTTTTGCCACAACATAAACTTCTCGCGAACGAGACCTCGAGGCATCAGGCTTACGGGCCGTAACTCGCTTAAAGCGTCTCTTTAATTCAAGCATGAATTGGTCAAAACCCTCTCCATGAAACACTTTAACAACAAAATTGCCTCCAGGTTTCAAAATCTGTGTGGCCAAATCTAAAGCAAGCTCCACTAGATACATAGCCTTAGGTTGATCAATTCCTTTTATACCACTCATGTTGGGGGCCATATCAGAAATTACAAGGTCTACTAAACCTTTTTCTAGTGAATTCAGTATGCGTTGCAATACAATCGGATCCGTAAAATCTCCCAAAATAAACTCTACATCTGCAATAGCATCCATTTTAAGTATATCGGATGCTATCACCTTTCCTTTGGAGCCGACCAATTTAGCAGCAACTTGAGACCAACCCCCAGGTGCAGCACCAAGATCAACAACAGCTAGCCCAGGCTGTAATAATCTATCTTTTTGATTGATCTCTAAAAGCTTATAGCTGGCACGAGAACGGTAACCATCCTGCTGGGCCTGTTTCACATAATGATCGCGATTATGTTCTTGCAACCATTTTTGACTGCTCTTCGAACGTGTGGGCATATTCATCTACCGAGGCTTGCAGTTATTACTAAAGGGAAGTTAATCAGTATTTTAATCTGTTATTTGTTTGATCAACAACGCAATCAAAAGTACCGGATCATACAAAAATACTGGGATAAAGTTTTAACGCATAAAAATAACAACCAGTATAGAATGCGTGTCGAACTATCGTAATGGAAATCCAATCAGCTTAAGATTTCACCTATAATGGTGCTCCTGTTAGAAACAGTCGATAATTAGGCAACTTAAATTAAGAGCGGTAATCAATGAAAATCTCCAATGAAGACAGAAAGCAACTGCGGCGGTTAGGTCACAATCTAAACCCAGTTGTCACAATTGCAGGTAACGGGTTAAGCAAAAATGTTTTAGCTGAAATTGATCGAGCGCTTAATGATCACGAGCTCATCAAGGTTAAAATCTGCGGTGGTGACAGCAAAGTTAAATCCGAGGTCATTAAGGAGATTTGCGAACGGCTTTCCGCTCAAACGGTTCAATCTGTTGGCCATATAGCTCTGCTATTAAAAAAATCAGAGAAGCCAAACCCTAGATTATCCAATTTGCTGCGATAACTTTAAAATTTAATCCTCAAATATACCTCACATCGTCAATTTCATATTCCACATCTCCGGATGGGGTCTTGACTAGAACCACATCACCGACTTCTTTTGCAACCAACGCCCTAGCTATAGGGGACTGGTATGAAATTTTATTTTTCTTTATATCCGATTCATCATCACCAACTATTTGATAGTGAGTCCGCTCGTCTGTTTCTAGATTAACAATATACACGGTACTACCAAAGATCACCCTATCCCCAAGGGGAATTTCAGTGACATCAATAATTTGAGCGTTACTGAATTTAGCTTCAATTTGCTGAATGCGCCCTTCTGCAAAACTTTGTTGTTCTCGAGCAGCATGGTATTCGGCATTTTCCTTAAGGTCACCATGCGCACGAGCTTCAGCAATTGCTGCAATAATCCTCGGGCGATCAATCTTCTTTAGTTTTTCTAGCTCGATACGGAGGCTTTCAGCTCCAGATAAAGTCATAGGTATCTTACTCATTCTTTGCCCCTTAAATGAAGATTCTGCAATTTATTAACCTTTATTTCGCCTTGAATCTGCAAGGCCATACAGACAGCTTCTCCGCCTGCCAAAGTAGTTGTGTAATAGACCCCATGTTGTTCAGCGCTCGAGCGGATTGGCGCAGAAGCTGCGATCGTTTGACGGCCCTCAGTCGTATTGATGATAAGATGAATTTTATCATTTTTAATCATATCAACAATGTTGGGACGACCTTCTTGGACTTTATTGACAGTCTCCACAGAACAACCAGCATCAGATAAAATTCTAGATGTCCCTTCTGTAGCTACTAATTTAAACCCTAAATTTATTAAGCTAATGGCAACATCAACGATGCCACTTTTATCTGGGTCTCGTACACTTAAAAATGCCGTTCCTTTAGAGGGTATTGGGTTTCCAGCACCTAACTGTGCTTTAAGATAAGCCTCAGCAAAGGTACACCCAACTCCCATGGCTTCCCCTGTAGATTTCATTTCTGGGCCAAGAATGGGATCTATACCTGGAAACTTATTGAATGGCAGCACGGCCTCTTTGACGCTAAAAAAATTAGGTGTTATTTCTTTAATAAAGCCTTGATCCTTTAACGAGACGCCCACCATACAGCGAGCAGCCACCTTAGCCAAAGATACGCCTATACATTTAGATACAAAGGGGACAGTTCTAGCGGCACGAGGGTTTACCTCAATCACATAAACTTTACCGTCTTGCCAGGCTAACTGCACATTCATTAAGCCTTTAACTTGAAGCTCAATAGCCATTGTTTTTACAATTGCACGCATTTCATTCTGAACATCGCTAGGAAGACTGTATGGTGGCAAGGCGCAAGCGGAATCTCCTGAATGAATTCCTGCTTGTTCAATATGTTGCATAATTGCCCCAATAACCACATCTTTTCCATCAGAAACAGCATCTATATCTACTTCAATAGCAGAAGACAAAAAGTAATCTAGTAATATCGGAGCATCTCCTGACACTTTAAGAGCTTGATCCATATATCGATTCAGCTCATCTTGTTGGTAGACAATCTCCATAGCTCTTCCGCCTAGAACATAAGAGGGGCGAACAACCAGCGGGTATCCAATTGCTGTCGCTGCATTTATAGCATCCTCAAAAGAACGAACAATAGCATTTGAAGGCTGAAGCAATCCTAGCTTGTTAATCATTTCCTGAAATCGCTCTCGATCTTCCGCCAAATCAATAGCATCTGGCGTTGTTCCAATAATTGTCACCCCTTCATCTTCTAAAGCCTGCGCTAACTTCAATGGAGTCTGTCCGCCAAATTGGACAATGACGCCCTTAGGCTTTTCCACATTTACAATCTCTAGCACATCTTCTAGCGTAACTGGCTCAAAGTACAAACGATCAGATGTATCGTAATCAGTAGACACTGTCTCAGGGTTGCAGTTAACCATGATGGTTTCATAGCCATCTTCGCGCATTGCTAAAGCAGCATGCACACAACAATAATCAAATTCTATGCCTTGCCCAATTCGATTGGGACCTCCACCCAACACTAAAATTTTGTCACGCGCCGACGGTTGCGCCTCGCACTCTTCCTCATAGGTTGAGTACATATAGGCTGTAGAGGTTGAAAATTCAGCTGCGCATGTGTCCACACGTTTAAATACTGGACGCACATTAGCTTTATGCCGAAAAGCTCTAAAATCTTTCTCACTGACATCTAAGAGTGCCGCTAAACGCTGATCAGAAAATCCTTTGCGCTTAAGACGAAATAGTTGCGCTGCATTAATAGCATTTAACGAAAGGCCCTCAAGAGACGCCTCTTCTCGAATCAGATCTTCTATCTGAAAAAGAAACCAAGGATCAATAGCTGTAAGCCTGAACACCTCGGGGACATCCATGCCTGCTCGAAAAGCATCACCAACATACCAAATACGCTCTGAACCAGCGACCCTTAATTGATACTGCAATTCAATCAAGTTATCCTTTGTAGTAATATCTATCTGTTTCTCGAAACCTGCCGATCCAACCTCTAGTCCTCGCATAGCCTTATGTAGAGATTCCTGAAAAGTGCGGCCAATAGCCATAACTTCGCCTACTGATTTCATCTGCGTGGTCAGTTTAGCGTTAGCTTGGTTGAACTTTTCAAAAGCAAATCGAGGGATCTTTGTTACCACATAATCAATACTGGGCTCAAAGGAAGCTGGTGTAGCGCCTTTGGTGATGTCATTCTGAAGTTCGTCCAAGGTGTAGCCAACTGCCAATTTTGCTGCCACCTTGGCAATAGGAAACCCTGTCGCTTTTGATGCCAGCGCGGAAGAACGAGATACTCTTGGATTCATCTCGATAACCACCATCCTGCCATCATCTGGGTTGACTGCAAACTGAACATTTGAGCCACCTGTTGCGACACCAATTTCCCGTAGCACTGCAATAGAAGCATTACGCATGATTTGGTATTCTTTGTCTGTGAGCGTCTGAGCGGGGGCAACGGTAATAGAGTCACCTGTATGAATGCCCATTGGGTCTAAGTTTTCAATGGAGCAAACGATAATGCAATTATCATTTTTATCTCGCACCACCTCCATTTCAAATTCTTTCCATCCAAGCAAAGACTCATCAATCAATAATTCATTAGTTGGCGATAACTCAAGTCCACGCTGGCAGATCTCAATAAATTCTTCTCGGTTATATGCTATTCCTCCTCCTGACCCCCCCATTGTAAATGATGGTCTTATGATACAGGGGTATCCAAAGAGGTCTGGAACTTTGAGCGCTTCTTCGAGGCTATGCACAATAAGTGCTCTAGCAGTCTCCAAACCAATTTTCTTCATTGCGGCAGCAAAAAGACTTCTATCTTCCGCTTTTTTAATTGCATCTTGGTCGGCGCCAATCATCTCCACATCAAATTTATCTAAAATCCCTTCTCGGTGAAGATCTAAGGCGCAATTCAGTGCTGTCTGCCCACCCATAGTTGGCAGCAAGGCATCAGGTCTCTCTTCTTCAATAATTTTTGCAACAGTGCGCCACTCTACCGGCTCAATATACGTGGCATCAGCCATAGAAGGATCTGTCATGATAGTGGCAGGGTTGGAATTCACCAAGACAACCCGGAAACCCTCATCTCTTAACGCCTTGCAAGCTTGCGCGCCAGAGTAATCAAACTCGCAGGCTTGGCCAATAATAATAGGCCCAGCTCCAAGAATTAAAACGCTTTTAATGTCAGTTCTTTTTGGCATAACTTATCAATTCAAAAAAGTGGTCAAATAATAGTGAAGCTTCATGTGGCCCTGGGCTAGCCTCGGGGTGCCCCTGAAAGCTAAAAGCTGCCTTATCTGTTCGATGTATCCCCTGAATAGAGCCATCAAACAGTGAGTAATGGGTGGCGCGAAGGGTGGAAGGAAGTGATTCCTCGTCAACAGAAAACCCATGATTCTGACTGGTAATCATAACTTTTCCAGTTTCAATATCTTTTACTGGATGATTGGCTCCATGATGGCCAAATTTCATTTTTATAGTTTTCGCACCACTAGCTAACGCCAACAGTTGATGCCCTAAGCAAATACCAAATATCGGAATATCTGTCTTTAGTATCTCTCTGATAGATTCCACAGCATAAGTGCAGGGCTTTGGATCTCCTGGCCCGTTAGACAAAAATATGCCATCAGGATTCATTTCTAATACTTCAGCGGCAGATGTTTGAGCAGGAACTACAGTCAACTCAGCCCCTCGATCAACAAGCATCCGCAAAATATTTCGCTTAACGCCAAAATCATAGACGACCACCTTATAAGGATTATTTTTGGGTTGCTGATGACCAAAACCAAGCTTCCAGCTCCCTTCTGTCCATTTAAAAATAGCAGCTGTAGTAACTTCTTTAGCAAGGTCTACCCCTTCTAGGCCAACAAAATCACGAGCAACTGCCAGCGCTAGCCCTTCATCAATATCACCCGCCATAAGACAGCCGCCTTGAGCCCCATTTTCCCTAAGAATACGAGTCAATTTTCGAGTATCAATATCTGAAATACCCAAGATATTTTTTTCTTTCAGGTAAACATCAAGACTCTGTTGCGAGCGAAAATTACTAGCCAATGCAGGCAAGTCTCTTATAACTAAACCAGCAGCCCAAATACACGGCGACTCTTCATCTTCAGTGTTTGTCCCGGTATTGCCAATATGAGGGTACGTGAAAGTAACAATTTGACGCGCATAGGATGGGTCAGTAAGAACTTCTTGATAACCAGTCATCGATGTGTTGAAGACCACTTCTCCACTAGACGAACCTTCAGCACCAATGGATCTGCCTTTAAAAATAGTACCATCTTGAAGCACTAAGATAGCTGACCGATGAGAATCGGTATTCAATGCAACCTCCTTAACGACAAGTAGTGAATTATCAGTGCTGTAAAGCAGGCCTGCTTCACTTCATTCTGCAGCATACATATGACTGGATAAAAACAAGCCCCGAACAGCAAAAAGCGAGGTGAAGCACGTTATTTTACCTCGCCTCTAAAATGCTGGATTGTATTCGCCTAATATAAGAGCTTAAAGTGTTAAAATAGTGCTAAAAAATATATTAAATATATTAGGTGAACGACTGCGGGCTGTCCAGACAATACTTACCCAAAACCACCTTATCGCTTGAGATCGAGTACATCTTGCATGTCGTACATGCCGGTTTTTTTGCTAGCTATCCACTCAGCCGCCCTAATAGCTCCGCGAGCAAACGACATGCGACTAGAAGCCTTGTGAGTAATTTCAACCCGCTCGCCTTCAGCAGCAAAAATTACAGTATGATCTCCCACAATATCTCCCGCCCTTATTGTTGAAAACCCAATAGTTTTTTGGTCTCTGGCCCCTATTTGTCCTTCACGTCTATATACTGCAGCTTCTTTTAAATCTAGACCTAATGCGCGGGCAGCAATTTCCCCCATATTCAAAGCAGTTCCTGATGGTGCATCTATTTTATGTCGATGATGGGCCTCACAAATTTCAATATCAACCTCATCCCCCATGATCCGAGCAGCCAAATCAATTAACTTAAAGCACAGATTCACACCTGTACTAAAATTAGAAGCCATGCATAGCGATATTCTTTCTGCAGAAGAGAGCAGTTGGGTTTTCTGGCTATCTGTAAACCCGGTTGTTCCTATCACAATACTTCTATCTTTTTCGGCACAGAGCCTTACATTCAACAGTGTGCCCTCAATAGAGCTGAAATCAATTAGCACGTCAAAGTTATCGATCACATCCCTGATATTTTCAACCAATGGAACGCCTAAATGGCCAATGCCCGCAAAATCACCTGCGTCAGATCCCACAAGTGAACTGCCCGGCCTCACGATAGCAGCTGTCAACAGAGTATTGGGATTAAGAGTTGCAGCCTCAATCAAGGCTCTGCCCATTCTCCCAGCAGCACCAGTTATTGCAATTCTAATGGGGTTATTTTTCATAAAATTAATAATCTTATTTTAGAGTTTTTAGAACAATAAATTTTTATACTAAGTACTCTATTATGGACACTTTAATACAAACACATGAATATTACCCATTAATAACTATATAATAAATCCATCAAAGAATTTCTTTACACCTCTAAACCAAGAAGCTTTTTTGGGCGAATGTTGCCCTCCATTCAGGCTCTCCTGCAGCTTACGAAGCAATGCTTTTTGTTTATCATCAAGATTAACTGGGGTTTCTAGTATTACTGTACAAAATAAATCTCCAATCCCAGAACTTCTAACGGTTGTGACACCTTTGCCCTTAAGTCTAAATATAGTACTAGTTTGAGTTTCCTGAGGAATTTTTAATCTAACAGGACCACCCAATGTGGGGACCTCTATCTCATGCCCCAAAATAGCATCAATAACACTTATCGGTAATTCGCAGTATAGATCTCGACCATCTCTTTGAAATATATCATGTTTTTTAACATTCATCTGCACATATAAATCTCCAGATGGGCCTCCTTCTGGACCAGATTCACCCTCCCCGCTAAGACGGATTCTATCCCCAGCATCAACACCTGGTGGTACTTTTACGGAAAGGGTTTTACTCTCTTCAACTCGTCCTTGTCCGCGACAACCCAAACACGGGTCGCTGATAACTTTTCCGCGACCGTGGCATTTCGGGCAAGCTTGTTGCACAGATATAAACCCTTGGGACATCCTTACCTGGCCGTGACCAGCACAAGTGCTGCAGGTGGCGGGAGAAGAACCTTTTTTACCTCCAGATCCATTACACTGCTTGCAAGCACAAAGGACAGGTATCTTAATTTTTACTGTTTTACCCTTTATTGCATCTTCTAGCACCATATCCAAATTATATTGCAGGTCTGATCCGCGCATCGGTCCAGCACGCTGCCGGCCTCGAGATCCACCAAAAATATCCCCAAAAACATCACCGAAAATATCACTGAAATTTTCATTGCCACCACGACCCCCAGCGGAACCCGCAGCAGCATGGCCGTACTGATCATACGACGCCTTCTTCTCTGGACTCGAAAGCACCTCATAAGCCTCAGAGGCTTCTTTGAATACATGATCCGCATCTTTATTATCCGGATTGCGATCAGGGTGACTTTTCATCGCTATTCGACGATAGGCTTGCTTTATATCTTGATCAGACGTATCTCTTGATACACCAAGAACTTCATAATAATCACGTTTAGACATTTGCTATCTGCTTCTGTATATAAATTTTTCTGCCAAAGACAGAGGTTAAGTAGGTTAGGTTATATTTTACTGCAACTCAAACATAGCAAAGCGCGAGACTAGCCCGCGCCTGCAATCGACAATACTATGCAATAAAAGCATGAACTTAGCCAAAGACTTACTTTTTTTCATCTTCTTTTTCAGGTTCAGCATCTACCTCTTCAAATTCAGCATCTACTGCATCACTAGCGCCAGCAGAAGACTCTGATTTATCTCCGGAATTTTTTGCTTCTGCGGCTGCAGCCTGCTCAGCATAAAGTTTTTGAGCAAGAGCACTTGAGACCTCAGAAAGTTTTGCGGCAGCAGCATCTATGGCTTCCTTGTCATCGCCTTTAACAGCAACTTCGACTTCTTTTACAGCAGCCTCAATAGCCTCTTTTTCTTCATCTGTAGCTTTATCGCCTGCCTCTTGAACAGTTTTTGTCGCAGCATGAGCGAGCCCATCTGCAGCATTTCTAGCTTTCACCAACTCTTCAAATTTTTGATCTTCAACGGCATTCGCTTCTGCATCGTTTACCATTCCTTCAATCTCCTCATCAGACAAACCAGATGAAGCCTTAATCACAATCGACTGCTCTTTACCTGTAGCCTTATCTTTTGCATTTACATGCAAAATACCATTTGCATCAATATCAAAAGTTACTTCAATTTGCGGCATCCCTCTCTGCGCAGGAGGAATATTAGCCAGGTCAAAACGACCCAAAGACTTGTTACCTGCCGCCTGTTTTCTTTCACCTTGAACAACATGCACAGTCACAGCTGTTTGATTGTCTTCGGCCGTAGAGAAAATTTGGGATTTTCGCGAAGGAATCGTTGTATTTTTTTCAATCAATGGAGTAGCTACACCACCCATCGTCTCTATACCTAAAGTAAGCGGAGTAACATCCAACAGCAATACATCCTTTACCTCACCAGAAAGCACCGCGCCCTGAATAGCCGCCCCCATAGCAACAGCCTCATCTGGATTTACATCTTTACGAGGCTCTTTGCCAAAAAAAGCAGTAACTTTTTCTTGAACCATCGGCATGCGTGTTTGGCCGCCAACGAGAATAACATCATCGATATCTGCAATAGACTTTCCTGCATCCTTTAGAGCCATCTTTAACGGCGCCATGGTGCGCTCAACCAGCTTCTCAACTAAAGACTCAAGCTTAGATCGAGTGAGCTTAACCACTAGATGTTTTGGCCCAGTAGCATCAGCAGTTATATATGGTAGGTTGACTTCTGTTTGCTGGCTAGAGGAAAGTTCTATTTTCGCTTTTTCCGCAGCCTCCTTAAGACGCTGAATGGCCATAGGATCCTTAAGCAAATCAAAACTATTTTCCTTCTTAAACTGCTCAGCCAAGTACTCAATCAAACGCATATCAAAGTCTTCGCCGCCCAGGAATGTATCTCCATTCGTTGAAAGGACTTCAAATTGATGCTCGCCATCTACGTCAGCAATTTCAATAATAGAAATATCAAACGTACCGCCGCCTAAATCATAAACAGCAATTACGCGATCACCTGGGGTCTTGTCCATCCCATAAGCCAACGCAGCAGCAGTGGGCTCATTAATGATTCTTTTGACATCGAGTCCAGCAATTTTTCCGGCATCTTTTGTTGCTTGTCGTTGAGAATCATTGAAATACGCCGGCACAGTTATCACCGCTTCCGTAACAGATTCTCCCAGATAATCTTCTGCAGTTTTTTTCATTTTTTTAAGGATTTCAGCAGAAATCTGTGGGGCAGCTCGTTTCTCGCCGTTTACTTCGACCCAAGCATCACCGTTGTCTGCCTTAACAATTTTGTAGGGCACCATCTTAATATCTTTCTGAACTACATCGTCGTCAAAGCGACGGCCAATCAAACGCTTTACTGCGAACAGCGTATTAGCTGGATTGGTCACCGCCTGACGTTTTGCAGACTGTCCAACCAAAATCTCGCCACCATCAACAAATGCAACAATAGATGGAGTGGTGCGAAGACCTTCAGCATTCTCTATTACTTTTGGTTTATTGCCTTCCAGTACAGCAACACAAGAGTTGGTAGTACCTAAGTCAATTCCTATAATTTTACCCATGGTTTTTTCTCCGGGATTAACATAACTTCAAATTCAAAAATCATCTCTAATTAACAATATTGGCCCATTGTCGAAAATTTCAACCTTTGCCTTATTGTTTCTTTGTTAAATATTATTTTTTTCAACCCCAGCCACTACAACCATAGCAGGGCGAACCAAGCGGTCGTTCAGGGTATATCCTTTTTGAAATACATCCACAACCGTATTGGGGGCTGCTCCAGACATCTCGAGTATACTCATAGCCTGATGGAGCTCAGGGTTAAACACTTCACCTTTAGGATCTATCGGCAACACCTTGTGTCGCGCCAAAACATCCTGAAAGCTTTTTAATGTGAGCACTACACCTTCAGTCAACGATTGAAGGTCTTCTTTATCCTGATCAATACTTTGAAGCGCCCGCTCGAGGTTATCGATAACGGGCAGTAACTCAGCTACAAACTTATCTAACGCGTATTTGTGAGCATTTTGAATATCGCGCTCTGAACGACGCAGAATATTTTGCATCTCCGCCTGATTCCTCAAAGACTCATCTTTTGCTTCTATCAGATCTGCTTCAAGCCTGACAAGTTGTAGCAATGCATCAGGCTCTTCATCAACAATAGGATCTATTGATTCTGACTGTTCCGAGGAAACTACTTTAGATTTTTCCGTCGCTTCATCGATAGCATCATCATTAACTTCGGCAGATTTTTTATTTTTCTTGCCCACCACAAACAATCTCCTTGATGCTCATTTTCATTAAATTTAAACCAAGCTAAAATTACACAAAAGCTTAAAGTCTCATCTAGCTATGTATGCTTATATTGGGTCATCACAAAAAGTTTCAAGGGCAGACGCATCAGAAAAATCTGTATAAGATTAACAACATGGTCTTCATGTTAAATTAACGCGAGAACGATTTTGCTTTTAACGCTAGTTGTCAAAAATTTTACTTTAGTAGAGCATCTTGAAATAGACTTCAGTAAAGGCATGACTGCCCTAACAGGAGAAACTGGCGCAGGAAAATCCTTGGTAGTCGATGCGCTATCGATGGCGCTGGGCGACAGGGCAGACATTGAGCAAATTCGGAGCACAGCCGAGAGAGCTGAAGTCTCTGCAGTTTTTGATATCAGCAAGGCGCCTCACGCCAAAAAATGGCTCAGCGGCAATGATTTCGATGCTGCAGATGATGAATGCGTACTCCGAAGAGTGTTAACGAAAGAAGGTCGGTCCCGCGGCCATATCAACGGGCAATTGGCTACAATGCTACAGTTGCGGGAGTTTGGGGAAACCCTTATTGACATTCACAATCAACATGAACATCAATCACTACTCAGGCGCGAAACCCATCGTCATATTTTAGACAATTTTGCTGCTTGCCTTAACCTAACAAAAACAACCCAAGAACTTTTTCATCAATGGCTTGCTGCTCGAAAAAAACTCACACGACTTGAAAGCATGTCTGCAGAACTTCTCGCATCTCGAGAATTACTTTCTTTTCAGGCTGAAGAGCTTGATGAGCTTGATGTTTCTGAAAATGATCTGGAGTCGCTTGAGCAACAACAAATAGTACTTTCAAATGCAGAATCAATAATCACCGATAGCCACGCACTTCTTCAAATATGCTCGGAAGAGGATCAATTTAATCTTGAAAAGGGACTAAATAGCTCTCTGCAAATACTACAAAAAATGCCCAAAAAACCAGCTGCTCTGGAGGCAGCTGAAAGATTGCTTATTAGCGCTCAAATTGAAATTCAAGAGGCCAGCAGAGAAATCCAGCAGCACCTAAATAACTTTACTGCTGAGCCAGAAACGCTCAAAAAAATAGAAAACAAACTTGGTGAGATATACCAATTAGCAAGAAAATATAAGGTCTCACCAGAAAAACTCCATCTCAAAAATAAAGAACTCAAAGATGCATTAAAAAATCTTTCAATGAGCCATGATGATGAAGTATTTCTTAAGAAACAAGCAATCCAACTGCATCAAGAATACCTGACGGCAGCCCAACAGTTGACCAAAAAAAGAAGCTTTGCAGCTAAGGAGCTTGCCGCAGCGATACAAGAGCAACTTGGGTTGCTTTCTATGTCTGGCGCGCAATTTATAATCAATCTCACACCACTGACAAATGATGAACTTGGGGCGCACGGTCAAGAGAATATTGAGTTTCTCATTAGCGCAAATCCAGGAGAGCCGGCAAAGACTCTTACTCGTGTTGCATCCGGCGGCGAGCTATCTCGAATCAGTCTTGCCATTCAAGTAATAGCAGCCAAAAATTCATCCATCCCAACACTCGTATTTGATGAAGTCGATGTAGGAATTGGTGGCGCTACCGCTGATATAGTAGGAAGAATGCTTCGTCTGCTCGGGCATCGAGGTCAAGTCCTTTGCGTCACCCATCAACCTCAGGTGGCAGCTCAAGCTCATAATCATATGCTCGTAAGCAAAAATACGGAAAAAAATATTACATACAGCAAAATAGCCACTCTATCTAACACCGAAACAATACATGAAATTGCAAGAATGCTTGGGGGCGTCAATATTACGAATACAACTTTAAGTCACGCGAAAGAAATGATCGAATCAAGTAAAGATGTCTGATCTAGTCATATAAGCTATTTTTTTCTTACGTAAAGCACCAAGCTATGGCAAACCAACTCAAACCCATTATCAGCAGCAATTCTTCTTTGCAACTCTTCAATTTCAGCGCTATGGAACTCAACCACTTTTCCGCTATCAACATCAACCATATGATCATGATGGCCGCCGCGTTCGATTTCATAAACCGCAGGGCCATTATCAAAGTTATGCCGTATTACAAGTCCTGAGGTCTCAAATTGAGTCAAAACACGATACACTGTGGCAATCCCAACATCTTCCCCTGTCTCGATAAGCTGACGATATATACCATCCGCACTTAAATGGGATTCAATGGAGCTCTCTAAAATATTTAATATTTTAAGCCTAGGGGCGGTGACTTTTAATCCTGCATCACG
>TARA_B110000503_G_scaffold40955_1_pt1 | contig 14677 bp, 7 predicted proteins | sample TARA_B110000503 | Tara Oceans TARA_B110000503 (sample SAMEA4397472) | marine metagenome | biome: Polar Biome; feature: [SRF] surface water layer (ENVO:00010504); material: water (ENVO:00002006), including particulate matter (ENVO:01000060) such as... | depth 5 m | reverse complement strand
GTCGTCTTTTGTGTGTCGCGGATACCGATAATCTCGATCTCCTCACCCACCTTCACAATGCCACGCTCAACACGACCAGTAACGACCGTACCACGGCCTGAAATAGAGAATACGTCCTCTACCGGCATCAGGAACGGCTGCTCAATCGCACGCACCGGCTCAGGAATGAACGAATCAAGCGTCTCAACCAAGGTCTTGACCGCAGTCACACCCAACTCATGGTCATCTTCCCCATTCAACGCCATCAGCGCAGAACCACAGATGATTGGCGTGTCGTCTCCCGGGAAATCATACTGGTCAAGAAGCTCACGTAGCTCCATTTCAACCAGTTCCTTCATCTCAGCAAATTCCTCAGACTCAGCACCGCCGCAGTCTTCTGCCAGCAGATCAGCCTTGTTCAGAAACACGACAATGAACGGAACGCCCACCTGACGGGACAGCAGAATGTGCTCGCGCGTCTGTGGCATAGGGCCATCAGTTGCTCCACACACCAAAATCGCGCCATCCATCTGCGCCGCACCGGTAATCATGTTCTTGACATAGTCAGCGTGACCCGGGCAATCCACGTGAGCATAGTGACGCTCCGGCGAATTGTATTCCACATGAGACGTCGAGATGGTGATACCGCGCGCCTTCTCTTCAGGGGCGTTATCAATACCGTCAAAACCGACAACCTGTCCACCCCAGGTGTCCGCACAGACCTTGGTCAGTGCCGCTGTCAGTGTTGTCTTACCGTGGTCAACGTGACCAATCGTGCCAACGTTAACGTGGGGTTTACTACGCTCAAATGCTTCTTTTGACACTTTTATTCACCTCTGTGAGACAGCTCAATATCAGTTGGTTTGGTTTTTGGAAATAATTTCTTGCGCAATATTATTCGGCGCTTCTGCATACTTAGCAAATTCCATGGTGTAGGTTGCCCTACCCTGGGTCGCTGACCGCAGATCAGTTGCATAACCGAACATTTCCGCCAAGGGCACATCTGCGGTAATGACTTTGCCCATTGAGCTCTCGTCCATACCGCCAATAAGACCGCGACGACGATTGAGGTCACCGACCACGTCGCCCATGTTTTCCTCGGGTGTAACCACTTCAACCGCCATGATGGGCTCCAGTAGCACCGCACCACCATTTTGAGCTAACTTCTTAGTCGCTAGGGAAGCGGCAATCTTGAATGCCATTTCATTAGAATCTACATCGTGAAAAGACCCATCGAACAGTGTGGCTTTTAGCCCAAGCAGAGGGTAACCCGCTAAGACCCCATTCTTCATCTGCTCTTCAATCCCTTTTTGAACTGCTGGTACATACTCACGAGGAACAGTGCCACCGACTACCTCATTGACGAACTCTAGCCCTTCAGCGTTGCCATCTTCCGATGGCTCGAACCTGACCCAAACATGCCCGTACTGACCACGACCGCCGGACTGGCGAACAAACTTACCTTCAATCTCCGACGTGTTGCGAATCGCTTCGCGATAAGCGACCTGAGGCTTACCAATATTGGCCTCTACGCTAAATTCACGACGCATGCGGTCGACCAGAACGTCCAGGTGCAACTCCCCCATTCCAGAGATAATGGTCTGACCAGACTCTTCATCGGTCCGAACTCGAAACGACGGATCCTCCTGAGCTAGCTTACCCAGCGCAACACCCATCTTCTCCTGATCGGGCTTAGACTTCGGTTCAACCGCTACCGAAATCACCGGCTCAGGAAACACCATACGCTCAAGCACAATAGGCTTGTCCAAGTCACACAGCGTATCGCCAGTAGTCACATCTTTCAGGCCAATTGCAGCGGCAATGTCGCCCGCTCGTACTTCTTTGATTTCCTCACGGCTGTTGGCGTGCATTTGCACCATACGACCAACCCGCTCTTTCTTCTCTTTGACTGAGTTATAAATACCGGTACCGCTCTCCAGTTTTCCCGAATAAACACGGAAAAAAGTCAGTGTACCTACAAAGGGGTCTGTGGCTATCTTGAAAGCCAATGCCGCAAAAGGAGCATCGTCATCCGCTTCACGAACAGCAACCGTATTGTCCTTATCTAGCAGGGTTCCCTGAATCGCCTTAACCTCAGTAGGAGACGGCATGTAGTCGATCACGGCGTCAAGCATTGCCTGAACACCTTTGTTCTTAAAGGCAGAACCACCCAGCACAGGGATAATTTCATTGGCTAGCGTGCGCGCCCGAATCCCCTGTTTGATTTCCTCCTCAGAGAGTTCTCCTCCGTCGAGGTACTTCTCCATGAACTCATCGTTGGCTTCTGCTGCCGCTTCAATCATGAACTCGCGCATTTCTGCGACCTGCTCAACCATATCTTCCGGGACGTCTGCGTACTCAAAGCTCATACCTTGATCAGCTTCGCTCCAAAGGATGGCCTTGTTCTTCACGAGATCGATAACGCCCTTAAAGTCTTCCTCGGCGCCTATAGTCATTTGAATAGGCACTGCAACAGCGCCAAGCCGATCTCTAAGCTGACTCACCACCATATGGAAATCTGCGCCCGCACGATCCATCTTATTCACGAACACCATGCGCGGCACTTCATATTTATTTGCCTGCCGCCAAACTGTCTCAGTCTGAGGCTGTACGCCGGATGAACCACACAGTACGACTACAGCGCCATCTAGAACACGTAACGAACGCTCTACCTCAATAGTAAAGTCTACGTGCCCAGGCGTGTCGATAATATTAATACGATGGTCTTCAAACTGGGCATCCATACCCTTCCAGAAACAGGTTGTTGCGGCTGAAGTAATCGTAATACCGCGCTCTTGCTCCTGTTCCATCCAGTCCATGGTAGCTGCACCATCGTGCACCTCACCTATCTTGTGCGAAAGGCCAGTGTAAAATAATACGCGTTCAGTGGTGGTTGTTTTACCCGCGTCCACATGCGCGCAGATGCCAATATTGCGATACCGGCTAATAGGAGTTTTACGTGCCACGATTAGATCCCCAATAATAAAGTTGTAGGGCGAAAAGAGTTAGAAACGGTAGTGCGAAAAAGCCTTGTTAGCTTCTGCCATACGGTGTACATCTTCACGCTTCTTCACGGCATTACCTTTGCCCTGAGACGCATCGATGATTTCCCCGGCAAGGCGCTGGCGCATGGACTTCTCACCACGCTTACGCGCGTACTCCACCAACCAACGCATAGCCAATGCGACTCTACGAGATGTACGAACTTCGACGGGGACCTGATAGGTAGCACCACCCACACGGCGAGCTTTTACTTCCACCATAGGTGCAATGTTTTCTAGTGCTTCATCGAATGCTTCTATAGGATCTTTATTCAGACGTTCCTGAACGATTGTCAAAGCACCATATACTATGGTCTCCGCAACAGATTTTTTTCCACTTTCCATGACGTGGTTCATAAATTTTGCCAGAGTCACGTTGCCGAATTTCGGATCCGGCAGTATTTCTCGCTTGGCAACTATTCGTCTTCTAGGCATGCTATATACTCTCTCTTCAGGTTACCCGAACACCAACCTGCAACAAATGCGGGGGAGGCAGAGGTTCGGCCTTACTTATATCGTTAGTGTCGTTACGTTCGTAAAGCTCGGTTACTTGGGTCGCTTGGTACCGTACTTGGAGCGACCGTTGCGACGGTTAGCGACTCCAGAGGTATCCAAGCTGCCACGTACTGTGTGATAACGCACACCCGGCAAGTCTTTTACGCGTCCACCACGAATCAATACCACACTGTGCTCCTGCAAGTTGTGGCCCTCGCCGCCGATATATGAGGAAACCTCATAACCATTAGTCAGGCGCACACGGCAAACCTTGCGCAATGCGGAATTTGGCTTCTTCGGTGTAGTAGTATAAACGCGAGTGCAGACGCCACGGCGCTGCGGACAGCTCTGTAAAGCAGGCACACCACTCTTCTCTACTTTCCGTTTCCGAGGCTTACGAACCAATTGGTTGACCGTTGCCATCTATTTAAAACTCCAAATATAGTTACTTCTCATGACCGTTATGGCCGACCTCAAGTCCTGCACAGAGCTTCCTGTCGACTAAATCTCTAGTCCGCAGGAACCCACCTCCAGAAAGAAGAGGCGGCATTCTATAGACGCTGCGTATAGGAGTCAACCCGCTCAGGGCTGACGACAGATTCCACGAAATTCGCGAACTACACAGCGGCATCCAATTAACACACTAAACCCGCAGCCTACAATTTAGACCAGTCGTGCCGCTTAATACAATTAAAGGGGCTGAGAACTGCCGCTCCCCTCCCCGTCACATTGGGTGACTCACTTCGTTAATCGTCAGCCTGAAGCGCTTCTGTCAACGCGGCTTCGATTTCCTGAGCTGACACCATTATCTTATTCTCATCCTCACTCGCGCGCACACGCTTTCGCTCTGCGTGATAGGCCAGTCCTGTACCCGCTGGAATAAGACGCCCGACGACCACGTTCTCCTTAAGACCTCGCAAGTAATCACGCTTCCCAGTAACCGCCGCTTCTGTGAGGACACGAGTCGTCTCCTGAAAAGAGGCTGCGGAGATGAAGCTTTCGGTTGCAAGGGATGACTTGGTGATGCCCAGAAGCTCTCGCTCACCCGCAGCAGGCACCAAGTTTGCGGCCATCAAGCGCTCGTTCTCTTCAAGTAGAGCCGTATATTCCACCTGCTCTCCCTTAATCAAGTTCGAATCGCCAGAAGAGGTAATAATCACTTTACGCAACATCTGACGAACAATAACTTCAATGTGCTTATCGTTAATCTTTACACCCTGCAAACGATAGACTTCCTGTATCTCATTGACGATGTACTTGGCCAGCTCTTTAATGCCTTTCAGGCGCAGAATATCATGCGGGCTAGGAGCACCTTCGGAGACAACTTCACCCTTCTCTACGTTCTCACCCTCAAACACAGACATAACACGCCACTTGGGAATCAGAGCTTCATAGTGATCTGAACCGTCTACCAACGTCTCGCCTTGGGTCGGCGTAATCACTAGGCGCCGCTTGCCTTTGGTTTCCTTGCCAAAACTTACAGTCCCTGAAATCTCTGCCAAGATCGCCGGTTCCTTAGGTTTACGTGCCTCGAACAGGTCAGCAACACGCGGCAGACCACCGGTAATATCACGAGTTTTGGAACTCTCCTGCGGGATACGGGCAATGATGTCGCCAGTGTTTATCTTGGCACCGTTCTCTATGCTGACCTGAGCATCAGGCGGCAGGAAGTAGTGAGCTGGCACATTGGTATTGGCCAGACAAAGCTCCTTGCCCTTAGCGTCTACCAGAGTAATAGCCGGACGAATATCCTTACCAGCAAGAGGGCGCTCTCCAGCATCCATGACAGAGATACTGGACAAGCCAGTTAACTCATCTGTCTGACGCCTAATAGTAATGCCCTCTTCCATGCCGCTGAACTTGATCGTTCCAGCCACCTCGGTAATAATCGGGTGAGTGTGGGGGTCCCAGCTGGCAACCCTTGAGCCTTTGCTCACTTCTTGGTTATCCTTGACCTTCAACAGAGCACCGTAGGGAAGCTTATATCGCTCACGTTCACGACCACGAACATCCAGCACCGACAGCTCACCTGAACGACTAACAGCAACCAAATCACCATCGATTCGCTCAACAGTCTTCAAATTGTGCAACCGCACGACACCATCGTTCATAACCTCGATGTTGTCCTGTGCGGTCGCTCTCGAAGCTGCGCCACCGATGTGAAAGGTACGCATAGTCAGCTGAGTTCCTGGCTCACCAATGGACTGCGCAGCCACAACACCGACTGCTTCACCCATGTTGATTCGATGTCCACGCGCCAAATCTCGACCATAACAGGCTGAACAAATACCGTGACGAGTTTCACAGGTTATCGGAGACCGAACCTCAATTTCGTCAATACCCATTTCTTCGAGTCGCTTAATCCATAACTCATCAAGCATGGTGCCCGCAGTGATAGCAATCTCATCCTCAGTGCCAGGCCTTATCACATCTTTTACGACAAGACGCCCCAAGACACGATCACCCAATGACTCGATGATGTCGCCACCGTCAATAACGGGTGCCATTAACAAACCATAGCTGGTGCCACAGTCTTCCTGCGTCACTACCAGGTCCTGCGCAACATCTACCAAACGACGAGTCAGATATCCTGAGTTAGCCGTCTTGAGCGCCGTATCAGCCAATCCCTTACGTGCACCGTGAGTAGAAATAAAGTACTGCAGTACATTAAGGCCTTCACGGAAGTTGGCAGTAATCGGTGTCTCAATAATCGAGCCATCCGGCTTGGCCATCAGACCACGCATACCGGCCAACTGACGGATCTGGGCGGGTGAACCCCGTGCCCCCGAGTCTGCGTAAATATACACGGAGTTAAAGGAAGCCTGCTGCTCCTTCTTTCCTTCACGATTGATCACTGGCTCCGTAGAAAGGCCTTCCATCATCGCCTTAGACACCAAGTCATTCGCACGAGACCAGATATCGATCACCTTGTTATACTTCTCACCCTGAGTTACTAGGCCTGCAGCATACTGATTCTCAATCTCCTTCACCTCAGCGTCGGCGCGATCGATCAGGGCGACCTTCTCTTCCGGAATAACGAAGTCATTCACACCAATCGATGCACCAGAGCGCGTCGAATACTCGTAGCCTGTGTACATTAATTGGTCAGCAAAGATCACCGTGGCCTTCAAACCAACCATGCGATAACACTGATTGATAACTTTAGAAATCGCTTTCTTCACCATATTCTGGTTGACCATGGCAAAGGCAATTCCAGCAGGCACAATTTCCCACAAGAGAGCGCGACCCACTGTCGTATCGGCAATAAAGGTCTTTTCATTCGTTTCGCCTTCGTCGGTCTTCTCCACCTCATGAATGCGCACCTTTACACGGGCCTGTAGGTTGACATGCCCACCAACGAAAGCGCGATGCACTTCAGAGATATTGGCGAAAACCATCCCCTCGCCCTTAGCATTCACACGCTCCCGCGTCATGTAGTAAAGCCCAAGAACCACGTCTTGTGAGGGCACAATAATGGGCTCTCCGCTTGCTGGAGATAGTATGTTGTTGGTGGACATCATCAAAGCGCGCGCTTCAAGTTGCGCTTCGATAGTCAGCGGAACGTGCACCGCCATTTGGTCCCCGTCAAAGTCGGCGTTGTAAGCAGCACACACCAGTGGATGCAGCTGAATCGCTTTACCCTCGATAAGCACTGGTTCGAAGGCTTGAATGCCCAATCTGTGCAATGTCGGAGCCCGGTTCAATAGGACGGGGTGCTCTCGAATGACTTCAGCGAGAATATCCCAAACTTCTGGAGGCTCCCGCTCCACCATCTTCTTGGCGGCTTTAATTGTCGTCGCTAAACCACGTGCTTCCAGTTTGCCGAAAATAAACGGCTTGAACAATTCAAGCGCCATCTTCTTGGGAAGGCCACATTGATGCAATCGGAGAGTTGGACCTACTACAATTACAGAACGACCAGAATAATCTACTCGCTTACCCAACAAGTTCTGACGAAAACGACCCTGCTTACCCTTGATCATATCTGCGAGAGATTTCAACGGTCGTTTGTTCGACCCAGTAATCGCGCGACCACGACGACCGTTATCGAGCAGTGCATCTACAGATTCCTGCAACATTCGCTTCTCATTACGCACAATGATGTCAGGCGCATTAAGATCGAGCAGACGCTTCAATCGGTTATTCCTGTTTATTACACGGCGGTACAAGTCGTTCAAATCAGACGTCGCAAATCGACCGCCGTCCAGTGGCACCAGCGGACGCAAATCCGGCGGAAGTACCGGAAGCACATTCAACACCATCCACTGGGGCTTGTTGCCAGAGCCGGCGAAAGCTTCCATCAGCTTAAGGCGCTTGGACAACTTCTTGATCTTAGTCTCTGAATTGGTGATGGGGATCTCTTCACGCAGGGTCGCAATTTCGTGTTTTAGGTCCAACTGCATCATGAGGTCCTGGATAGCCTCTGCACCCATTTTGGCGGAGAACTCATCACCAAATTCTTCCATAGCCTCATAGTACTGTTCATCAGACAGCAACTGGCTCTGCTCCAACGTTGTCATCCCCGGCTCGGTAACCACATAGGATTCAAAGTAGAGTACGCGCTCGATATCCCGCAATGTCATATCCAGCAACAGACCGATGCGCGACGGCAGTGACTTCAAGAACCAAATATGCGCTACAGGACTAGCCAGCTCAATATGACCCATGCGTTGACGGCGCACATTGGCTAGCGCAACCTCCACACCGCATTTCTCACAAATAACACCACGGTGCTTGAGGCGCTTATACTTGCCACACAAACATTCATAGTCTTTCACTGGGCCAAAAATTTTGGCACAAAACAAGCCATCCCGTTCCGGTTTAAAAGTACGGTAATTAATGGTCTCAGGCTTTTTTACTTCGCCAAATGACCAGGAGCGAATCAGCTCCGGTGATGCCAAGCCAATACGAATAGAGTCGAAATCGTCGTTTTGTCCCTGGGACTTTAATAGATTAAGTAAGTCTTTCAAGGCGTTTCCTCCGCGAGTTTTTCACTTCCAGGCGGTGCATGGAAAACCCAATACACCGCCACCAAGTACAATAGTTATGTTTTTTAATCGTTCTCGAGATCGATATCGATAGCCAGAGAGCGTATTTCCTTGACCAACACATTAAAAGACTCAGGCATGCCCGGCTCCATACGGTGATCACCATCAACAATATTCTTGTACATTTTCGTCCGCCCGGCGATGTCATCAGACTTGACCGTAAGCATCTCTTGCAAAGTGTAAGCCGCACCGTAAGCTTCCAATGCCCAGACTTCCATCTCTCCAAAACGCTGTCCGCCAAACTGTGCTTTACCACCTAGCGGTTGCTGGGTAACCAGACTATACGACCCAGTTGATCGGGCATGCATTTTGTCGTCCACCAGGTGATTCAGTTTCAACATATACATGTACCCAACTGTCACAGGTCGGTCAAAAGCCTCGCCACTACGGCCATCATACAAAGTGAACTGGCCACTTTCAGGGAGGTCCGCCAACTTCAGCAATCGTTTGATAGAGTCCTCTGCCGCGCCATCAAAAACCGGAGTGGCCATAGGCACACCCTGTGAAAGATTGGCTGCCAACTCCATTACGTCGGCATCACTAAAGGACTTGATATCCTCAATACGACCATCGCCATTGTTATAGATAGCTTCAAGGAACTTACGTACCTCCGACACCTTCTGCTGCTCTTTAATCATGGCATTGATTTTGTCACCCAGACCCTTAGCAGCCATGCCAAGGTGAGTTTCCAAGATCTGTCCTACGTTCATTCGCGAGGGCACACCCAACGGGTTCAGTACAATGTCCACCGGCTCCCCGTTCTCGTCATAAGGCATATCTTCGACCGGCATAATCACCGAGATCACACCCTTGTTACCGTGACGTCCGGCCATTTTATCACCCGGCTGGATGCGGCGTTTTATCGCCAAATAGACCTTAACAATCTTCAGCACACCAGGCGCCAGGTCGTCGCCACTTTGCAACTTGCCCCTTTTGTCCTCAAAGCGATCTTCAAGAAGTTTGTTTTGTTCTTCCAACTGCCGTTCAGCCGATACTAGAGCATCATTCGCCTTGGCGTCTGACAGCTTCAACTTGAACCATTGGTCTCGATCCAATTCGGCTAACATCGCAGATGTCATAGTAGTTCCCTTGCTAAAGCCACCACCACTAACCGTGGTCTTACCCTTGAGAGTACTTCCTAAGTGAGCAAAAATAGCTTCTTCGAAGATCCGGTATTCTTCTTTCAGATCCTTACGGTATTGGTCTAACTGGTGCTTCTCGATCTGCAAAGCTCGTGCATCTTTCTCTAAGCCATCTCGCGTAAAGACCTGCACGTCTATTACGGTCCCTTTAGCGCTGCTCGGAACGCGTAGTGACGTATCTTTGACGTCCGACGCTTTCTCACCAAAAATGGCACGCAGAAGCTTTTCTTCGGGAGTCAGTTGAGTCTCGCCCTTGGGCGTGACCTTTCCGACCAGAATATCGCCCGCTTCAACTTCGGCACCGATATAAACAATACCGGACTCATCCAGTTTAGACAGGGCGCCCTCACCCACGTTGGGTATGTCACCCGAAATCTCTTCGGACCCCAGCTTGGTATCACGAGCTATGCAGGTGAGTTCCTGTATATGAATGGTGGTAAAGCGATCTTCTTTTACCACTCGCTCACTGACCAGTATCGAGTCTTCAAAGTTGTAGCCATTCCAGGGCATAAATGCGATTCGCATATTCTGTCCCAGCGCAAGCTCACCCAGATCTATGGAGGGACCATCGGCGAGAATGTCGCCACGCTCGATCGCATCACCCTCTTTTACGATAGGGCGCTGGTTAATGCAGGTGTTCTGATTCGATCGCGTGTACTTAGTCAGGTTATAGATATCAACCGGCGCCTCATCAACACCAACGTCCTTTTGATTAACACGAACCACAATACGGCTAGCATCCGCGGAGTCGATGACTCCAGACCGCTCTGCGACCATGCAAACACCGGAGTCCGTCGCTACATAGCGCTCCATCCCTGTTCCGACAAGAGGCTTGTCAGCCACAAGCGTAGGCACAGCCTGGCGCTGCATGTTAGACCCCATAAGGGCACGGTTAGCATCGTCGTGCTCCAAAAACGGAATCAGAGCGGCTGCCACCGAAACGACCTGCTTAGGGGACACATCCATATAGCCCACACGCTCTGGCGGCATTACAGTGAACTCGCTCATGTAGCGAACCGCAATCAGCTCGTCCACAAACTTCATATTCTTGTCCAGCGTCGCCGAAGCCTGTGCAATAACATGCTCAGCCTCATTAATAGCGGACAAAAACTCGATATCGTCAGTAACCTTACCCTTAACTACCTTACGATAGGGCGTTTCAAGAAACCCATAATCGTTGGTACGCGCATAGGTCGCCAGAGAATTGATAAGACCGATGTTAGGGCCTTCCGGTGTTTCAATAGGGCACACACGACCATAGTGGGTCGGATGCACATCACGCACTTCGAATCCGGCACGCTCGCGCGTCAAACCACCTGGCCCAAGTGCAGATACACGCCGTTTGTGTGTCACCTCTGACAAGGGGTTGTTCTGGTCCATAAACTGAGACAACTGACTAGAGCCAAAAAACTCTTTAACGGCAGCAGAAACAGGCTTGGCATTGATAAGGTCCTGCGGCATGAGGCCCTCGCTCTCTGCCATAGACAAACGCTCTTTTACCGCACGCTCAACTCGTACCAGACCGACTCGGAACTGGTTCTCTGCCATTTCTCCCACACTGCGGACCCGACGGTTACCGAGATGATCAATGTCGTCGACCATGCCTCTACCATTGCGGATGCCTACCAGAGTCTTCAGAACCTCTACAATATCGATTCGATCAAGCACTCCGCTTCCGATAACTTCCTCTCGACCAAGCCGGCGATTGAATTTCATGCGGCCAACAGCGGACAGGTCATAACGGTCGGCGGAAAAGAATAGATTCTGAAAGAGATTTTCAGCAGACTCCTTCGTTGGCGGCTCTCCTGGGCGCATCATGCGGTAAATCTCAACCAGAGCTTCCAGCTGGTTTCGGGTAGAGTCCTGACGCAAAGTGTCTGAGATAAAAGAACCACAGTCGAGCTCATTGGTATATAAGGTTTTAATCTTGGTGACACTAACCTCTGTTAACTTCTCCATGACCTCTGCAGTGATTTCGGTGTTGCACTCGACAACTACCTCTCCTGTTTGCTTATCGATGACATTTTCAGCCAAAAACCGACCAAACAAATAGTCTTCAGGAATCTCAAGGGACTTGATTTTCGCCTCTTCAAGCTCACGAATATGGCGCGCAGTAACGCGACGCCCTTGCTCGACGATGAGTTTTTTCCCAGACTTAATATCGAATGCCGCCACATCGCCGCGCAAGCGCTCGGGAATCAGCGCCATAGTATACTTACCGCTCTTAAAGACAGTGAACACATTTGTGTCGTAGAACATCTCTAAGATTTCTTCGGCCTCATAGCCGAGTGCGCGCAGCAAAATTGTCGCCGGGAGTTTGCGGCGACGATCAATACGAACGAACACAAGATCCTTAGGATCGAACTCAAAATCAAGCCATGAACCACGATAAGGAATCACCCTGGCTGAGTACAGTAGCTTGCCTGATGAGTGGGTCTTACCCTTGTCATGATCAAAGAACACACCAGGGGAACGGTGCAGCTGAGAGACAATCACTCGCTCGGTACCATTGATAACGAAAGTACCGTTGTCGGTCATCAGAGGGATTTCCCCCATATAGACTTCCTGCTCCTTGATGTCCTTGATGGTCTTGTTAGACGACTCTTTGTCGTAAATGATCAACCGGACCTTTACGCGCAATGAACATGAGTAGGTTACGCCACGCGATTGACACTCGCTCACGTCAAAGACAGGCTTTCCCAATCTGTAATCGACATATTCCAGTGCTGCGTTCCCACTGTAGCTGACGATAGGAAACACTGACTTAAAAGCAGCGTGCAAACCGTAATCGCCCCGCGCATCAAGGGCAACACCCTGCTGGGTGAATTTCCGGTAAGAGTCCATTTGGATCGCAAGCAGATAAGGTACATCCATTACCTTCGGCAAAACGCCGAAATCTTTGCGAATACGTTTTTTCTCAGTGTACGAGTATGCCATCAGTACTCCCCAGCGTGATTAACTTTTCATTGCCTTATCGGACAATTAACGAACTCTTAAAAGAACTACAATAAGGTTGCTGCGCAGTCTGCACCAACCCTAAAAAAATTCAATTTCTTGAAGTGGGAAAAGGCCGGCGAGCACCGCGCTCACCAGCCTTGGCCATATCTAGCCTAAGCTAGACTCTTCACAACCTTACTTGAGTTCAGCAGAACCGCCGGCTTCTTCAAGTTGCTTTTTGACTTCCTCAGCTTCCGCCTTGGGAGCACCTTCCTTGATGCTGGAGGGCGCGTTGTCAACCAAGCCTTTGGCTTCTTTCAAGCCCAGACCGGTAATCGCACGAACGACCTTGATAACGTTTACTTTCTTCTCACCAGCTGCGGTGAGAATAACGTCAAACTCGGTCTGCTCTTCTTCAGCAGCGCCAGCGTCTCCGCCTGAGGCAGCCGGCGCAGCGGCTACAGCTGCTGCTGCAGTAACGCCAAACTTCTCTTCCATTGCTTCGATGAGCGACACGATGTCCATGACGCTCATATCGGCAACTGCATTCAAAATATCATCTTTAGACAGAGCCATGACTCATATCTCCTATTTAGCTGATTAGTTATCCACAAACAGAGGCTTACGCCGCTGTCTCTTTCTGATCGCGTACTGCTGCGAGTGTGCGAACCAGTTTCCCAGGTACTTCGTTCATTGTCTGAACCAGCTTTGTTACCGGCGCCTTCATAACACTCATCAAAATTGAGAGTGCCTGATCACGCGTAGGCAACTTAGCCAAAACATCCAACTGATCTGCACCCAGCATCTGGCCACTTACCGCCAGTGCTTTTACTTCAAAGTGTTTATTTGCTTTCGCAAAGTCTTTGAAAATTCGAGCTGCTGCGCCTGGATCTTCCATTGAAAATCCGAACAGGGAGGGACCGCAGAGAATGTCGTTGACACACTCGTACTCAGTCCCCGCCAGCGCCCGCTTAGCCAGGGTGTTCCGCACGACACGGAGAGTCACCTGGTTTTCACGCGCTTTTTGGCGCAATGCCGTCATTCCGTCCACAGTCACGCCACGTGAGTCGGCGATAATCAGGGACAGTGCACTGGTGGCAGTCTCGTTAACTTCAGCTACGATCGCTTTCTTGTCTTCGAGTCCTATTGCCACTGGAGTTACTCCTGGATTGCTAAGTTTGTACCGCCCTAAAACAATAATATTGCCTCTGGTCAGCACATTTAAATGTCGACAATTCTATGTCAACACTGCTGTGCGTGGTGAACATGTTCACCATCTGCGTAGGCTGTGGCGCGCCCCGAAGGACTTGCCGAAATTAAACCGCCACTGAAGAACTACTTCGGCTTTGGCACCTACGGTCTTTGATGGCCTTCAGTTCTCAGCTAAATGGGTTAAACGCCCGGTGCCTTGTCTAAAGACCTCAAAGTGGACTGGATCGAATCCGTAGATATCGATGCCAATCTACAACACCCTCCTTCCCTGAAGGGTTTTGAGGAACCGCCCCGTATGAGGGCGACTCGATCAACTCTCTACCGATACCTGATCGATAGTAATGCCCGGACCCATCGTGGTACTCAGGCTAATTTTTTTAATGTAGACACCTTTCGATGAGGCAGGCTTAGCCTTCTTCAAATCAGACATCAATGCTGCCAGATTGCCGTGAATGGCTTCCAGCTCGAAATTAATCTTACCTATACCACCGTGAATGATGCCGTTCTTGTCTGTGCGGTAACGCACCTGACCCGCTTTCGCATTCTTCACTGCGGTTTCAACATCAGGCGTTACCGTGCCAGTCTTGGGGTTTGGCATCAGGCCACGTGGGCCCAAGACCTGACCTAATTGACCCACCACTCGCATGGCATCCGGAGAGGCAATGACAACATCAAAGTCCATCATGCCACCCTTGATTTGCTCTGCCAGATCTTCCATACCGACCAGATCAGCGCCAGCGGCTTTAGCTTTTTCGACCGCATCACCCTGAGCGAAGACAGCGACACGAACATCAGAACCAGTCCCGAAAGGCAGAGTAGTTGC
>TARA_B110000503_G_scaffold123983_1_pt1 | contig 14703 bp, 11 predicted proteins | sample TARA_B110000503 | Tara Oceans TARA_B110000503 (sample SAMEA4397472) | marine metagenome | biome: Polar Biome; feature: [SRF] surface water layer (ENVO:00010504); material: water (ENVO:00002006), including particulate matter (ENVO:01000060) such as... | depth 5 m | reverse complement strand
TGAAATACAAAGCAGACCACGGAACCGTAGTGGTTATGGAAACTAAGACCGGAGAAATAAAGGCCATGTCTAATCTAGGTAGTAACCCAGAGGGGTTATACTTAGAAAGACTTAACTATGCCATAGGGGAGTCTCATGAGCCAGGCTCTACCTTTAAGCTTATGTCTATGGTGGTAGCTCTAGAAGATAAGGTAATAGATACGGGTACTATAATTGACACTCAAGGAGGAAAATACAAGGTTTTTGACAGGACAGTGAGTGATTCTAAGAATGGTGGTTACGGAAAAATATCGGCCGCGAAGGCCTTAAAAGTATCTTCAAATACTGCTTTTGCTAAAATGATTCACGAGAATTATAAAGACAATCCTAAAAGATATGTAGACCGTTTAAGAAACATGAACCTTCACCAGCCATTAGGACTACCAGTGAGGGGAGAGGGAGATCCTGTTATTAGGTACCCTGGAGAAAAGGGTTGGTCTGGTGTTTCTTTGGCTTGGATGTCTCATGGGTATGAGGTCTCTTTAACGCCTTTGCAAACCCTTACTTTTTACAATGCCATAGCCAATGGGGGAGAGATGGTTAAGCCTAGGCTTATTAAGGAGATTAGGAGGGGCGGAGTTGTTATTCAAAAGTTTAATAAAACCACTATAAACCCTTCTATCTGCTCAAAAGAAACGATAGCAAAGGTACAAAAAATACTAAAAGACATTGTTCAGACTAAGGGGGGTACTGGTCATAGCTTATATGATCCAAACTTTTCTATGGCAGGAAAAACAGGTACCTGCCAAATGAATTATGCCTCAGGAGATCCGGATAAATTAAAATATATTTCTACCTTCTCTGGCTATTTTCCTGCAGACAACCCAGAGTACTCTTGTATTGTGGTGATTCATGAGCCAGACAAGAGTGTGGGGTATTATGGAGCAGATGTGGCTGGGCCGGTTTTTAAGGCTATTGCTCAGAAAATGTACACCTCAAAGTTTTCACAAACATTAGTTTCTGCTAGTTGGGTGGCCTCTGCAGATTTAGAATCGCAGTATAAGGGCTATAAAAAAGCCATGCAGCAATCAATTACAAAAATACCTGATCTAGCTGGAATGGCTGGAATGGACGCCATAGCACTTCTTGAAAACTTAGGCTGTAAGGTAGCAGTAGTTGGGAGCGGTAAAGTAGTGAGCCAATCTTTGGCCTATGGTTTTGATATTAAAAAAGGAACACAAATATCACTAGTACTCTCTGGCTCATGAAAGAATTAAAAGACCTTTTGTACGGAGTATCAATTTCAGCTGTAAATGGCAGTACTATTAAGGCCATAGATGGACTGTGTTTTGATTCTAGGGAGTCTACTAAAAAAAGTCTATTTGTAGCTGTTAAAGGACTTTCTGTTGATGGACACACTTATATAGATATTGCTATTAATAAAGGTGCTGTGGGAGTGGTCTGTGAAGAGCTACCAGCTAGCTTAACAAGCGGTGTGACCTATGTTCAGGTGGCTAATAGCCAAGAAGCTTTGGCGGTAATGGCGGCCAATTGGTATGACCACCCTTCTAAATCTCTCTCATTAATTGGTGTGACGGGGACCAATGGAAAAACTACGGTCAGCAGTTTGCTGCATCAGCTTTTTACAAAGGCTGGATATCCATGTGGACTTATTTCTACTATTAAAATTTTAGTAGGTGAGACGGCTTATCCTACTGCCCATACTACTCCCGACCCTTTGACTATTAATGCTTATTTACATGAAATGGTTCAGGCGGGTATGAGTTATTGTTTTATGGAAGTGAGTTCTCACGGAATTGCTCAAATGAGAACCAAGGGCTTGGTGTTTAAAGGGGCTATTTTCACCAATCTGAGCCAAGACCACTTAGATTACCACAAGACTTTTGCGGCTTATAGAGACACCAAAAAGAAACTTTTTGACGGTTTGTCTAAAGACGCTTTTGCACTGGTGAACGCAGATGACAAAAATGGGATGGTGATGCTGCAAAATACCAAGGCTAAAAAAGTGACCTACGGACTTAAGGGAATGGCAGATTTTAAGGCTCAGGTGTTGGAAAATCAATTTTCTGGACAGCTCTTAAAAATAGACCAAAAAGAAGTCTTGACTTCTTTGTTAGGTGCTTTTAATGCTTATAATTTACTGGCTATTTACGCAGCAGCTTCTTTATTAGGGCTTTCAGAATTAGAGGTATTAAAGCATATAAGTGCGCTAGAGAATGTGGTGGGACGTTTTCAGTATTTAGTTTCTAAAGATCAAATTACTGCTATTGTAGATTACGCCCACACGCCAGACGCATTAGAAAATATATTAGACACTATTAGTGGCATCCGAACCAAAAATGAAAAACTTATTACTGTAGTGGGATGTGGAGGTGACAGAGACAAAGGGAAAAGACCTCTTATGGGTAGAATTGCTGCAGAAAAGAGTGACTTACTTATTTTAACCTCAGACAACCCCAGATCTGAACGCGCTGCAATAATTATTGAAGAGATGGAAGCAGGGGTTTCTGCGGTAGATATAAAAAAAGTGCTGGTGATTGAAAACAGAAAGCAGGCTATTAAAACAGCTTGTCAATTGGCCGGACCTAAAGATATTATACTCATAGCTGGAAAAGGGCATGAGCATTATCAGGAAGTAAATGGGGTTCGCAGCCCTTTTAATGACTTTGAAATTGTAAAAGAACACCTCACCTTATTAGAGGAATAAGTCCAGAGCATATGTTGTATTATTTATTTGATTTTTTAGAGCAAAAGTATCAGTTCCCAGGGGCTAGTCTCTTTGGATTTATCACCTTCAGAGCTTCTTTGGCGGTGATTACATCTCTTTTAATTGCCACTGTTTTTGGAAAGAAAATCATTGAATTTTTAAAGCGTAAACAAATAGGGGAAACCGTGAGAGATCTTGGTTTGGAAGGACAAAAGCAAAAAGCTGGAACGCCTACAATGGGAGGACTTATTATTATACTAGCTACTCTTGTGCCTGTTCTGTTGTTTGCCAAGCTGGCAGAGGTGTATATAGTACTTTTAATAGTAGCCACCCTTTGGATGGGTGCTATTGGTTTTGTAGATGACTACATTAAAATATTCAAAAAGGATAAGGCTGGTTTAAAAGGTGCTTTTAAGGTGTTGGGGCAAGTGGTGTTGGGTTTAATAGTTGGGGCTACGCTTTATTTTCACCCTAGTGTGACCATGAAAGAAGAGGTGGCTTTAAATAAGACAGAGCTTATAAAAAGTAGTTTTCTAGGGCCTGAAATAAAGTCTACAAAAACCACTATTCCTTTTACAAAAAACAACGAATTAGAGTATAGCAGCTGGATTTCTTGGATGGGAGATGATGCGGAAGATTACGCTTGGTTAATTTTTATTCCTGTGGTTATTTTTATTGTATCTGCGGTGTCTAATGGCGCCAATCTCACAGACGGTATTGACGGTTTAGCTGCGGGTACCTCTGCCATTATTGCGGTTACCTTAGGGGTTTTTGCTTGGATTTCTGGAAACATCATTTTCTCCGATTATTTAGATATTATGTTTATTCCCAGGGCGGGTGAACTAGTGGTTTTCATTGCAGCCTTTATTGGTGCGCTTATTGGATTTTTATGGTACAATGCTTTTCCTGCTCAGGTTTTTATGGGAGATACTGGAAGCCTTACCATTGGAGGTATTATTGCTGTGATAGCTATTATTATTAGAAAAGAATTACTCATACCCCTGCTTTGTGGGATCTTTTTTGCGGAGTCACTCTCTGTGATGTTGCAGGTGGGGTATTTTAAATACTCAAAAAAAAGACGGGGAGAGGGAAGGCGTATTTTTCTCATGTCTCCGCTGCACCACCACTACCAAAAATTGGGCTACCATGAAAGTAAGATTGTAAGCCGTTTTTGGATTGTAGGAATTTTTCTAGCTGTCTTAACCATTGTGACCTTAAAACTTAGGTAATGAAGCAATTGGTTGTTTTAGGTGGGGGAGAAAGTGGTGTGGGAGCTGCTCTTTTGGGTCAGCAACAAGGGTACCGAGTACTGGTCTCAGATAAAAGTCTTATTAAACAGGCTTTTAAAAACGTTCTTATACAACATGAAATTAAATGGGAAGAAGGGGGGCACAATGAAGCAGCTGTTATGGACGCTTCTCTGGTGGTTAAAAGCCCTGGAATTCCAGATACGGTACCCTTGGTTTTGGCTTTGCGTGTCGCTGGAATAAAAGTGATTGATGAGGTAGAATTTGCGTCTTATTACACAAAGGCTACCCTTATTGGTATTACAGGCAGCAATGGCAAAACCACCACCACCATGCTTATTTATCACATTTTAAAGTCTGAAGGATACGCAGTAAAAATGGGGGGCAATATTGGGGTGAGTTTTGCAGGTCTGGTCTATGAGTCTCTTATAAAAGGAGCCGCTCCTATAGACTACTACGTGCTAGAACTCAGTAGTTTTCAATTAGACAATATTGAAAATTTTAGGCCACATATTGCGATAATTACCAATATTAGCCCAGACCACTTAGACCGTTATGGCTATGATATGGAACGTTATACAGCTGCTAAGTTTAGGATTGCCAAAAACCAGACTTCGGCAAATTATTTAATCTATGATGCAGACTGCCCCGTTATTCAAACAGCCATGTCACAGCAGCAAATTTTATCTAAAAAAATTCCATTTAGCACTCAAAAAAAATTCACAGAAGGCGCCTTTGTAGACGCTGAAAATATAAAAATAGTATTGGACACTAACTCATATAGCATGCAGATCAACACTTTAGCCCTTGAGGGTACGCACAATGTAAAGAATACCATGGCAGCAGCTGCCGCGGCCACTTTAATTCAAATAAGAAAGGAAACCATTAGAAATAGTGTGCAGCACTTTCAAGGAGCTCCCCACCGCTTAGAGAAAGTACTTAAAATTCAGCATGTTCATTATATAAATGACTCTAAGGCTACTAATGTAAATGCTACCTATTACGCTCTAGAAAGTGTTAAAACACCAATTGTGTGGATTGTAGGGGGTTTAGATAAAGGGAATGACTATATGCCACTCATGTCTATGGTACGTGAAAAAGTAAAGGCTATTATTTGTTTGGGCGTTGACAATGAAGCACTTAAAAGTGTTTTTTCAAAAGCTGCGGATATTTTAATAGAAACTACCTCTATGGAAGAAGCTGTGAAAGTTGCGTCTAAGGTTTCTGAAAAAGGAGATACTGTTTTGCTGTCTCCAGCCTGCGCTAGTTTTGATTTATTTAAGAATTATGAAGATAGAGGTAACCAATTTAAAGAAGCTGTAAGAAATCTATAAGTGAGTATATTTAGAAACATACAAGGAGACAAAGCTACCTGGGCCATTATAGCCCTGCTGTCCCTCATTTCTTTTTTACCAGTCTATAGTGCTAGTGGTAATTTAGAAAATGTGGTTCAGAATGGAACAGCTGTAGGCTATTTGGCCAAACACGCATTCTTGCTTATTATGGGCTTTGGAATTATGTTTGGGGTACATAAAATTCCAACTCATTTTTTTAAGGGACTCTCACTTATTGGCCTACCAGTAGTTATATTATTACTTGTTTACACACTAGCACAGGGAAGCACTATTGGAGGGGCCAATGCGAGTAGGTGGATTAAAATTCCTTTTACCTCAATTGGATTTCAAACCTCTACTTTAGCCATGGTTGTGCTTATGGTTTATGTAGCCAGGTACCTGTCTAAAATTAGAGAAACCCCTATTACTTTTTTAGCTTCTGTCTTACCCCTTTGGCTCCCAGTTTTTACAGTAGTTGCCTTGGTATTTCCAGCTAATTTTTCTACAGCAGCTATTATGTTTGCAATGGTGATGATGCTCTGTTTTCTTGGGGGTTACCCTATTAAGTATTTGTTGGGAATTACCACCACTGCACTAGTTATGGGAGCGTTATTTGTTGTGACTGCTAAGACTTTTCCAGACTTGTTCCCCAATAGGGTAGACACTTGGATGAGCCGTATTGAAAATTTTTCATCAGAAGAAGTGACGGAAGCAGACTACCAGATAGAACGCGCTAAAATAGCCATTGCTTCTGGTGAGGTGTTTGGATTGGGCGCTGGAAAAAGTGTGATGAAAAATTTCTTACCTCAGAGTTCTTCAGATTTTATTTTTGCTATTATTATTGAAGAATATGGCTTATTTGGAGGTCTTCTAATCTTGGGTATTTACTTGTTTATGCTTATTAGAATTATAGTAATTACCAATAGCTCACCTAGCTTTTTTGGGAAGTTATTAGCATTAGGGGTAGGACTGCCCATTATATTCCAGGCCTTTATTAATATGGGTGTGGCAGTTTCTCTATTGCCTGTGACTGGGCAGACTCTGCCATTAATAAGTAGTGGAGGAACCTCTATTTGGATGACCTGTTTGGCTCTTGGAATTCTTTTAAGTGCTAGCAACAAAAATAATTTAGCGGCTCCGGGCCCCTTAAAAGAAGAAGAAACTAACCCCTTAGAAATTTTAAGTGAGCAATTATAAATTTATATTATCTGGGGGCGGTACAGGAGGTCATATCTATCCTGCAATAGCTATTGCAGATGCTCTAAAAGCAACTTACCCAGCTGCTTCCTTTCTATTTGTTGGAGCTCAGGGTAAAATGGAAATGCAAAAGGTACCTCAGTTAGGCTATTCCATTAAAGGATTATGGATTTCTGGCTTGTCAAGAAAAATATCTATGACCCTTTTATTTTTTCCCTTTAAACTTTTTTACAGCCTAATCCAAGCACTCTTTATACTGGTAAGATTTAAGCCCCATATGGTTATTGGAACAGGAGGTTACGCCTCTGCTCCATTATTAAAAATGGCACAGGTTATAGGGGTTCCTACTCTTATTCAAGAACAAAATTCTTACGCAGGGGTTAGCAATAAGTGGTTGGCTAAAAAGGCTCAAGCCATTTGCGTAGCATATCCCAATATGCAGCAGTATTTTCCTAAAGAGCGTTTGGTGCTTACGGGAAACCCTGTTCGCTCAGATATTTCTGAACTATTAGTTGATAAAAATGTGGCTTTAGCTGCCTTTGGTTTACAGGAAACGCAACCAGTATTATTAGTGCTAGGAGGTAGTTTAGGTGCCAAAAAAATAAACGAATACATAGCCGCACAGCTCCCTTACTTTAAAGAAAAAGGCCTACAGTTGCTTTGGCAGTGTGGGAGTTTGTATTATGAGCAGTATAAGAGCTGCCAAAGCAAAAATGTAAAAGTCCTAGATTATATTGTTGAAATGCCTCTGGCTTATAGTGCAGCAGACTTATTAATTTCAAGAGCAGGTGCAGGGACTATTTCAGAAATAATGCTCATAGGCTGCCCGGCCATATTTATTCCTTCTCCTAATGTGGCAGAAGATCACCAAACTAAAAATGCCTTAGCCGTTACAGAAATAGGAGCAGGTGCTATGGTGATTGAAAAACAACTAGAAATGGAGTTTAAGCCCATTTTTGAGGACTTGTTAGACAACCAACATGCTAGGCAAAGTATGAAAGTTGCTATGAAAAGTGCAGCTCAGCCTAATGCTACTGCAGCTATTGTAAAGACAATTAAAGGACTCTTAGAAATACATAAAGCAAATAAATGAACCTACGGCAAGAGACATACTTTTTTTTAGGCATTGGCGGCATTGGTATGTCTGCTTTGGCTAGGTATTGCTTTTTAAAGGGAGCAAAAGTGGGGGGTTATGACGCAACACCCTCAGCTATCACAGCAGATTTGGAGGCCTTGGGTATGGAACTTATTTATTCAGACCACATTTCCATACTCCCAGACACATTTAAACATCAAGAGTTTGTAAAAATAATATATACGCCAGCTGTTCCAAAGACTACTGCCTTGTTTGAATATTTTAGTTCGCATAAATTTAGTATAATTAAAAGAGCTACCCTTTTAGGCGCTATTACTGCAGACAGTTTTTCTTATGCCATAGGGGGTACCCACGGTAAAACTACTACCTCTAGCTTATTAGCGCACCTATTAGACGCTTCTGGTGTGGGTATTACAGCTTTTTTAGGAGGCTTAGCCAATAATTTTAATAGTAACTTACTGTTAAAAGATACTGCTACTACAGTGGTGGAAGCAGATGAATTTGATAGGTCTTTTCTAACTTTAAGCCCAAATGTGGCTTGTATCACAGGAACAGATGCAGACCATTTAGATATTTATAAGAATGCCCAAAGCCTAGAAGAGGCCTTTGAGGATTTTGCTAAAAGAGTAAAGCCAACTGGGCGTTTATTTGTGCATGAGTCTGTTCAAATTCCAGGAACCACTTATGGTCTTTTAGAAACCTCAGATTACTACCTTTCACAAATCTGTTATGAGCACGGAAATATCTATGCTCATTTACACACTCCAAAAGCTGTTTTTAAAAGGGTGTTATTCCCTATGCCTGGCACTCATAATTTGCTTAATGCACTAGTGGCTTTTGCTATGGCAGAAAGCCAGGGAGTGGCTCCAGAGAAACTAATAGCCGCTTTAGTCACTTTTAAAGGGGTAGCTAGACGTTTTTCATATGAAATTAAAAAGGAGAATAGGGTGTTTATAGATGACTATGCCCACCATCCAACAGCAATAAAAGCAGTATTTGAGAGTTTAAAAACGCTCTATCCTAAAGAATTACTTACAGTAGTATTCCAGCCACATTTATACTCAAGAACTCAAGATTTTGCAGCAGAATTTGCCAGTAGTCTGTCTCTTTTTAACTGCGTGTATTTATTAGATATCTATCCAGCAAGGGAATTGCCAATAGATGGGGTGAATTCGTCTTGGCTTTTAGAAAAAATTACTGCGCCAGAAAAAGCACTTTTAAATAAAAAAAACTTGGTGGAGCGTATTGTGAAAATAAACCCAAAAATTTTAGTCACTCTAGGCGCAGGAGACATTGGATTAGAAGTTCCTAAAATTAAAGCAGCACTATTGTGAAAAAATTCTTAAATACACTCCAAATATTCCTTATAGCCTTTGTTTTAATTGGCTTATACGCCTTTACAAATAAAAGGAATAACATGAGAATTGTAGAGGGAATTACACTAGAATTCACTTCAAAAGACAACTTATACACCAACTATGCGGCGGTTAATAAATTGTTAATACTAAAAAACAAAGGGCAATTAAAACAGCCTAAAGAAAAAGTAGCTTTGAGTACTATTGAGCAGTGGCTTAATGAAGATCCTATGCTTCAAAATGCCACAGTTTATATGACTGTAGATGGGGTGCTTAGGGCTTTGCTCACGCAAAAAATACCCGTAGCAAGAGTGCTGACAGATTCTGTTTTCTATTTAGACGAACAGGGAGATGTCATGCCGCTTTCTGAGTTTCATTCTGCTAGAGTTCCAATAATTACTGGAAATCTATCTAAGAAAAGCTTAGAGGATTGTCATAAGTTGGTTGTTTTTATAGCACAAGATGTTTTTTTAACTAAGAATATAGTGGGCATAGAAGTGCAAAGTGAGAAACATTATATGCTTAAGTGTAGGATGGAAGATTTTGATGTGGTTTGGGGTGACGCCCAGGAGCTACAAGAAAAAACATCTAAACTTAAAGCTTTTTATAATAAAGCAATTAATGACCAGAGTCTGTCAAAATACAAGCTGGTAGATGTGCGGTTTAAAAATCAGGTGGTAGCCACCAAAAAACTATAATAACACTCAAATGAAAGAGACACATTATTCTGTTGGCTTAGATATTGGAACTACGAAGATTGTAGCCATTATTGGAAAAGAAAACGAGTACGGAAAGATTGAGATTCTTGGGATAGGAAAAGCTAAGAGTTTGGGGGTGCACAGGGGTGTGGTAAACAATATTACCCAAACCATAGAATCAATACAGCAGGCCATAAGCCAAGCAGAAACAGACTCTGGATTAAAAATAGACACCGTATCTGTAGGAATAGCAGGGCAGCATATTCGTTCACTACAACATTCAGATTATATTACAAGAGCCAATGCAGAAGAAGTGATTGGCCCAGATGACGTAGACAACCTCTGCAACCAGGTATACAAATTAGTGATGCTTCCTGGAGAAGAAATTATTCATGTACTGCCACAAGAATTCAAGGTAGACGGACAAGCAGAAATTAAAGAGCCTATTGGCATGTATGGGGGCCGTTTAGAAGCTAATTTTCACGTGGTAGTAGGACAGGTGTCTTCCATAAAAAACATAGTTCGCTGTATTAAGAGCGCTGGTTTAAAGTTAGGGGAAATTTCTCTAGAACCCTTGGCCTCTGCTAATGCAGTATTGAGCCAAGAAGAAAAAGAAGCAGGTGTAGCCCTTATAGATATAGGAGGAGGAACCACAGATCTAGCTATTTTTAAAGACGGTATTATTCGCCATACGGCAGTCATTCCTTTTGGAGGAAATGTCATTACAGAAGACATTAAAGAAGGATGCTCTATTATAGAAAAACAAGCAGAATTATTAAAAATTAAATTTGGTTCTGCTTGGCCTGGAGAAAATAAAGAAAATGAAATAGTTTCTATTCCAGGTCTTAGAGGAAGAGACCCCAAAGAAATTACCCTCAAGAATCTTTCAAAAATTATTCATGCAAGGGTAGTAGAAATTGTTGAGCAGGTGTATGTAGAGATTAAGAACTACGGCCATGACGAGCAAAAGAAAAAACTCATTGCCGGTATTGTACTTACAGGAGGAGGAAGCCAACTCAAGCATTTAAAACAATTGGTAGAGTATATTACCGGGATGGATACCCGAATTGGGTATCCAAATGAACATTTGGCTGGGGATTCAGAAGAAGAAATTGCCTCTCCTTTATATGCCACAGGGGTAGGGCTTCTCATGAATGCAGTATCTTCTGACGCTAAATACCATTCAGAACAGCCTGCCTTAGAAAAGACGCAAGAACAGGATCTTGAAGATCAGACCACAGAAGAAACCAAAGACCAGCTGCCTAAAGCTCAAAAAGCCCCTAGGAAAAATATTTTTGACAAATGGTCAGAGAAACTGAAAGATTTTTTAGATAACGCAGAATAAAAATAAGCATAAAAAAACTATATCTATGAGTGATCACAGCGAATTTGACAGCATCGCCTTTGACCTTCCAAAAAACCAAAGCAACGTAATTAAAGTGATTGGTGTTGGTGGTGGCGGTAGCAATGCCATTAATCATATGTTTCAATCTGGAATTAACGGCGTAGATTTTGTGGTGTGTAACACAGACGCACAAGCACTACAAAATAGCCCTGTTCCAAATAAAATTCAGTTGGGCTTATCTCTCACTGAAGGCTTAGGAGCCGGTGCTAACCCAGAAGTGGGAGAGCAATCAGCCTTGGAGAGTATGACAGACATAAAATCCATGCTAGATACCAACACTAAAATGGTATTTATTACTGCAGGAATGGGAGGTGGTACCGGTACAGGAGCCGCCCCTATGATTGCAAAAATGGCAAAAGAATTAGATATTTTAACGGTAGGAATTGTCACTATTCCGTTTCAGTTTGAAGGCAAAATGCGTTCTGAACAAGCCCAAAAAGGAATTGAGAACTTAAGATCACATGTAGACTCACTTATTATTATTAACAATAACAAGCTTAGAGACGTATATGGAAACCTAGGCTTTAAAGCTGGATTTTCTAAAGCAGATGAGGTTTTAGCCACCGCAGCTAAGGGAATTGCAGAGGTTATTACCCACCACTACACGCAAAACATTGACCTTAGAGATGCCAAGACAGTACTAGCTAATTCTGGTACTGCCATTATGGGTTCCTCTTCTGCCTCTGGATCTGGAAGGGCCCATGAGGCCATTTCAAAAGCATTGGATTCCCCCCTTTTAAATGACAATAAAATTACAGGAGCTAAAAATGTATTATTACTTATAGTATCTGGCGTTCAAGAAATCACCATCGATGAGATTGGAGAAATTAATGAATACATCCAGTCAGAAGCAGGTCACGGAGCCAACATAATTATGGGGGTTGGAGAAGATGAAAGCTTAGGAGAGGCCATAGCTGTCACCGTAATTGCCACAGGCTTTAACCAAGAGCAACAAAATGACATTGTTAATACAGAGTCAAAAAGAATCATACATACCTTAGAAGAAGACCAACGTGCAGGCTTTAATTTTAGTCCTGTGCCCCCAACTATTTTTAGTTTAGAGCCTGAAGAAGAATTAGAAGAAGAAGCCAAAGAGGTGATCGTCCACACATTAGACTTACAAGAGGAACTAGCTTATAAGCCTGCTGTCACTCAGGAAATAAACTTTTTAATTCCTACCACAGATGCTATTAGAGGTTTAGAGGTGGTTTTTAAAACGGTAGAATTACCACAACAAATAGCGCAAGAAGAACCAAAAGAGGTATGGTCACCAGAGCCTATCTCCACCCTTATTCCGCTGCTAGATAGTTTTGAGGTGATAGACGTGATTGATGCTTCTGCAGAAATAGCCAACGAGACCTTTGAAGACCAGACAGAGAACGAGTCTATAGATTTTACCAATACCCTATTTGATATTCCTGTTAGGCCTAAGAATGAAGCTCAAAAAAGCACTTTTTTTGGTGAAGAAAAAGAAGTGTCTGAAGAAGCACCCACCATCTCTTTTAATTTAGATGACGACATTAGAGATATGGAGGTAAAAGACCCATTAGAAATCATTCCTGTTCTAGAGTATAATGCCTCTGGAGAAAAAAGATACAGCTTAGATGACTATATGGAGCTAGAGGAGAGTCTAGCCGCTGCTAGTGAAACACCCTTTGCTGGTGCTGTAGAAGAAGAGCCAGAGTCTCTTATTTTTGAAAAGAAAACTCTAGAACCGGTTGCAGCAACAAAGACTATTCAAATACCAGAAGAAGCGTTAGACCCAATGGATGCGACTATAGAAGCTCTTTTAAAAGAACGGGCAGAAGAGCGCCGCAGGAAACTAAGAGATTTTAATTATAAATTTAATAATAGTATTAATAAAGTAGAGGAAATTGAAAAAGAACCCGCTTACAAGCGCCAAGGCATATCATTGTCAGATACGCCAAATGAAGGTAGACTTTCAAGAACCACCCTTAGTACCGATGCTACAGAAGAAAATCAGTTGCGAACAAACAATTCGTTTTTACATGACAATGTAGATTAATACCCATTCACTTACACAAGTAAACCCGGGCACCTAGCAGTCTCGGGTTTATTTTTTATATTAGCCTTTCACTAAAACAAGAGAAAAATGCCCTTACAAGACGCTGTAATGAACAAAATAAAAGATGCTATGCGTGCCAAGGACACGGTAGCTCTAACTTCTCTAAGAGCCATAAAATCTGCTATTTTGTTAGCTCAAACCTCTGGTTTAGACACTCTAATGAGTGAAGAAGAAGAAATTAAATTGGTACAGAAATTAGTAAAACAGCGCCATGACTCTGCAGCCATATACAGAGAACAAGGTAGGGAAGACTTAGCCGCACCTGAACTAGAAGAAGCTGCAGTTATTGCACAATTCTTACCAGAACAACTCTCAGAAGAAGCAGTAAAAGGGGTAGTAGCCAATATTATTGCAAGTACCGGCGCAGCCGGCATGGGAGATATGGGTAGAGTGATGGGGTTAGCCTCTAAAGAATTAGCAGGCAAAGCAGATGGGAAAACTATATCTGCAGCTGTGAAAGCCTTGTTAACAGCTTAAATTAAACCGTTTGATACCATTCTACAAAAAGACATTTTTTTTATTACTATCCTTTAGCTTTTTAATTCAAATTTCAATTGCCCAAGAGCAGCTGCAACAAAATACGTGGACAGCGGTTTTTGCAGATTATAAATTAGATTCTTTGAGTAGTGTGCGTCTAGAACTTCATTACAGAACACGTGATTTTTTTGGAGGGCTAGAGCAAACTATCGTCCGTCCGTCTTATGTTAGAAAGATTAATAAATGGATATCGCTCTCTGGGGGATACTCTTATTTAGGCAATGTGATAGCAGGTGAAACCCTAATGGAAAACAACTTATGGGAACAAGTTTTTTTTAGTATTCCCCTGCAAAATACTGCTTTTTTTGGATGGATAAGGGCGGAACAGCGTTGGATGGAAAATACCATAGGTGACATTAACTACGCTGGGCGTTTGCGCTTTAGAATGGGTGTTAGACACCCTTTATTTAATCTAAAAAACGAATCTGTAGAGCTTATAGTTTTTGATGAGCTGTTTATGATTACCAAAGATTTATTACCTCATACTTTTAATCAAAATTGGACCTTTATTGGCTTTAGGGCTAGATTGGCAGCAAATGCTGTTTTAGTATCTGGATACCAGAGAAATACTCTTGCTAAAGGTGATAATAGGGTACATATCAATATTTGGTCTTCTATTTTATTTATAACCCTTTAAAAAGATAATATTTAAAGGGTTATATGGGTTTTCAATAGGTATTTCTCTTTATTTTTGAAAAATTAAATTAAAATCGGCTGCGTAGTTCAATTGGATAGAATATCAGATTTCGGCTCTGAGGGTTGGGGGTTCGAAGAAGATTGTAATTATTAATCTTTAACGAATAAAACCCAGTAAATTCAGTCCTTCAGGTAAGATTTTATTTAAATAAAGTAACTCTAATTAATAATCAAATCTACTGTTATTAATTGAATTTGGCAATCGATTTGGCATTAAATATGTTTACAAAGCTATTAAAGAGATTTGAACGTATAATCCCAAAAAGTTTCAGTGCATCACTTAATTTAGAGTGAGGGGTGGGTTTTGTAGAAACGGTTTTCTTTTTTGAGGTTGACTGTGATATC
>TARA_B110000503_G_scaffold712_1_pt1 | contig 14762 bp, 10 predicted proteins | sample TARA_B110000503 | Tara Oceans TARA_B110000503 (sample SAMEA4397472) | marine metagenome | biome: Polar Biome; feature: [SRF] surface water layer (ENVO:00010504); material: water (ENVO:00002006), including particulate matter (ENVO:01000060) such as... | depth 5 m | reverse complement strand
GCGTCTTCTGTTGCCGCACTTTTTGAAGGCGTAAAATCAGGTGCCGTCTCAGCTCCATTTAATGCGGCAACTATTGCCGACTGCATTATTGTTATTGGAGCAAGACCAACTGAAAATCATCCAGTGGCCGCAACTTATTTAAAGAGAGCAGCTAAAAGAGGAGCTAAAATTATAGTTATGGATCCAAGAAAACAAGGATTGTCAAAGTATGCAGAACATAATCTTCAGTTTAAAGCAGGTACTGATGTAGCTATGCTAAATGCAATGCTTCATACAATTATTAATGAAAATTTATATGATGAACAATATGTTCAAGGACAAACCGAAGGTTTTGAAGAGTTAAAAGAAAATATAAAAGATTTTTCACCAGAAAAAATGGAAGCAGTTTGCGGAATAAAAGCTGAAACTCTCAAAGAAGTAGCAAGACTTTACGCAACTTCTGAAAAATCAATAATTTTTTGGGGAATGGGTGTTTCTCAACATGTCCATGGAACTGATAATGCTAGATGTTTGATAGCTTTAGCTTTAAGTACTGGTCAAATTGGAAGAGAGGGCACAGGACTTCATCCATTACGAGGTCAAAATAATGTTCAGGGTGCTTCTGATGCGGGTCTTATTCCTTGGATGTATCCAGATTACCAAGTTGTAGATGGTAAAGATAATCAAAATACTTATGAGAAATTTTGGGGCAAGGAAATGGATCCTAAGAGAGGTTTAACTGTTGTTGAAATTATTCATGCTATTCATGATGATCAAATTAAAGCTATGTACATAATGGGAGAAAATCCTGCTATGTCTGATCCTGATCAAAAACATGCAAGACAAGCTTTAGCGAAACTTGAGCATTTAGTTGTCCAGGATATATTCTTAACAGAGACAGCTTGGCATGCAGATGTAATTTTACCATCTTCTGCTCATGCAGAAAAAACTGGAACTTATACAAATACTAATCGAACCGTTCAAATGGGTAGACAAGTTGTACCTCCACCTGGAGATGCAAGGCAAGATTGGTGGATCACTCAAGCTATAGCTACAAGAATGGGTCTTGATTGGAGTTATTTACATCCGAGTGATGTATTTAATGAAATGTGTCAGATAATGGACTCTCTTAAAAATATTACTTGGGAGAGATTAGATAAAGAAAATGCCATTACCTATCCTTGTGAGGCTCCTGATAGTTCTGGTAGTGAATATATTTTTAGAGATTCATTTCCTACAGCTAATGGAAGAGGTAAGATTGTTCCAGCTAGACTTATACCGCCGGCTGAATTACCAGATGATGAATTTCCTTTAATATTGACCACAGGAAGATTATTAGAGCACTGGCATACAGGTTCTATGACTAGAAGAGCTACTGTATTGGACCATATTGAACCTGAAGCGATAGTAAGTATGAATCGTTGGGATATGAAGAGAATGGATATTAATCCTGGAGATCAAGTTCAGGTAAAGACTAAAAGAGGTTCTATAGTTATTAAAGTTAGAAGTGATAAAGAGATACCTGAAGGAATGGTGTTTATTCCATTTTGTTTTGCTGAAGCAGCTGCAAATGTTTTGACAAATCCTCAGCTTGATCCTTATGGAAAAATTCCTGAATTTAAATTTAGTGCTGCTAGCGTATTAAAAACACAATCAACAACTCATCAAACTATTTAATTTATTGTTTATACTTAATTAACTCTAAAAATTTAATTAAGTATTCTTTTCCAAATATACTTAAATTATTTAAATCAGGATTTTTTGACTGAATTATGAAGATAGATAAAACAAAAAGTAATAAACAAATAACTATTAAATATATAATTTTGATTAAAGGTGATTTTGCTTTTTTATTATTATTTTTCTTATTGATGACAAGTACTGCATTAGCAGTTAACGGAGTTAATTGATTATCAATTTCAAAGAAAATATTATTTTCAAGTTTTTGATTGTTTAATTTTTTTTTTTCATTGTGTGAATAGTTATTTAAGTTAGTTATTTTTTCTTCTATAGAATTTAATTTAATATTTATTTCTTTTTTAAACTCAGACTCAATATTATTAATTTTATCCTCTAGTTCTTTAATTTTACTAGATGAGCTATTTACTTTACTTGTAATCGTTTCTTTAGGAGGCGAATGATTTTCATTTAACTGAATTTTAAAATTTTCATTTATTAACTGTTCTTTAATTTCTGCAAGAGAATCTTTAATTTTTTTTGATTGATCAATATGTTTATTATCCAATATGTCTCTATCCTTTAACTCTTTATTAGTTCTTCCAAATTGATCAATATTTTCATTCATTTATTAAACTTTATATAATTGAAATTAACTTATCAATTAAAGTCATAAACAATTTTAGATAATTTAAAAAGTAGTATGGTGCCGCGTGCCGGGATCGAACTGGCCACCTGATGATTACAAATCAACTGCTCTACCAAATGAGCTAACGCGGCATAATAAATACCTTAATTTTTATATTTATAATGATGCACAAAATAATAGTCAATAAATATTAATCTTGATCTATGTATATATGGTATAATGCTATTGCTGCTGAGTTTGCTGCATTTAAACTATCTATTTGAGGAATATTTTTTTGTTTTAAAGATATAATAAAGTCTGAATGTTCTAATATATTTTTTCTAATACCTTTACCTTCGCTCCCTAAAATAATTACAGATTTTTTGTCAAATTTAAAATCCTTATTGATAATATCTTTCCCATTCATGTCTAAAGAGTAGATCCAATAATGATTTTTTTTTAACACTTCAATTGTTCTCGCAATATTTTTCGCAATATGAAATTTAACTACTTCTACGGCTCCAGTTGAAATTGTTGCAGTGCTTGATGTGATTGAAGCTGACGAATGTTCTGGTAGGATAAGGCCGTCTACATTTGTTAAAGCGGCAGTTCTAAAAATATTTCCAATATTCATCTGATCTGTTAGCTGGTCTAATACTAAGATTGTTGATTTTTCCTTAGACTTTTTAATAATATCCTCCAAACCTGCAGACTGAAAAGGTTCTCTTTCTATTATAATATGATCATGATAATTAAAATTCTTATTTATCGATGAAAAGTCATTTTTATTAATATAATGAAGCTTTTTCTTTAAATCTTTACTTTGAATTAACTGACTATATTCATCTTTTTTTTCATTAAATACGTAAATATTGTTGATTTTATTAGGATTATGAGTAATACAACTCATACATGGGTTATGACCTATTATATACATTTAAGTAGCTATAAATAACCTTATGTCTATTGACTTTCAAAGACAATTATTTATTAATCTACCTTGATTTAAGAAGTCTTTTACGGAGGGATGGCCGAGTGGTTAAAGGCGACGGACTGTAAATCCGTTCGCGTAAGCGTACGTAGGTTCGAATCCTACTCCCTCCACCACTTTTATTGATTTTTTTTGAGTTTAATATTGAATTTTAAAGAAAAATTAGTATTTTAAGCGAACTCACAGGAATTTTTTTTTTGTGGATGTAATTAGGTAGTGGTACCCGCTTAAAATCCGCGGGTGTAGCTTAGTGGTAAAGCTCCAGATTTCCAATCTGGCTATGAGGGTTCGATTCCCTTCACCCGCTCCAAAGTACATAAAAAAAAGAAAAGAAATTAAAACTATTAATTAAAATAAACAAAAAGAGGTAATAATTTAAAATGGCTAAAGAAAAATTTGATAGATCGAAACCCCATTGTAACATAGGTACAATTGGACACGTTGATCATGGTAAAACAACTTTAACGGCTGCGATCACAAAAGTTCTCGCAGAATCAGGCGGCGCTGTTTATACAGCATATGCAGATATTGATAAAGCTCCTGAAGAAAAAGCCAGAGGGATTACGATCTCTACCGCTCATGTAGAATATACAACTGCTAATAGGCATTACGCACACGTTGACTGTCCGGGTCACGCAGACTATGTAAAAAATATGATTACTGGTGCTGCTCAAATGGATGGCGGTATTCTTGTTGTTAATGCAGCTGACGGACCAATGCCTCAGACAAGAGAGCATATTCTTTTAGCAAGACAGGTTGGTGTTCCAGCTCTTGTTGTTTATCTTAATAAAGTAGATCAAGTTGATGATCCTGAATTAATAGATCTAGTTGAAGAAGAAATCAGAGACCTTTTAAAAAAATATGAATTTCCAGGCGACACAACTCCAATTATTCGTGGTTCAGCTTTAGCGGCTTGCGAAGATAGAGATGAAGAAATTGGTAAAAATTCTATTCTTAAATTAATGGAAGCTGTTGACACATTTATTCCACAACCACCAAGAGAATTAGATAAGCCATTTCTAATGCCTGTTGAGGATGTTTTTTCAATTTCAGGTCGTGGTACGGTTGTTACAGGAAGAATTGAACAGGGTATTATTAAGCCAGGAGAAGAAATTGAAATTATTGGTCTTACAGAAACTCAAAAAACTGTAGCTACTGGTGTTGAAATGTTTAGAAAACTTTTAGATTCAGGTGAAGCTGGAGATAACGTTGGAGTTCTTTTAAGAGGTACAAAAAAAGAAGAAGTTGAACGTGGACAAGTTTTAGCTAAACCTGGAAGTATAAAACCGCATAAAAAATTTAAATGTGAAGTTTATTCTTTAAGTAAAGAAGAAGGTGGAAGACACACTCCATTCTTTGCTAACTATAGACCTCAGTTTTATTTTAGAACAACTGACGTAACAGGATCTATTACTTTACCAGAAGGTACTGAAATGGTTATGCCTGGAGATAATGTTACTCTTACAGTAGAATTACTTTCACCAATTGCTATGGATAACAATCTTAGATTTGCTATTCGTGAAGGTGGAAGAACTGTTGGTTCAGGGGTTGTATCAGAGATTATAGAATAGTCATCTGCGGCAATAGTTAATGAAGGAGTGTAGCTCAACTGGTAGAGCGCCGGTCTCCAAAACCGGAGGTTGCGGGTTCGATGCCTGCCACTCCTGCCACTAAGGATAAAAAATGAAATTTAACCCAGCAAAATATCTTAGAGAAGTTCGACAGGAAGTTTCGAAAGTCACATGGCCTTCTAAAAAAGAAACTTTTACTTCTGCTGGTATTGTAATTATCGTTGTTACTATTGCCGCAATTATTTTAATGATTATTGACCAAAGTTTTTCTTTTTTAATTAGATCGGTATTAGGTTAATGGAAGTTTCTCTAGATATTAAACACAAGTGGTATGTAGTTAATTGTCACTCAGGTTACGAAAAAAAAGTTGCAGATGCTATTATTGATGAAGCTAAAAAAGAAGATCTTGAAAGTTCCATAATTGAAGTCTCTGTTCCAACTCAAGCGGTTGTTGAAGTAAGAAGAGGCGTGAGAATAAATTCAGAAAAAAAATTTTTTCCAGGTTATGTTCTAGTTAAAATGCAAATGAATGACGATACTTGGCATTTAGTTAAAGATATACCTAAAGTAAGTAATTTTTTAGGAGTTAAAAATAAACCATTAGCTATTTCAGAAAAAGAAGTATCTAAGTTACTTCAAGATATTACTGAAGGTGCAGAAAGTCCAAAACCAAAATTTGAATACGAAGTTGGTGAGCAAATTAAAGTGTCTGACGGACCGTTCGCTTCATTTAGTGGTATTATAGAAGAGGTTGACAGTTCAAGACAAAAGCTTAAAGTGTCGGTCTCCATTTTCGGTCGTCCAACTCCTTTAGAATTGGACTACTCGCAGGTTGTGAAGGGTTAAAATATGGCAAAAGAAATATTAGGATATATCAAATTACAAATCCCAGCAGGTAGCGCCAATCCAGCACCACCAGTAGGACCAGCTCTTGGTCAAAAAGGTTTGAACATTCAAGATTTTTGTAAGCAGTTTAATGATGCAACTAGTAAATTAGAAAAAGGGGCTCCAATACCTACAGTTATAACAGCTTATAAAGATAGAACTTTTGAATTTATAACAAAAAAACCACCCGTAACTTTTTATTTAAAGAAAGCTGCGAATATTAAAAAAGGAAATGGCACTCCCGGTAAAAGTCTTTTAGGTAAGGTTACAATGAGTCAAGTTAGAGAAATTGCAAAAGAAAAGTTAGAAGATCTTAATGCTTACGATATTGAAGAAGCCTCAAAAATTATTATGGGTTCGGCTAGATCTATGGGAATGGAAGTAGTTTAAAGTGAAATTTTCAAAAAATAGAAAAAAACAAATTGAAGGAATTGATTTTGATAAGATTTTTTCTGTTGAAGAGGGTTTAAAATTAATTAAAGAAAGAAAGTTTGTAAAATTTGATGAAAGTATTGATGTTGCGTTAAATACCACAATTGATACTAAGCAATCCGATCAAAATGTAAGAGGAAGTTTTGTTCCTCCTCATGGTTTGGGAAAAAAAGTTGAAATTGCAGTTTTTGCTTCTGGAAAAAACGCTGAGGAAGCAACAGCATTAGGCGTAAAGCATGTAGGTGGCGACGATCTTGTTACTATACTAGAAAAAAATATTGATGTTGATGTGATTATTGCTACTCCGGACATGATGTCTACAGTAAGTAAAATGGCTAAAATTTTAGGACCTAAAGGAATGATGCCTAATCCTAAAACTGGAACAGTTACAAATGATGTTAAGACTACTATAACAAACATTAATAAAGGACTAGTGGCATACAAAAACGATAAAGCAGGAACTATTCATGCTTCAATTGGAAGAATTAGTTTTGATGATGTTAAATTATCGGAAAATATTACTAGTTTTGTTGAGGAAGTTAAAAAAAACAAACCAACTAATGTAAAAGGGAATTATATCAATTCAGTTTATATATCTTCGTCTATGGGAATAGGAATTAAGGTGAGTGTTTAATTATGAATAGATTACAAAAAAAAGAATATCTAGAAACTCTCAATGATTTATCCTCTAAATATTCAGGCCTTTTTGTAGCATCATTTAATGCTATGACGGTTAAAGACATGATTAGTTTTAGAACTGAAATTAGGGCTAACGATGGAGTTACTAAAATTTCAAAAAATAATATAGTTAAAATATTCTTAGAAAGTACAGAGGATAAAAAAGCTATTGCCGAAAGTTTAACTCAGCAGAAATTATTAATTTTTACTAATAATCCTGTTGGGACAGCTAAGGTTTGTAAGAAATTTGAAAAAGATTCAAAAAAACTATCTGCAGAGGTAGCTTTTTTCGATAAAACAATATATCTAAAAGATGATATAGCAAAGGTTGCAACTTTACCTTCTCTAGAAGAAATTAGAGGAAAAATAGTTGGGTTGATTAGTGCACCTGCGTCACAATTAGTTCGTTTATTACTACGACCTGATCAGGATATTATTTCAATTTTAAATAACAAAAAAGACTAACTAGGGAGAGACAAATGGCAGATTTAAATAAAATAGTTGATGATTTATCAGTTTTAACAGTAATGGAAGCGGCAGAATTATCTAAACTTTTAGAAGAAAAATGGGGAGTTTCAGCAGCAGTTCCAGTAGCAGCAGCAGCAGCTCCAGCAGCAGAAGCAGTAGAAGAAAAAGATTCTTTTGATGTAGTTCTTGCAGCAGCTGGCGATCAAAAAATTAACGTAATTAAAGAAGTAAGAGCTATTACCGGTCTTGGTTTAAAAGAGGCTAAGGATATGGTAGAAGCTGCACCTAAAGTGATTAAAGAAGGTGCTAAAAAGGATGAGGCAGAGGCATTAAAAAAACAGCTTGAAGCAGCTGGTGCAAAAGTAGAACTTAAGTAGTTTAGGTTCTATAGCGCACATGTCACTCAGTTTCACTGAAAAGAAAAGAATTAGATATTCGTTCGGTAAGATCGAAAAAACTATTGATGTTCCTAATTTAGTAGATATCCAAAAGATATCTTATGATAAATTATTACAGTTAGGTAAGATTTCTGAAGAAAGATCAAATACCGGTCTTCAAGAAGTATTTAATTCTGTTTTCCCGATTAATGATTACGCAGGTAAATCAGAGCTGCATTATGTAGATTATTCCCTAGATAATCCAAAATATGATGTAGATGAATGTAGAAGAAAAGGTCTCACTTTTTCTGCATCTTTGATGGTAACTTTCCGCCTTATAATATGGGATATCAATGAAGAAACTGAAGAGAAAACCTTAAGAGATATAAAAGAACAAATTGTTTATTTAGGAGATCTTCCTTTAATGACAAATAATGGTACTTTTGTTGTTAACGGAACTGAGAGAGTTGTAGTAAGTCAATTACATAGATCACCCGGTGTTTTCTTTGATCATGATGGTGGAAAAACTCACGCAAGTGGCAAGACATTATATAATGCTAGAATAATTCCTTACAGAGGATCATGGTTAGATTTTGAATTTGATCATAAAGATAATATTTTCTTTAGAATTGACAGAAAAAAGAAAATGATTTCTACAACTATATTCCAATCACTTCCTTCAAAAGCTTCAGAGAGGTACTTGGAAGAGTGTGAAATTAATAAAGTTGAACCTGATATTTATAAAATTTCAGGAATGACCAGTGAAGAAATTTTAAATTTCTTTTATGAATCTTATATTTTTAAGAGTCATAAAGATGGTTGGGTTGTAAATTTAGATTTAGAAAATTTTAAATATAAAAATTTACCATTTAATCTAGTGGATCCGAGTTCTAAAGAAATACTTGCATACAAAGATGTAAAACTTTCACTTAAATTATTGACTGAGATTAATTCTAAAAAAATATCAAAGTTCTTATTTACAGAAGAAGATTTAGAAGGGTTTTACTTATCAAATGATATTGTAAATACTGAAACAGGATTAGTTTATGCTGAAGCTGGAACAATCTTAAATGAAGAATTATTTTTAAGATTTAAAGAATTATCGATTAATGAATTTTCAACTATCAATGCAAGTCAAGCAGCTGGTAATCTTGGAATTATTAATTCTCTTGTTGCAGATAAAAATCACTCAAGAGAAGAAGCCTTATTTGATATTTTTAAAATTTTAAGACCCGGCGAACCACCAACATTAGAAGCAAGTAACTTTTTATTTAAAAATATGTTTTTTAATGAAGATAGATATGACTTATCTCAAGTTGGAAGAGTTAAAATTAATACTTATTTAGGTCTTGATAAAAATAAAAAACACAGAGTTTTAAATAAAATGGATATTTTATCAGTAGCAAAAAGATTATTTGATATGAAAACAAATAACGTGAAGAAAGATGATATTGACCATTTAGGTAATAGAAGAGTTAGATCAGTTGGTGAGTTAATTGAAAATCAATACAGAATTGGCCTTGTTAGAATGGAAAGATCTATAAGAGAAAAAATGGGAAGTGTTGACATTGAATCAATAATGCCTCAAGATTTAGTGAATTCAAAACCTATCCAGACTGTATTAAAAGAATTTACTGGCTCAAGTCAATTAAGTCAATTTATGGACCAGACAAACCCATTAAGTGAAATAACTCATAAAAGAAGAATTTCAGCATTAGGACCTGGAGGTCTAACTAGAGAGAGAGCTGGATTTGAAGTTCGTGACGTTCATACAACTCACTATGGTAGAATTTGTCCAATTGAAACACCTGAAGGTTCAAACATTGGACTAATTAATAGCTTATCTTCTTATGCTAGAATTAATCAGTATGGTTTTATTGAAACTCCTTATAGAAAAATTATTAATGGCATGGCAACTAAAGAAGTACTATATTTAAATGCTGATGAGGAAGAAAAATATACTATTGCTCAAGCAAATAGCCCTTTAGATTCTAATAATAAATTTATAGAAGAACTTGTAAGTTGCAGAAGAAAAGGTGATTTCATTTTTACTAACTCATCTGAAATTGATTTTATGGATGTTAATCCACAACAATTAGTTTCTGTTGCTGCATCTTTGATACCATTCTTAGAAAATGATGATGCTAACCGTGCTTTAATGGGATCGAATATGATGAGACAAGCAGTTCCCTTAATGACAAATGAAGCTCCTCTTGTTGGAACTGGATTTGAATCTAAGGTAGCGAGAGATAGTGGAGCCGTAGTTGTAGCAAAAAATGCAGGTTATGTTTATCAAGTTGACTCTTCTAGAATAGTTATAAGATCAGATTCAAAAAACATCAGTAAGGATAAGAGTGGTGTGGATATATACAATCTCAAAAAATTTCAAAGATCCAATCAAAGTACCGCAATAAATCAAAAGCCTATTGTTAAAATTGGCGACTATGTTGCTAGAGGAGATATAATTGCTGATGGTCCTTGTACTGATCTTGGAGAATTGGCATTAGGTAAAAATTTACTTGTGGGATTTATGCCGTGGAATGGTTATAACTTTGAAGATTCTATAATTATGTCGGAAAAAGTTGTCCAAGGTGACAAATTTACATCGATACATATTGAGGAATTTGAAGTCTTATGTAGAGATACAAAGCTAGGGCCAGAAGAAATAACAAGGGATATGCCTAATGTTGGTGATGAAAGCATAACAAACTTAGATGAAGCCGGTATTGTTTATATCGGATCTGAAGTTAAGCATGGCGATATACTTGTAGGTAAAGTTTCTCCTAAAGGAGATTCTCCTATAACTCCGGAAGAAAAATTATTAAGAGCTATTTTTTCTGAAAAAGCTGCAGACGTTAAAGATTCATCATTAAGATTACCTACTGGATATTCTGGTGTTGTTGTTGATGTACAAGTACTTGTTCGTAGAGGTGTTGAAAAAGATGAAAGAACAATTGCTATTGAGCGTGTTGAGATTGATCGTCTTGCTAAGGATAGAGACGATGAAAAAGAAATTCTTGAAAACAATTATAAGGAAAATTTAATTAGTATTTTTAATAATAAAATTTCTAATGTTCAAATTGAAGGTATTCAAAAATCTGAAAAAATTGATGGGACTTTATTAAAAACAAAAAATACTGATTATTTAGAAAAAATTTCTACTGACGATCAGCCAACAATGGAAACATTTACTTCACAAAAGAAAATTTACAATGATGCAATAATTTTATTAGATAAAAGATTTCAAAATAAGATTGAAAAAATCCAAAGTGGCGATGATCTTCTTCCTGGAGTTCTAAAGGTTGTAAAAGTATTTGTTGCTGTAAAGAGAAGATTGCAAACTGGCGATAAAATGGCAGGAAGACATGGTAATAAAGGTGTTGTTTCTAAAATAGTACCAGTAGAGGATATGCCTTTTCTAGAAGACGGAACCCCAGTTGATATTTTATTAAATCCATTAGGTGTACCAAGTAGAATGAATATAGGTCAAATTTTAGAAACCCATTTAGGTTGGGCTGCATATGGAATTGGTCAACAAATTTCTAAAAGTTTAGATTTAGCTAGAAAAGAAGGTAATATCGCTCAATTAAAAAACTCTATTGTTGAATTTTATGAAAAAAACCCTAATTCAACAAAATCAATTTCAGAAATGAATGATGATCAGATAGTTGAATTAGCATCTAATTTAGAAAAAGGAGTTACTTTTGCTACTCCCGTTTTCGATGGTTCTAATGCTGATGAGATTACCTCTCTTTTGGATAAAGCTGGTTTTGATAATAGTGGCCAAGTTTATCTTTATGATGGTAGATCGGGAGAGCGTTTTGAAAGAAAAGTTACGGTTGGATTTAAGTATGTACTAAAACTTCATCATCTTATTGATGATAAAATTCATGCTAGATCTATAGGTCCTTATAGTTTAGTTACTCAACAACCTTTAGGTGGAAAAGCTCAATTTGGTGGACAAAGATTTGGTGAAATGGAAGTTTGGGCATTAGAGGCCTATGGTGCTTCTAATACGCTTCAAGAAATGCTTACAATTAAATCTGATGATGTAGCTGGTAGAACTAAAGTTTACGAAGCTTTAATTAGAGGAGACTACAACTTTGAAAGTGGCATCCCTGAGTCTTTCCATGTTTTAGTTAAAGAATTAAAATCATTAGGCCTTAATGTTGAATTAATAGAAACCGATCCAAATAACAATAACAATATGGAGAAACTTTAATAATGAAAGATCTTACTAATTTATTTAAAAATAATGTTGAAACTATTAATTTTGATCAAATTAAAATATCCGTATCAAGTCCTGAACAAATTAGATCTTGGTCTTTTGGAGAAATAAAAAAACCTGAAACAATAAATTACAGAACATTTAAACCGGAAAGAGAAGGTTTATTTTGTGCTAGGATTTTTGGCCCTACAAAAGACTATGAATGTCTATGTGGTAAATATAAGAGAATGAAATTTAAAGGTATCACATGTGAAAAGTGTGGTGTTGAAGTAACTTTATCAAAAGTCAGAAGAGAAAGAATGGCGCACATAGAACTTGCAGCTCCCGTTGCCCATATTTGGTTTTTAAAATCACTTCCAAGTAGAATTGGATTGGCTTTAGATATCACATTAAAAAATTTAGAAAAAGTTTTATATTTTGAAAGTCATATTGTTATTGATCCGTTAATGTCCGGTTTAGAGGCTAGTCAATTACTTAATGATGAAGAACTTGATGAAGCTATTGAAATGTATGGCGAAGATACATTTAAACATGGAATTGGTGCTGAAGCTGTTTACGATATGCTTTCTTCACTTAATTTAGAAGAAGAGATTCAAAAACTTAAAGAAGATAGTGAAGCAACTTCCTCTGAAACTAAAAAGAAAAAAATACTTAAGCGTTCGAAGGTATTAGAAGGATTTAAAAGATCTGGAATAAAACCAGAATGGATGATTTTAAAAGTTCTTCCTGTCATTCCTCCTGAATTACGTCCTTTAGTTCCATTAGAAGGTGGTAGATTTGCCACTTCTGATTTAAACGATTTATATAGAAGAGTTATTAATAGAAATAATAGATTAAAAAGATTATTAGATCTTAGAGCTCCTGATATTATTGTCAGAAATGAAAAAAGAATGCTTCAAGAGTCAGTTGATGCGCTATTTGATAATGGAAGAAGAGGAAGGGTAATCACAAGTACTAATAAAAGACCTCTTAAATCCCTTTCAGAGATGCTTAAAGGTAAGCAAGGTAGATTTAGACAAAACCTTTTAGGAAAAAGAGTAGATTATTCAGGTAGATCCGTAATTGTTGTTGGTCCAGAATTAAAACTTCATCAATGTGGTTTACCTAAAAAAATGGCTTTAGAATTATTTAAGCCATTTATTTATAACAAATTAGAATCGTATGGTTTTGCTACAACTCTTAAATCTGCAAGAAAAATGGTAGAAACTGAAAGACCTGAGGTTTGGGATATTCTTGATGAAGTTGTTAGAGAGCATCCTATTCTTTTGAATAGAGCGCCTACCTTACATAGACTAGGTATACAAGCTTTTGAGCCAATTTTAATTGAAGGTAAGGCCATTCAATTACACCCTTTAGTATGTACAGCTTTTAATGCAGATTTCGATGGTGATCAAATGGCAGTTCATATACCTTTAAGTTTAGAATCTCAACTTGAAGCGAGAGTTTTAATGATGAGTACAAATAATATTTTATCGCCATCTAGTGGTAAGCCTATTATTGTTCCCAGCCAAGATATAGTTTTAGGTATTTATTATCTTTCAATTATGAATGATAATGAAGAGCCAAAGAAATATTTTTCACATATTGGTGAGGTAGAATTTGCATTAGAAAATAAAACTATAAGTCTCCATACTTGTATTTTATACAGAACTAAAACTTATAATAAAGTAACTGATGCGTTTGAAGATAAAAGATTTAAAACTTCAGCAGGTAGAGTTATTTTATATAAAACACTTCCTGAAAATAAACATCTATCTTTTGATAATGTTAACGAAGTGCTAAATAAAAAAAGAATTAGTCAATTGCTTGATAACGTTTATAGATTTACAGGCCAAAAAGCGACTTGTATTTTTGTTGATCAGATAATGGGTATTGGATTTAAATATGCCGCAAAAGCAGGAATATCTTTTGGTAAAGATGACTTGATTATTCCTGAAGAGAAAAAAACTTTAATAGCAAATACTCAAAAAAATGTCGCTACTTTAGAAAATCATTACCAAGAAGGTTTAATTACTGAAAGAGAAAAATATAATAAAGTTGTTAATTTGTGGTCTCAAACCACAGAAAATGTCTCTAAAGCTATGATGAAATCAGTTACCAACACTGAAGGTCAGATCAATTCACTTTATATTATGGCTGACTCTGGTGCTAGGGGCTCTGAAACTCAGCTTAGACAGTTAGCTGGTATGAGGGGTTTGATGGCTAGACCATCAGGTGAAATTATTGAAAATCCTATTACGTCAAATTTTAAAGAAGGACTTTCAGTTTTAGAATATTTTAACTCTACTCATGGAGCTAGAAAGGGTTTAGCTGACACAGCTCTTAAAACAGCTAGTTCAGGATATTTAACGCGTAGATTAGTCGATGTTGCCCAGGATCTAACAATTACAAAAAGAGATTGTGGTGGTGAAAATGGATTAACAGTTGATGCCATATATGAATCTGGCGAACTCGCAATTCCCTTAATCGAAAGGGTTTTTGGTAGAAATTTATCAGCAGATGTACAATCAAAAAATGGAAAAGTAATCTTAGAAAAAAATACTTATATTTCATATGAGGAAATTGAAATATTGGAAAAAGAAAATATTACTCAAGTTAAAATATTTTCTCCTATAACTTGTGCAAATACACACGGTATGTGCGCTAAATGCTACGGTAGAGATTTAGCTAAAGGTCAGCATGTAAATGTTGGGGAAGCTGTTGGAATTATAGCTGCTCAATCAATTGGTGAACCTGGTACTCAGTTAACAATGAGAACTTTTCACGTTGGTGGTGTTGCTAGTTCTTCAGTTGAGAAATCCACTTTTGAATCTCCCACAGAAGGTAAAGTAGAAATTAAAAATTTAAG
>TARA_B110000503_G_scaffold109558_1_pt1 | contig 14793 bp, 9 predicted proteins | sample TARA_B110000503 | Tara Oceans TARA_B110000503 (sample SAMEA4397472) | marine metagenome | biome: Polar Biome; feature: [SRF] surface water layer (ENVO:00010504); material: water (ENVO:00002006), including particulate matter (ENVO:01000060) such as... | depth 5 m | reverse complement strand
AAAAAAATAGATATTTCAAATATAGATTATAGATAGTTTAGGTAAAAACTAAATTTGTAAATTGCAGGTATGATAAACGAGAATAAAAGTTCCTGTTATCTGTAAATTAAGACCTATAAACAGGAGGTTAATTCTCCATATAACCAGTTGCCAGTAATTTAAAAATGAATAGAATAATTAAAATATTAATATTTCTTTTGCTTTTCATTTCTTGTAATAAAGATGATACAAATGAACTTATTCCAGAAAATGGAAATTTAAACTTTATTTCTGCTGTTGACATTTCAAGATACCCTGAAATATCTAATTCAAATCCAATATTCTATGATAACAATGGAAATCAGAATGATTTTCTAAATATACTCAAGGAAAATGGAGTAAATACTGTTAGATTGAGACTTTGGGTAAACCCGATTAATGAACACTCTGGATTTAATGAAGTAAAACAGTTTTCCCAAACCTTAAAAAATAATGGTTTTAAAACTTGGTTAACTCTTCATTATTCTGATACTTGGGCAGACCCTGCTCATCAAGAAACTCCATTGCAATGGGAAGGTATAAGCTATAGTCAATTAAAGGACAGTGTGTATAACTACACTGAAAAAATCATGACCGAATTACAGCCTGATTATATTCAGATTGGTAATGAGGTAAATACTGGATTTCTTCATCCATATGGGCATATTTCAAATAATTTTCAGCAATTTAAAGAATTACTGAATATGGGGATTACAGCAGTAAGAGCAAATTCAAATGATTCTAAAATAATTTTACATTTTGCTGGTATTGAAGGTTCTGATTGGTTTTTTAATCAAGTGGAGGTTTTAGATTATGATATTATTGGCTTATCGTATTATCCAAAATGGCACGGAAAATCTTTAAATAATCTCAAAATTAAAATGCAATATTTAAGTGAAATACATGATAAGAAAATCCTGATTGCCGAAACAGCCTACCCTTTTACACTCGAATGGAATGATTGGACAAATAACATTGTAGGTTTAGATGAACAACTCATTTTACCTGAATATCCAGCAACAATTGAAGGTCAGAGAAAATTCATCCATCAAATTAAGATTCTAACCAAAGAAGTTGAGAATGGGATAGGCTTTTGTTATTGGGGAGCCGAATTAATTGCTTGGAAAGGAAACCAATCCACAGATGGTTCTCCTTGGGAAAATCAAGCAATATTCGACTTTGACAATAAAGCCTTACCTGTATTGAGTGAATTTATAAATGAATAAAAAACTCCAAATTTACTAACGTAAAATAAAGCTAATATTATGAAATACTCCTTAAAAAAAATCGCATTAATAACTGAAATAATTGGAGGAATTGCTATACTTATATCATTAATTTTTGTTGGTTTTCAGTTTAGAGAAAATACTATTGCAACAAAATCTGCTACAGCAAATGCTGCAAATGCAATAACTGTTTCTTGGTATACACAAACTGGTAATAGTGCGCAATCAAGCCAGCTTATGTGGGATTATATAAAGGATCCAAAAAGCATAACAACAAGTGCTGAAAAATATCAAGCTACTATATTAATGCACGGTTTAATATTATCTTATCAAAACAATTACTATTTAGCAAAAGAAGGTACTCTTGATCAGAATGTCCAAGAATCTCTTACTGCTTCTATAAGTGCCGTAAAAAACCAACCAGGTTGGCAGGATTATTGGGAGAATAGAAAATCTCATTTCTTTGTGCAATTTAGAGATTATATGGACTCAATTTTGACGTCAGATTCCCAAGTAGCTGAAGGTATTTATGACAACTTAAAAGAAAATTAAAGAATAACGAAAACGCAAAAACGTATAAAATTTATTGCTTACTTACTAAACCATAGGTACACCTTCTTCCTTGAATTCAGCTATTTCTAACCACTTAAACTCAAATCTAGGTGTATTAATAATTGGCAAATTGTAATTAATATTTTTTACATTCACATTTAAATTCAACATCCATTCTCTCAAATGATTAATAAAAAGTTATTTATAGTACTTGTTTTTATCGTCAATTCTTTACACGCTAACAATTCGTTAGATAGTTTGTATATAGAATTAGAAAGAACGATGCAGAATAGCTCTAATTATGATAATGACAAGGAGGATAGGGTTAACATACTTATAGCTGAACTAGCGATTGATGAGCTCTCTATTGAAAATGAAATCATTATAACAAATAAGCTAATTGAAGAATATGAATACTATAATTTAAATAAAGCCTTTAAATATATTGAAGAGAACTTATCCTTATCCAAAAAGACAAAGAACATTGATTTGGAAACAAAAATATTATTGAAATTCACGGAACTCTTAATTTCATCAGGTAGGTATAAAGAATCTATTGATTTGTTAAACGAAATAGATCCAAAAAGTATATCAGGACAGAATAAAATCGAATATTATACTAACTATGCCAGAGGATACTCTAGACTTAGTTACTACACTGTAGCTAATGATAGTAAAAAACAGTATTCTAAATTATACAATACGTATAAAGATACACTGAGCACTTATTTTCAAGTAGACTCTGAACCATATTTAAGTCTTAAAGAAAAAGAATTAAGAGATGCTGGTGAAGCAGAAAAAGCCCTACAAGTAAATAATAAAAGATTAGAATTAACAAAAAAGTACTCTAGAGCTTATTCAATAATAAGGTTTGAAAGATCACTTTTAAGACTAAGTGTTAAGAGTGATTTAATTAATGATTATAATCAAAAAAAGAATCTTATACTTTCAGCTATTTCTGACATAAGATTATCTATAAAAGATAATGCCTCCCTTACCGATTTAGCAAAAATATTGTATCAAGAAAATGATTTAGAAAGAGCCCACCTCTATATAAATTATGCATATGAAGATGCTGAGTTTTATAATTCATTACACAGAAAAACTATCGTTTCTAACACGTTGCCACTGATTACTAAGGCATATGAATACAGAAGTTCAAAACAAAAGACTGACTTAGAAGTACTGCTAGTTATAAGTAGTCTATTAGCACTGATCTTATTTATAACTATAATATATATATATAAACAAGTAAAAATACTGTCTAGGACTAGTTCTAAATTGAAAATTGCTAATCAAGATTTAAACAATATTTATCAAAAATTATCAAGTTCAGATAGAGTGAAAGAGCGTTATTTAGGTACTTTTCTGAATTTGTATTCTGACTATATTAATCACTTAGATATGTATAGAAAAATGGTTAGAAATCATATTACTTCTAATAAATACAATGCTCTATTAGAGCTAACAAAATCCAAGCAATTGAAGGATAATGAACTTAAAATATTTTACAAAAATTTTGATGAAGCTTTTTTGAAAATATATCCTAATTTTATTGATGAATTTAAGAAACTTGTAAAAGAGGACTACAAACTTGAGATAACAAATAGTAAAGAACTAAATACGGAGTTGAGAATATTTGCCCTAATAAGACTTGGTATAACTAATAGCGCAAAAATATCTAAAATTTTAAGGTATTCAGTTAACACAATCTATAATTATAGAGCAACAGTTAAGAATAATTCAATTGACAGAGATAATTTTGAAGATTTAATAAAGAAAATTGAATAAAGTCATTAATTAACTATTTTTTTAATTAAAAATCCACTTCTTTAATTACGCTAAATACATTTAAAACACTGATAATCAATATATTATACCTATATTTTATTTTTATAAGTCCACTTTTTTTTCTATTAACTATAATCAGCTGATGATTATAGTTATTTTTACGTGATTATTAAGAGATCTTTGATTATATAAAGTTTAAATAAAAAGCTATTATATCTTAATCTTTGATTCTTTAAAAAAGTAAAGAATTATTCGTTTTAAACTTGTAGCATGTTAAAAAAAATTAATCTAAAAAAAGGTCTTTATTTTATTATCCTTTTTTCAAATATTATTTACGCTCAATCGATATTAGTTACTGGAAAAGTAGTTGATAAGCAAGGAGTGCCACTTCCTGGGGTAACTATCCTAGTTAAAGGCACCGCTAACGGAGTCTCTACAACCTTTGAGGGTAATTATGCTCTTAAAGCAGATACTGAAAGTGATGTTTTACAGTTTTCATATATTGGTTTTGAATCACAAAATATTATTATTTCTAACCAATCTATAGTTAATGTTATTTTACAGGAAAGCTTAGAGTCCCTGGAAGAAGTTCAGGTTGTTGCATTCCAAAAGCAGAAGAAAAATAGTGTGATCGGATCTATAAACACAATAAACCCTTCTGAATTAAAAATTCCTTCATCAAACTTAACTAATTCACTAGCAGGAAGAATGGCTGGTATGATTTCTTATCAGACTTCTGGAGAGCCTGGCGCTGATAATGCCCAATTTTTTATTAGAGGTGTGACTTCCTTTGGTTATGCAAATAATCCTCTTATTTTAATTGATGGCCTTGAAGTTTCAACAGATGATTTAGCTAGAATGGAGCCTGATAATATTGCTAGCTTCTCTATTATGAAAGATGCTACAGCTACTGCTTTATATGGTGCTAGGGGAGCAAATGGTGTTATTTTAGTAACTACAAAAGAAGGTAAAAAAGGTAAAGCAAAAGTTTCTTTTAGATATGAAAACTCTTTCTCAGCTCCAACTCAAACTAACGAATTTCTAGGAGGTGTTGAATATATGAACATGTATAACCAAGCATCAAGAACTAGAGACCCATCCGCACCACTTTTATACTCAATAAATAAAATTTATGGTACTGCAAATTCTCAAGATCAAAATATTTATCCTAATGTAAATTGGTATGATGAGTTATTTAAGGATCATACACTTAATAAAAAAGCAAATCTTAACGTAAATGGTGGTGGTGAGGTTGCACAGTATTACTTGTCTTTATCTCACAGTAATGATACTGGATTACTAAAAGTAGATCCTCTAAATAATTTCAATAATAACATCGATATTAATAGATCTAATTTACGAGCAAATATTAATATCAAATTAACGGAGTCTACTAAGATTGCTGTAAAGTTCTATTCAGTTTTTGAAAGATACAATGGCCCTAGCAGTAGTGCAAATGACATATTCAGTAACGTTATGCAAGCAAATCCTGTTAACTTTCCTAAATATTACCAATATGAAAACAATTTAGGTTTTAATCATACTCTGTTTGGAAATAAAGGTAATGGAGGATTTCCAAATCCATATGCTGATATGGTTAAGGGATATAAAGACAGGTTTACAAACACAATTCTTTCACAAGTACAACTTGAACAAGATTTAGATTTCATAACTGAAGGTTTAAAATTTAGAGGTATGGCATCAGTAAGAACTTATGCTGAAAACGAAAACTCTAGAAGTTACACTCCTTTCTATTACGGTATGGCTGAAGTTGAAACTGAAGAAGGATTACTTAATTATTTATATCAAATTCAGGAAGGAACTGAGTATTTAAACAGTCCGTCGATAAACAATTATAGTAATAGTAATTTTTATTATGAATTTACAACTGAGTATAACAGAATATTTGAAGAAAAGCATGAAATAGGAGGTTTATTAGTTTTTAACTTTAGTGAATCGTTAAATACAATAAGCGGGACTAGCGATTTCGCATCGCTTCCATCAAGAAATATGGGTATATCTGGCAGATTTTCTTATAATTATAACTCTAGATACTTTACTGAATTCAACTTTGGCTATAACGGATCTGAAAAGTTTGCTGAAGATAATAGATATGGGTTCTTTCCATCAGTTGGTTTTGGATGGATTGTTTCAAATGAAGATTGGCTTGAAGAGATGAACTCAAGTATTACACTATTGAAATTAAAAATAACTCATGGGAAAGTTGGAAATGATGGAATATCAAGTGCCAATGATAGATTTTTCTATTTATCGGATGTTAATTTAAATGATGGAAATACTTCATATTCTTGGGGTTTAGATTATAGTAATTACAGTAACGGTTATTTAATTTACAGATATTCAAACCCAAATGTCACATGGGAAGTTGCTGAGAAAACAAATTTTGGATTAGAATTAGAAATCAATAAAGCCTTAAATCTTCAAGTCGATTACTTTACAGAACATAGAAGTCAAATTTATATGCAAAGAGATTACATTCCAGAATCTATGGGATTAACTACAGGAATAAGTAGTAACCTAGGCGAGGTTAAATCTAAAGGAGTTGACGCATCAATTGATTACAATCAAGCATTTTCATCAGGTTTATATATATCAGGAAGAGCAAACTTTACATATGCTACAAATGAAGTAATTGTTAATGGAGAGCCAAGTTATGAATTTGCTAATCTAAGTAGAATTGGTCATCCAGTTAACCAGCCTTTTGGATTAATAGCGGAAAGATTATTTATTGATGCGGAAGATATTGCTAACTCCCCAGAACAATTTAATGGGTTTTCTTCATCATCGAATGCATATTTGCCAGGAGATATTAAGTATACAGATTTAAATGGTGATGGTGTAGTTAATGAAAATGATATGACAGCAATAGGGTCTCCTCAAGTTCCTGAAATTATTTATGGTTTTGGAATCTCAGCAGGTTATAGAGACTTTGACTTGTCTATATTTATGCAGGGTGCATCTAAAGTTTCATTTTTTATAAATCCAAATGATATTTCACCTTTTGTAAATGAAAGAAATGCTTTAAGTGTTATAGCAAATAATTATTGGTCTGAAAACAATCCTAATCCAAATGCATTTTGGCCTAGACTCTCTACTTATGCAATAAGTAATAATGAGCAGCAATCAACATGGTGGCAACGTGAAGGAGATTTTCTTAGATTAAAAAATGTTGAATTTGGATACACTATCCCTGAAAAGTCAAGCGGTGTATTTAAAGGTTTAAATACTAGAGTTTATTTTACAGGTCTAAATTTGTTGACCTTTAGTAAATTCGATTTATGGGATACAGAAATGGGAGGTAATGGATTAGGTTATCCTCCTCAAAAAATATATAACTTAGGGTTACAAATAAAATTTTAAGAAAAAAATTATGAAAAAATATATAATATACCTTTTACTAATCTCTTTCACCTTTTTAAGTTGTGATGAGTATTTAGATATTGTTCCAGATCAAACACAAGAACTAGATTTGCTCTTTGATAGACAAGAATCAGCATATACAGCTCTAGCTACATGCTATAGTTATTTACCAAAAAATGATGACTTATATAGTTCTTATGTTACTGCAACTGATGCTTTAACCACACCCATTTCTAAAGAAACAGCTGGAATAAGGTTAATGAAAGGACTTCAGTCATCTTCTAGCCCACTTATGAGCTATTGGTCTGGATATGAACGTCACGGATCATTATGGAGAGGAATTAGAAGTTGTAATATTTTAATCGAAAACATGGATAATGTGGTTGATATGACTCAAGAAGAAAAAGATTCTTGGAAAGCTGAAGCTCAGTTTTTAAAAGCCTTTTATCATTTCACTCTTTTAAAGTACTATGGTCCTATTCCAATAACGGATGAAAATCTTCCTATTTCTGCAAATGATGAAGAGGTTAGAGTAAAAAGAAATACAATTGATGAATGTATTACCTACATAACTGAAACAATTGATCTTGCTATTACTAATCTTCCTTTAAGAGTTTTAAATAATAATGATTTAGGTAGAATAGATCAGGTAATTGCTAAGTCTATTAAGTCTAGAGTTTTACTATTTGCTGCTAGTCCATTATTTAATGGAAATAGTGAGTTTTACTCTGGATTTGTAAATTATGAAGGTGAGCATTTTTTCAATCAAAATTATGATATCAATAAATGGGAATTAGCTATGATTGCATCTTTGGAAGCTCTTAATACCGCTATTGCGCAAGGTTCAGCTTTATATCAGTTTACTGATACCCCTCCAACTTTTGATACTGAAAATTACGAATATGAAGTTGTAAAAAAACAGTATGATGTTAGGTATTCAATTGTGGATAGATGGAATAATGAACTTCTTTGGGGTCATTCAAATCCAGTAGGAACTAATTGGTGGCAATTACAAGCCGGTTCTTTAATGAAGAGTCCAACGTCTTCATCTGTTGAGGCCGCATGGCAATGGGTAGCTCCAACTTTAAGGTCCGCTGAATTGTACTACACAAAAAATGGACTTCCGATTGATCAAGACTTAACATTTGATTATAGTAACAGATATGAAGTGTCTACTATTACTAGCTCACAAAATCCCTATGCGCAGTTTGCACAAAGAACAGCAAACTTACACTTAAATCGAGAGCCAAGATTTTATGCTTCTATTGGTTTTGACAGAGGTTATAATAGAACTTGGGGCAGTATGTGGAACTTAAAAATGAGAAAAGGGGAGACTCATGGAAGAATTGCAAATACAAGTGATTATTTAATTACTGGTTATGCACTTAAAAAAATAGTTCACCCTGATTCTGAAGGGGATGGTTATGATAAAATAGTTCAATATTCTTGGCCCATTGTTAGATTAGCAGAGCTATATTTAAATTATGCTGAAGCAGCAAATGAATTTAGTGGACCTACTCAGGAAGTTTATGCAATGTTAAACTCAGTTAGAGAGAGGGCTGGCATAAAAACAATTGAAGAATCTTGGGGAGACCCAACTATTGCAGCTACCGTTAATAAGCACACAACTCAAGATGGTTTAAGAGATATTATCAGACATGAAAGATTAATAGAGTTTGCATTTGAAGGTCACAGATATAATGATTTAAGAAGGTGGAAATTAGCTGAAAACTATTTGAACTCTCCTGTTAAAGGGTGGTCTGTTGACCAAACCACTGAGAATGGATTCTATACACTTAGAGATGTAGGGAATAGATCCTTCAGTAGCCCAAGGGATTACTTACAGCCAATAAGCATTAATGAACTAACTATCAATACTAATTTAATTCAAAATCCAGGTTGGTAAAAAATTAATTTATATGAAAAAAGAAATAAAAAAAATAGTATTTCTATTTACAATCTTGTTATCATTTTCCTGTCAAGAAAATGAAAGTGGAGATATTACAGCTCCTGGTAAATTAACTATCGATTCAATAACTCCAACCCATGGCGGTGGAATTATTTCATATATTCTTCCAGATGACACTGATATTTTATTTGTAAGAGCAGAATACACAAACACTCTTGGAGTAGATGTATTTAGAGTTTCTAGCGTACATAACAATGAAATTGAAATTTCAGGACTAAATCAAACTTCACCGGTTGAAGTTAGCTTGTATGTAGTGGATAATAATGATAATACATCACAAGCTGAAATAGTTGATTTTGTTCCGCTTGAATCCTTTATCTATTTAGTTCAAGAAAGTATTGAAATTTATCCAGACTTAGGTGGGGTAAGAATAGAATGGGAAAATATAGAATCCAAAACAGTATATGTACATGTTCATATCCAAAATGGATCTGAAGAAGAAATTAGAATTTTATCATCGAATAGTCCAAATGAAAACAGGTTTATTCGAGGGCTAGAAGCAACAGAAATGATTTTTTCCACCAAGGTTGAAGATTTTGAAGGTAACATTACAGAACTACAAGAAAAAGGGGTTTTTGCTCCTCTATTTGAAGAAGTTATTGATAAATCAAGCTGGAGTTTATTAAGCAGTCAATCGGTAAATGGAAATGCTTGGGAAGGTGCTACTGTAAATTTTTGGGATGATGTTATAGATACTACTGAGACAGATGCTGATAATAGTTATTTTATAATCTGGAGAGATCAAAATGGAGGTACTTTAAATTGGCCTTTAGATATTGTTGTTAATTTAAATAAAACTGTTAAAATTCATAGATTAAAAGTATGGCAAAGAGCATATTGGTATAATGGCCCTTCATCGACTAGTGCTTATTATTATCAAGAAGAAAACATGAAATCATTTGACTTGTTTGCTAGTAATAATGGACAGGAATGGACACTTTTAGGCCAATATGATATAGGTAATCCTATGGATGCAGACGGGAATATTCCTAGTAGCGCAATGGAAGTTGCTGCGAATGGACATGATTTTGAATTAGATGGTGTTTCTGATGAGTTTAATTACTTGAAAATTTCTATCACATCAAATTACGGTAGTGATACATATTGTCATGGGTCTGAAATAACATTATACGGACTGGACAATTTAGACTAATGAAAAAAAGCACACTATTATTTTTTATCTTTTTAGTTTCTAATGTTTTTAGTCAAAATTTAACAAGTTTAAATAAAGACATTGTAGATGAAAATGGCAATGAGGTCATTCTTCGCGCTGCAGGTCTTGGAGGATGGATGCTTCAAGAACCATATATGTTTAATTACTCATCCGGAGCAAACACTCAACATGAGTTCAAGGAAAAACTTACTAATCTTGTTGGGAGCGATAATACTGAATTGTTTTTTGAATCATGGCTTGATAATTTTGTCACTGAGCAAGATATAGATTCAATAGCTAGCTGGGGTTTTAATAGCATTCGTTTACCCATGCATTACGAACTTTTTACACTATCTATTCAGCAAGAGCCAGTTCCTGGAGAAAACACATGGCTTACTAAAGGATTTCAAATGATTGATGAACTTTTAAGCTGGTGTGAAGCAAATCAATTGTATTTAATACTAGACCTCCATGCCGCACCAGGTGGACAAGGTTATGATGCTGCTATTTCAGATTACAACTCTGCTTTTCCTTCTTTATGGGAAAGTGTAGAAAATAAAAATAAAACTATCGCGCTTTGGGAACAGTTGGCCATAAGGTACAGTGACGAACCTTGGATAGGTGGTTATGACTTACTTAACGAAACTAATTGGGAGTTAGGTAATAATGAATTAAGAAATTTTTACATACAGGTAACAGATGCAATTAGAGAGTATGATGATGAGCACATTATTTTTATTGAAGGAAATTGGTTTGCTAATGACTTTTCTGGTTTAACCCCCCCTTGGGATGACAACTTGGTCTATAGTTTTCATAAATATTGGAGTTATAACGATACAGAGTCAATTCAATGGGTATTGGATATAAGAAATCAAAATAATGTTCCATTATGGATGGGAGAGTCAGGTGAGAATTCAAATTTATGGTTTACAGATGCTATAAGGTTATTTGAAGAAAATGAAATAGGATGGGCATGGTGGCCTTGGAAAAAAACAGAATCTATTAATTCAGCATTATCAATAACTTCAAACTCAAACTTTCAGTCTATTGTCAATTATTTTGAAAATGGACAGAATCAACCAAGTATAGATAATGCCATGCTAGGGTTAATGCAGTTTAGTAATGATTCACGTATAGAAAACACTGAATATAACAGAGATGTTATTGACGCTATGATGAGACAACCCCATACTAATGAAACAGTTGCTTATTCAGACAATGTAATACCTGGTGAAATACATCTAACTAATTATGATTTAGGTCTTGAACAATACGCCTATTCTGATGCTGTCAGTGGAACTTATCAAGTGTCAACAGGCGAGTATACTACCTGGAATAATGGTTGGAGTTACAGAAATGATGGTGTGGATATTCAAGTGTCAACAGATAATGAAAGTAATGGATACCACGTGGGATGGGTAGAAGAAGGAGAATGGCTAATTTACACAGTTGATGTAGAAAATTCAGGTTTTTACGATATTGTGACTAGGTATTCTTCTGAGCAAGCTGGTGGAAAAATCAGTTTACTTTCTAACGGTTTAGAGATAACAAATCAAATCAACCTTTATAATAGTGGAGGTTATTCAAATTTCATAAATAGACTTACAACTAATATATATCTAAACGAAGGTGTTCAAAAGTTAAAATTAAAAATTGAAGGCAACATATCATTTAACTTAAGTAAATTAGAATTTTTCGATTCAACCGATCAGATTCCTGAATTTGAAATATTATTAGCAAATACATTAGAAGATGAAAAATCAATCAAAATTGTACTTACCCATCCGTTAATAATTCAAGAACTTGATTTAGATTTATTTGATTTAAAATTAAATGGAGAATCTACCGAAATTTTATCTGTTGAGATTGATTCAAATAATAGTCAAGTAATTAATGTTACTACTGATAATTACATGTCATTTCAAGATGAAATTACTGTAAGCTATTATGGGGAAGGATTACTTTCAGAGTTCGATGAATATTTATATAGTTTTGAAGATTATCCAGTTGAAAATAATTTATCTACAAGACTTTTAATACCTGGTAAAATACAAGCAGAAGACTTCTATTATCAAGAAGGCTTAGAAACTGAAGAGACTATTGATACATTTGGAGGTTTAAACATAGGTTATACTGATCCAGGTGACTTTGCTGATTACCTTGTTGCTGTTAATGACTCTGGAAATTACACAATAAGCCTTAGAGTTGCATCTGAAGGGACTGGATCATTACAGTTACAGTTAATAAACGATAACTCGACAGAAAACATAGGAGTTATATCCACACCTTCAACTGGCGGTTGGCAAGATTGGCAAACAGTTTCATTTACAGGTTATTTAGCTGAAGGTCTTTATACACTAAGAATGAGAGTCCTACAAGCCCCTTTTAACCTTAATTGGATGGATTTTGTATCTACAGACGGAAATAACAATACCAATGAAGAATTAGTAGAATTTTTATCTTCAGGGACTTGGAGAATTCAAGCAGAAGTTGATAACTACAGAGGGGTCGGCCCAGGAAGTGCATATACAGCTGAATGGTGGTCAGCTGAGGCATCAAGTGAATCAAATACAGGTCTTTATGATGATAGGTGGACATTTAGTGATACTGGAGTTTTATCTGTCAACACAGGTGAAGATGGTAGTATTTTTGGTAAAAAACCTGAAATAGATTCTGCTTTTGATCCAAACGGTAATGATTCGTATGATGCAGATAATGAGTTTAACGAATATTTTAATTATCCATTAACTAACCATACAGATCAATATGTAACTAGTAATGTTGGTGATAGTGAAGAAACAATTACATTTAACAGTTATGGAAATTTAGGATTTTACACTGCACTAAATAGTCAGACTTATCAAATTATGTTAAGAACAAATAACACAATGAGTGTTAGAAATGTAGGTTCTGAAGGGAATTCATGGTATAGTTTGTTAACTATAGATGATGAATTATCGACAGTTTTACTAAATAATTTATCACTAAAGATATACCCAAATCCAACAAATACTGAATTTATTTTTATTAAATCATCAGTAAGTGGTGCTAAAAATATTGAACTTTTTGATATAAATGGAAGAAAACTAATTGATGCTAAAATAAATTCTGATAGACTTCAAATTGGAAAATTAAATAGTGGTGTTTATTTGATTAAAATTATGATTAAGGGGCAAGTTAATTTTACAAAAATTATAGTTAACTAATACCTGATGTTATTAACATACAACATATGAATGAAATAAGAGTTTTTTCTCCAGCAACTGTATCTAATGTTGCTTGTGGTTTTGATATTTTAGGTTTTGCTTTAGAAAGTGTAGGAGATGAGATGGTAGTAAGGAAGACTATTAAAAAGGGGATTGTAATTACAAAGATTGAGGGTTTTGATTTACCCTTCGAAGTCAATAAAAATGTAGCTTCTGTATCTGCTCTAGCACTTATTGATTCTGTAAAACCAGATTTTGGTTTTGAAATAGAAATTTATAAAAACATTAAACCAGGCAGTGGTATAGGCAGTAGTGGCGCAAGTGCTACATCGAGTGTTTATGCAATAAATGAATTATTAGGAAGACCGTTTAATAAACTGGAGTTAACAAACTTTGCTATGAAAGGAGAGTTTATAGCTAGTAATTCTGAGCATGCTGATAATATAGCTCCAGCTCTATTTGGAGGATTTACTCTGGTTAAAAACTTGCATCCTCTTGAAGTTTTACAATTACCAACACCTAAAGATTTATATGTAATTATTATACACCCTCAAATTGAAATAAAAACCTCTGAATCAAGAGATATTTTACCTAAAATGGTCTCCCTTTCTGACACCACTAAGCAGTTGTCTGAATTAGGTGGGTTAATTCATGCCTTACATACTAGCGATTATGAGTTAATGAAAAAATCATTGAATGATCACCTTGTTGAAAAACACAGAAGTAAGTTAATTCCATATTTTGATGAGTTAAAATCTAAATCTCTTGCTGCAGGTTCTATTGGTTGTTCGATTTCTGGTTCTGGACCATCAGTTTTTGCTTTAGCTAAAGGAAAAGACATGGCTATTAATATTGAGTCGATATTTAAATCTGTTTATTCAAAATCAAATATTGATTTTGCTACTTACGTGTCAAAGATTAGTCCTAATGGAGTTGTAACAATTTAAATTAACACAAAATGAATTATTATAGTCTTAATAAAAAATCAGAAAATGTTACTTTCAAGGAAGCTTTAATAAGAGGTTTAGCACCAGATAAAGGTTTGTATTTTCCTGAAAAAATAATGAAACTACCGAATAGTTTTATTAATAATTTAAATGATTTTTCAGATACTGAAATAGCTTATCAATGCATAAAGCAATTTGTTGGTGATGATATTCCAAAAACTATATTGCTTGAAATTTTAGATGATGTTTTATCATTTAATTTTCCACTAGTAAAGCTAAATAATAAAATCTCAATACTAGAGTTGTTTCATGGCCCAACTATGGCTTTTAAAGATGTTGGTGCCAGGTTTATGTCGAGGTGTCTCTCTTTTTTTTTAAACGAAAAAGAAGGAGATAGACCTGTGACTGTATTGGTTGCTACTTCAGGAGATACTGGAGGGGCTGTAGCGAGTGGTTTTTATAAGGTAAAAGGAATAAAAGTAGTAATACTTTACCCTAAAGGAAAGGTTTCGTCTGTACAAGAGAAACAATTAACTACTCTCGGAGAAAA
>TARA_B110000503_G_scaffold16194_1_pt1 | contig 14795 bp, 15 predicted proteins | sample TARA_B110000503 | Tara Oceans TARA_B110000503 (sample SAMEA4397472) | marine metagenome | biome: Polar Biome; feature: [SRF] surface water layer (ENVO:00010504); material: water (ENVO:00002006), including particulate matter (ENVO:01000060) such as... | depth 5 m | reverse complement strand
AGCCAAAAATGTAACGGGAATAAGGCTAGTTTTAAGCAAACGCCAACAATAAAAAATACATAGGCGGTGGTGACGGTACGTGTTTCTGCAACTTCAGGTAAACGCGTAGCAAGGTCTGCCATATTAAGTGTACCAGTCATTTGGTACATTAGGCCTATACCAATAAGTATAAACGTAGCCCCTATGGTACCCATTATAAGGTACTGAAACGATGCCCAAAGCGCACGCCTATCTTTACCAAGTGCAATTAAGGAATACGCAGATAGGGAAGATATTTCTAGGAAAACAAATACATTGAACGCATCGCCAGTGGTTACGATACCCAGCATGCCTGTTAGTGACAGTAAGTAGAGAATATAAAAAAGTGTTTGTTTATCTTCGGGGATTTCTTTTTCTATGCTGGTTTGTGCTGCTAGCAGCACCACAGTACTAACCCCAGAAATAATTAGGGCAATAAAGGCGTTCAGCTTATCGATTCGGTATTCAATGCCCCATGGTGGGCTCCAGCCACCTAACTCATAACTAATGGTGTCAGCTACCATCACTTGCTGAAGTAAAAGAATGCTAATAATAAACGCTAACGAGCTGGCTAGTAGAGTAAACAGCCAAACTAGTTTTGGTTTTCTTAGGATCAAGCAGGCCGGCGCCGCCATTAGCGGCACAATAACTTGTAATATTGGGAGGTGTGCTAACACTGCTGATGTTCCTTGTCTTGATTGACCATATCCTGATTATCCATGGCTTGAATATCATCCTCATCAACGCTGCCGTAGGCTTCCTTAATCCTTATGATTAGCGCAAGCCCCAGAGCAGTTGTGGCTATACCTACGACAATGGCAGTCAAAATTAGAACATGAGGGAGTGGGTTTGAGTAAAGTATGATGCCTTCTTGCCATATAGGCGCAGTGGCACCTTCAACTTTTCCAACGCTGATATAGAAAATAAACACAGAAGTTTGAAAAATATTCAGGCCAACAATTTTTTTGATGAGGTGGCCATGAGCTATGATGATGTAAAAACCGATCATCATCAAAACGATAACAATCCAGTAGTTGTAAAGGCCCAGTATCATTGTCATAAGGGCTCACCTTTCTTGGCCTGTTGATATTCATTGCGTGCAGAAAAACTAAAAAAGATGATGATCATGACGGATGCAACCGTCAGACCAACACCAAGCTCTATTAATAGAATGCCTAAGTGTTGACCAGCAATGGGGTCGGCGGATAGCACACTATAATCCAAAAAGGTGCCGCCATTTAACATAGAAACCAGACCTACACTGCCATAAATCAGCACACCAACAGCCGATAGTAACTGTATAACAGGCTGTGTGATGACTCGGCGTGCTGCACTTAAGCCAAATAGCAGTGCATACATAATGATGCCTGCAGCAAATATAACACCGGCTTGAAATCCTCCACCAGGGCCATAGTCACCATGGAATTGCACATAGAATGCATATAGTAAAATAAATGGAATCATGGTTTTTATCACGACGCGTAAAATCAAATGCTTTTCATGCATCGAGTCATTAATAGCTTCAATTACAGCATCACTTTTTGGGCGCCGCACAACCGACAATAACGCTAAAACACCTATGCCAGCTGTAAATATAACTGTAACTTCACCAAAGGTATCAAACCCTCTATAGCTTGCTAGTACAGACGTAACCATATTAGGGACGCCAATTTCTTTCATGGATTCATAGATATAGCGAGGGGCTACATGGTTGTGAATAGGGGCATCCGCAGAACCAAAATACGGCATATCAAAGGTTCCATAAATCAGCAAGCCACCAGTCACGGTAACCACAAACAAAGCCAGAAGAGGCTTATGGCTTGCCATATGTTCTGTGCGCCCAGTCATGGCCACAGTTGTCAGCATAAGGAGTGTTGAAATGCCTGCACCAACAGAGGCTTCTGTAAACGCAACATCAACGGCGTCCATAGCAACAAAAAAGCTGGCAGAAACAAGCCCGTAAATACCAGCAAGCATGACAACGGCAAACATGTCTTTGATTTGATTGACAGCAAGGGCTATACCAACCAAAAGTGTTAATAAGACAACATCGACTAAGATTTCGATGATTTATCTCCTGCGGTAGTGTTTTTTGCTAAATCGTTCATATTCAAATCTACCAGCGGATGTAAGTTATTTAGAACTGCAGCTTGCCCTAATGCATGACTGGCTGCCGGACTGATAAATAGGGTCATCAATAAAATCATCATTAATTTTATAATAACCAGCATTTCAGGATTTTGTAGCATTAAGCCAATGAGTATCATGGCGGCGGCCAGGGTATCAGTTACTCCCGCTGCATGCATACGTGTATAGAAGTCAGGAAATCGTAATATACCCACACCACCTGAAAGACACAAAAAACTACCAAATAGGAGGAAAAAACCACTCAGTAAACTAAAGATAGTTTCCATTATGAATCCCTCTCTACTGGATCAACCCTAGGGCCAACAAGAGGGCCGTTATGTTTAGAGTTAAAAGCATCAGATAAGCGTAACACCCCTATAACACTGATAAAGTTAATAAGTGCGTATACCATGGCTATGTCTAGAAACTCAGGTCGACCCATCACAAAACCCAAAAGAGAAATAAGTAATACTGTTTTAGTGCCAAACATATTGACGGCCAGAATTCGGTCATACAGGCTGGGGCCCATTACAGCTCGAATGATGGCTAATATCATGGCAACTAGAATGGCCACAGTGGCTGCAATTACCATGAGTTCTCCAACTGACTGACCCGTTTATCCATATCACCAGACTTAAGCGCTTCAATATTTTCTCGGATTAAGGCGTGCACCATTATTTGATCATCTACCAGACTTAGCGCCACAGTACCTGGTGTTAATGTAATTGAATTTGCGTAGATAACTTTCCCCACATCAGTTTTTTGGGTGGCCTTAATCATCGTTATTGTAGGCGTAATTGTTTTGTTGCCAAGCCATATATGCTTAACGACTGTGAGGTTTGCGACTACAATTTCCTTTGTCAGCCATAGACCAAAACGGGGGTATGATAGCGACAAGTGAATGGGTTGTGACTCATGGTCTACCACATCCATACGGTGCGCAATTAACACAACGATGGCAATAGAAGCAGCCCCTAGTGACATAATCAAATAAGTGTAGTGTCCAGAATTAAGTAGCCAAAATAGTACTAGAAGTATTGAAAGGCTTATTTTATGACGCATAATTTTTTACTCGTACCGCCGTTCAGTTTTACGAGCCACTGAACGGCATCTATATTGTATGGAACGATTAATCGCAAAGTTGAGGTTTAATTGTGTATCTTCGACATAGAGCTAACACTAGCTTCCCATGGCTGTGATTTTCAGTTCCTGAGTCAGCTCTTCTAGGATGACTGAATATAAACCTCCACTAATCTTTTCTGGTCAAATGAGCAGTCTTCATTCACATGGGTACTCGAAGTTTAATGCTACACGAATGGTTGCAGCCAAATTTGTTGTTTTAGCGAGAAATGAATGCCGCTGGATCACTGTTTCAATAACGCTAGTTTCTGATACTTCTTTGGGGATACAAAATCTCTGGGCAGTATTTTTGACTTCTCTATTTCCCACTCTCGTTCGATAAGCCCGCTTTTCAAATAATGACCAAGCACCCTCTTTCAATAGAGGTTTACTCTTTCTAAGTTTGTCTGAACGAATATCGCTACTATCTATAATTCCTTTAATATAAAAACGACAAAGCTGCCCTCTTTCTTGATTAGGGTTTGTTTTCAACTCCTGGCAGGAGTTTAGTAGCACATCATTGTGGCTCAGAACTGTTTTTTCTGTTGAGAATGCAAGCAACGGAAAAAGCACAATCATTATTAATAGGGGAACCCTAATATTCATTAATTGCTTTTGTCATTTTATGCTTCCTTCAAGTGACTACTTGACCAATACTATCTTTACCATCGTAGCGTTACAGCCTCTCCGAATAAACGTGTGTGACTTTACTAGAATAGCTAAGAAGTAGCCTAGTTCTGCTGCAGGACTACTTATACAGCTTTTATGAATACATGCACATTAAAATATTTAGAATACTATATCAGATATAATCTCATATGTGTGTTGATATATGGACCGAGGATTGTTGGTGGAAAAAAATCCCAAGGCGTGATGACGACCTTGGGATTTTTTGTTATTGCTAGTAACTAGGGGTTAAGAAAAAATCGCTTTAAAGATGTAGAAGAATATAATAGACAAGATGGCCCCAGCTGGTAGGGTAATCACCCATGAGGTAAAGATGGTTGCCACGATACGTAAGTTAATGGCAGCTAAACCACGGGCTAATCCTACGCCTAATACAGCGCCTACAAGGGTATGAGTGGTAGAAATGGGTAAGCCGATGCCTGAGGCAAGTACCACCGTTGCTGAGGCGCCTAAAGTAGCGGCAAAGCCTCGGCTTGGGGTTAGCTCGGTAATCTTGGTACCAATAGTAGCCATTACCTTATAACCGTAGGTAACAAGACCAACAACAATACCAACACCACCTACTAACAGTATCCATGCAGGCATGCTAGATTTTGCCGTTACAGCGCCTGATTTAATGGTAGCTATGGCTGCAGCCATAGGTCCAACAGCGTTGGCCACATCGTTAGAGCCGTGGGCAAAAGCCATGGCGCAAGCTGTGAATATCATTAACACAGCGAAGACTTTTTCTACGTTAGCAAAACGGTCTTCTGATTCAATGTCTTTGTTGCGCTTTACGCGGGTTAGCATCATGCTACCGACCACAGTAACCAAAAGGCCAACTGCAGCAGCTACCAAAGACATTTCGAAGTAGTTAAGGCTAAGACCAATGTCTTTAAATACATGTTTTAGGCCTTTAATTAACGTCACCATAGTGATCATAAAGCCCACCATAAACATGTATATAGGGACGTAGCGTTTGGCATTTTCAAATGGTTTTTCAGTGTCTAAGATCAACCGCTGAACGCTCCTAAATAACATGTAGGATATAATGCCTGCTAATACAGGGGAAACAATCCAGCTGGCAGCGATGGTACCTACTTTACTCCAATTCACCGCGTCTACAGAGATGGCAACAGCTGCAAAGCCAACGATGGCGCCTACAATTGAGTGGGTTGTTGATACTGGCCAACCTAGGATGGTGGCAATTAGCAACCAAGTACCTGCAGCGAGCAGCGCTGAGAGCATTCCGTACACTAAGTATTCTGGCGTACCTTGTAAGGAAAGAGGATCAATAATGCCTTTTCGAATGGTGGCAGTAACTTCGCCGCCTGCTAAGTAGGCCCCTGCGAATTCAAAAATCATCGCTATAACGATGGCTTGCTTTAATGTAATAGCGCCAGAACCAACTGAAGTTCCCATGGCATTAGCCACGTCATTTGCACCTACACCCCAAGCCATAAAAAGACCAAAAATAATGGCTAGGATAAGTAAAATTTGACCGTATTCGTTTAAAACATCCATAATGTTCTCTCGAAGTTATGTTGACTATGTTGTCGGTATTTATATTAAAAAAATTATATGAAGTACTTAGCGAGCAATGATAACCTGGATTTGTTCGCCGGCACTTTGTGCACGGTCAGCTAGATTTCCAATGGCTTCGATGGTTTTATACATAAACATAGCATCTAAGGGTGGTAGTTCGGTTTCAATTCCATGTAATTTTGCACGCAGGGTAATTTGACGCTTGTCGTTCTTGTCTTCTGCCTTTTCTAGCTTGGTAATGCAGCGGTTGATGCGATCAATTTCATGGCCACCAAAGCCTGAACCTATCAGTTCGTCAAGTTCATCAATGACCACCTTTGCTTCCACGGCTACTGCTACTGCAGACTTTACGTATGCAGTCATGTCTGTGGCAATCTTCTTAGGAATCACTTGTTTACGACCTAACATGATTCCGGCAATGTCTTTTGCAGTGTTGCAAATCTTATCTTGTTTGCTTAATAGCTGGATAAGGTCCGAGCGATTAATAGGCATGAATAAGCTTTTTGGTAAGTGAAGGCGGATATCTTGTTTTTGATCATCGGCTTGGCTTTCAAACTCAGCAATGGAGTTATAATTGGCTTCTACAGCTTCCCAGTCTTCTTTAATTACAGCTTGAAAGAAGGGAGTTAATAGTTCCACGCATTGCACTACGGTGTGCATGTGGTTTTGTAACGGTTTAATAGGTGAATGGCCAAACAAACTAAGAATGGGATTTGCCATGTGAACTGCCTCTACAAATGATAAGGATGCCTATAATTGCTACGCATTATAGGCATCCTTTGTTAAGGCAATATAAAGATTGTGAGTTTATTTGGAATTAATTGCTATGAATAGACAGTGGAAGCTTAACTGTGAAGGTAGAACCATGATTTAGCTTACTTTTCAGCTGCAAACGGCCCTTATGGTTTTGCACTATGTGTTTAACGATGGCTAGGCCAAGGCCGGTACCTCCAAGAGACTGTGAACGGGCCTTGTCTACTCGATAAAAACGTTCAAAAATACGCTCTTGGTCGATCTCAGCAATACCAAAACCGTCGTCTTTTACTATTAATACTGCGGTACCAGCTTCAACTTTAATGGTCACAGTGACGGTGCCCGTTTCGGCAGTGTATTTGATGGCGTTATCAATGAGGTTGGTGGCCATTTGCCCCAAAGCATTGTCGTCACCCAACAACATCATCGGGCCATCTTTTGTTTCTAATTCTAAAACCACTTTATGGCTCTGGGCTACTGCTTGTAAGTTAGCACATACCCTTTGTACTACTTTTTGTAAATCTACTTGGGTATTAAAGACTTTGTCGTTGCTTTCTAACCGAGACAGGGCTAATAAGTCTGATACTAAGTCTGACAAACGAATAGACTGACCATGAATTTTTCTTATAAAACGCTGCTTGATAGCATGTTCTATAGTCTCGTCTTCTATTAAAGTTTCTGCAAATCCACGAATGGCAGTGATGGGTGTTTTTAACTCATGAGATGCGTTGGCAACAAAGTCTGCTCGCATTTTGTCGATACGCTGAACGTCCGTAATATCTTGTAATACCAGTATGGCGTCTGCCTGATAGGATTGTTTTAACAAGGTCACATGTAAGCGGTAGTGGCGAGCAAAGGTATAGCCATCAAGTTGGATGGTGCGTTCTACACTTGCTTGTTGTTTGCGGCATTGAATAAAGGCTTGATCAAGGTTATTAGAATCATCGATGTCTTTTAATGCTTGGCCTAAGCAACGCTCATTACTAGTGCGTAACATGCGACAGGCTGCAGCATTAACATGGGAAATAAGGCCTTCACTGGTCACTGTGATTACGCCTTCGTTCATACTTTTAAGGATAGTGGAAAGCTGGTCGCGTTCAGTTTTTATGATATCGAAACGCTGAGCTGAAATATCAGCCATTTGATTGAGTGAACGAGCTAAATCGCCTATTTCATCCCTCCTATGGCTTGGAATACGTAATTGATAACGCCCATGGGCATAGTTCTTGGCGATTAAGGTCATCTGCCTAAGAGGCCGAGCAAAACTCATGGCCAGCCAATAGCCTATAAATAGGGCAATAAGCCCTGTAAGACTTGCTGCGATGATGATCACTCGGCGCAGATAGTTGATTTCTTCATCAATACGTTCTGTGGATAGCGCCGTACGTATATAGCCTAGGTTGGAGTTACTTGCGATGGCTGATACGGCCACATAAAGCATGGGTTTCTGTAAGGTTCTACTATAGCGTTGTGATTGCCCTATCGTAGATATATTGGCGGCAATTATTTCTGGTCGGTAGCGGTGATTGTCCATTTCTTCAGGGCTAAATTCAGAATCTGCGATAACAACCCCAGCTTTTGTTAGCAAGGTGATTCGAGTATCAATACGACGGCCAATTTGCTCCACCGTTTGCTGTATTTGGTCTTGAGTTTGGGTGCCAATATTAGCGAAGGACTGCTGTAAAATAAAGGCTTGGCTAGATAGATTGCTGCTGATATCTCGTAAACTGGCTTGCTCTATTTGGCGCTGAACCATTAAGCCAACGATCAAAATACTAAACAATATGACGATAGCAAAGCCTGCGTAAAGTCGTAAGAATATCGGTGAGTGGCGCATACTAGGGTGCTTCGCTTACTAAGGTTTCAGTATAGTTTGGATCACAACGATAACCTACGCCACGTACAGTTTCTATGGCAGATGCCGCTTCGCCCAGCTGTTTACGAACGCCGCGAATGTGTACATCTACATTACGATCCACTACCTCAGATTGCTCACCTAAGGCAGATAATATAAGTTGCTCCCTTGAAAAGGCACGACCGGGTTGCGCCATTAATGTATGTAATAATTTAAATTCTGTAGTAGTAAGCTTTAATGTTCGGCCATTAAGGCTGCAATGAAAGGCATCAAGGTCTAGCGACAAAGATCCCATAAAGAGTATGTTGGTGTTTGGCTTTCTGCGTAAAGCGACTTTAATTCTAGCCAATAGCTCGGCCTGACTAAATGGTTTGGTCATATAGTCATCCGCACCCATACTAAGACCACCAATAATGTCGGCTTCTTCACTGCGTGCTGACAACATGATGATGGGTATTGATAGAGTTTTAGGGTCTGCTTTTAGTCGCTCACACACCTGCATTCCATTGAGGCTTGGCAACATGATATCAAGCAATATTAAGTCGGGATTCTGTGTTTGCGCTAGTTCTAAACCTTTAATTCCATCGTCGGCTAGGGTGACTAGATAGCCTGCTCTCTTTAGGTTGTAAGCGATAATCTCTTGGATATCAGCTTCATCTTCAATACATAAAATGTGGTGTTCACTGGACATAGATGATTATTTCCCGATACAAAATGATCCAAAAATACGGCCTAGTAAGTCATCACTGGTGAAACTGCCAGTAATTTCGTTCAAACATTCTTGAGCCAAGCGTAAGTCTTCAGCTAATAATTCGCCAGCCTGACTGTAAGCCAGTTGTGCGGCGCCTTCTTTCAATAGTGTTCTACACCGCTGTAGAGCGTTTAAATGACGTCTGCGGGCACTAAATCCGCCTTCTAAGGTAGCCCGGTAACCAACGGCTTGCTTTAGCTGACTCCTCAGTAAGTCTAAGCCTAGACCTTGCTTTGCACTGAGGTATATACAGTCTACACCATCAACTTGCGTCAGGTTAGGCAGGTCATTAGTGAGGTCTATTTTATTTCGTACTAAAGTGATTTGGCTTGGCATAGGTTGTGCGCCCATTAACTGCTGCCAGTGCTCTTGTGGTGAGGTTAAATCTTGAGCATCTTGTAGGAGTAAAATTTGGTCGGCTTGGCCAATTGCTTCCATAGCCCGTTCAATACCAATTTGTTCTACTTTGTCTGGGCTTTCACGCAAACCAGCGGTATCTACAATATGTAGAGGTAGACCGTCGATATTGATTGATTCCTTCAAGAGATCTCGAGTGGTTCCTGCAATGTCTGTGACGATAGCGCGGTCTTGCCCTGCTAACGCATTGAGTAAGCTTGATTTGCCAGCGTTAGGGGCTCCTGCGATCACTACTTGCATGCCTTCTTGTAACAGGGTGCCTTGGTGAGCTTTTAGTAATAAGTGATCTAGGTCTGCCTGAGCGTTATCTAATAGGGCTGCTACTTTGCCGTCGGCTAAAAAGTCGATTTCTTCTTCTGGGAAGTCGATGGCAGCTTCAACATATAGGCGCAGATAGATGAGACTTTCAACTAGGGTATTAACATGAGTAGAAAATACGCCCTGTAAAGAACGTAAGGCATTTCTAGCGGCTTGTTCTGAGCTAGCATCTATTAAATCTGCAATGGATTCTGCCTGAGCAAGGTCCATTTTGTCATTTAGAAAAGCGCGTTCAGAAAACTCACCAGGGCGGGCAATGCGAGCACCTAATTGAGTGAGTTCCCGCTGTAATACATCCATCACCACTTGGCCACCATGGCCTTGGAATTCAAATACGTCTTCGCCTGTGAATGAGTCTGGCCCTTTGAAATAAAGGCTTATGCCAGCATCTATCTGTTCACCTTTGGCGTCTAAAAAAGGGCCGTAGTGGGCATACCGAAGTATGCCTTTGTTACGGCTTAGTGTTTGGCCGTAAGTGAGGGCATTGGGCCCAGATAGGCGAATAATGCCCACACCACCACGGCCTGGGGGCGTGGTTTGAGCGCAGATGGTATCTAGATCTGATTGCATGGCACGTTGTAGGAGTTAGGATTAACCCTTAATCTGAACTCCAGCTCCCTCGGTATGTTTATAGACTTACAAAAAAGGCCTCACTAAGAGGCCTTTGTATCATGTTTAGAGCGCTAGGTTAATGCTTACGCGCAGCCATGACCTTTTCAATACGCTTGGTAATTACGTATTGTTGAGAGATCGACAATACGTTGTTACATACCCAGTACAAAACAAGACCAGCAGGGAACCAAAGGAAGAAGATGGTAAACACTATAGGAAGCATCTTCATGATTTTGGCCTGCATTGGGTCTGGAGGCGTTGGGTTAAGCATTTGCTGGATGAACATGGTGGCACCCATGAGCACTGGCAATACAAAGTATGGGTCTTGTACTGAAAGATCTTGGATCCAAAGGAAGAAAGGCGCATGGCGCAATTCTACAGTTTCCATCAACATCCAGTATAAACCAATAAACACTGGCATCTGGATGATAATTGGGAAACAACCACTTAAAGGATTAGCCTTTTCACGCTTATAAAGTTCCATCATGCCTTGGGACATTTTGGCGCGATCGTCACCAAACTTTTCTTTTAATTTAGCAATCTCAGGGGCTAAGGCACGCATCTTAGCCATTGAGCGATATGAAATCGCCGATGGATAGAAGAAGAATGCTTTAACACATAAGGTGACCAATAAAATGGCTACACCCCAGTTACCCACAAACCCAAACATGGTATTTAACAACCAGAATAAAGGCTGAGAAACCCACCATAGCCAACCGTAATCTACTACTAAATCTAGATCTTCGGAAATAGCCTCAAGGTCTGCTTGAATTTTTGGACCCGCATAAAATTTTGCTGAAGTGGAACCAGATTGGCCTGCTTGTAATTCTAATGCAGGGCTAACAAAACCAGCAATATAGGCATTGTTGCTCACACGTGTGCTGTAGTTGTGTTGTTGATCTGGATTCGGTATCCACGCACTCACAAAATAATGCTGCAGCATTCCCACCCAACCACCTAGAGCGCTACGTTTTAAGTTAGCGTCATCCATGTCGTCAAAATCATAACGATAGTATCTGTCGTCTGGAAAAGAAAAGGCAGGGCCTAAGTAAGCCGACATGCCCATGCCACCTGATGCACTAGGATCGGCTGAACGGTCACGTTTAATCTGACCAAATAAGTTAGCAGACCATGGTTGATTACTGCGGTTATCAACAGCGTAAGTTAAGTTCACCAAGTGGCTGCCACGAGTAAAGGTGTAGATCTTATTGATCACAGCACCGTTTTTATCCGTTAAGCTCAACACTACCTTTAAATCTTGTTGGCCATCTAATAACTCGTAGTTAGATTGTGCCGCTTTAAAGATAGGGCGAGACTTAAGATCCGTACCGTTGAGGCCAATGAGTCCGCTTTGTGCGACATAAGTACGCTGCTGGTTTTGTTCCAACAGGGTAAATGGCACATCGGAGTGGCCCATTTCCGCAAGGTAGTCAGACAACGAGGCTTGAATAATGTCTCCGCCTTGTGTGTCGATTACAACTTGCAGTGTATCTGTATTTACTTCAATGAGGCTTCCGGCACTGGCATTATCTGCCTGTGTCACCACAATGTCGGTATTATTGCTGGTTTCTGCAGCCACGGCAAAGTCAGTACTTACAGCTTCTGTATCGTAGGCGGAAATACTGGTCACTTGTTGTGGGGCGTTGGCTTGGATACCGTAGTCTTGGTTCCACTGCAGCACCATCAAGTAAGAAATGATGGCGACACCCGCAATTAGAATAATGCGTTGAAAATCCATAGAAGAAAATCGTCGTTAGTTGTATTGAGAAGGACCCATTAAAGAATCCTGTGAAAATCCAACAGTGATTATAGGGCCTGTGGTTTTATTGGCAATGGGCAGGCCATGGAACAGAGCAAAATCTAGCCAGATTGGGCCATTTTTTTACGTAATCGTGTCCATTGTTTGTTAATTAGGCGGTGAAGGGTAGCATTGTCGAGTTCACCCAAACCTTTTCTGGACAATATAACAAGGTCCAAAGGGGGGGAAAATTCGTTAGCTTGTGTGCAAAGAGTTCTAAAACTGTCGCGCATCACACGTTTAACACGGTTACGATGCACGGCAAGTTTTATGCCTTTCTTGGCAATAACCAATCCCAGACGAGAATTCTCATCTAAGCTTGGACGGGCCAAGATCAGTAGATGCTGATCCGAAATTTTGAAATCAGCTTGATCAAAGACCCTTCGAAAATCACTGGCATTCAACAGGCGTCGTTGCCGGGAAAAGTCGAATTCAGTCATACGCTAAGCGTGCGACAGTCGCTTATGCGCTTAGGACCTTACGGCCTTTTGCACGACGAGCGTTGATTACGGCACGGCCGCCTGGAGTTGACATGCGTGCACGGAAACCGTGAGTGCGCTTGCGCTTTAGGACGCTAGGTTGAAACGTTCTTTTCATGATCGGTCTCGCAAAATTAATTAGTGGCCAAAAGTTTGGCGTTGAAAATCTAGGGGCGAGATTATATGAGAGAGAAAATCTAATAGCAAGCCTGATTAGTGGTCTAAGCTATTAAATCATGTAAAAAAGATAAATTTTCTTACGGAACCCAAAAATTAAGCCTTATATTACCTTATCGAGCAGTGCCTGTGGATAACTTTAGGCACTTGGTGATAAAATACTCATCTTTATTGAATCGACTAAACACGCCCACTTGGGTCTGGTGATTTAGTTTTATTTGGCTCTAGTTTATATATGTCACAAGCAGTTTGGCAACAGTGTTTGGCGTGTCTTCAAGACGAACTGCCAAGTCAACAGTTTAATACTTGGATTCGACCTTTAAAGGTGAACGTCGAAGACCGAGTGATTCAATTGTTAGCACCTAATCGTTTTGTGCAAGACTGGGTTAGAGATAAGTACTTTTCTAGAATACGTGAATTGGTGGCAGATTACGCCACAGATGCAACACAGGGTGTGGAGTTAATTGTAGGCGCCTCTGTGAGTAACCCTCCACAAAAGGTGAGTCACCAATCTCCTGAGCGGTCGCGTATCATCACGTCACCCACTTTTATGCCTAACACCCCCCCTGTGGCTGGTAATGAACCACAAAGGCAAGAGCGTACAATTATCCAGCCACAGCTTGCGTTAGGCTCTGGGCCAGGGCGTGTGGTTCAGGTTGAAGGTTCGGTTAGGCATCAAAGTTATTTGAATAGAGCGTTTACCTTTTCTAGCTTTGTTCAAGGTAAGTCTAACCAATTGGCCTTAGCGGCCGCTAAGCAAGTAGCAGAAAACCCAGGTAGCTCTTATAACCCTCTATTTCTATATGGTGGGGTTGGTTTAGGTAAGACTCACTTAATGCATGCAGTAGGCGCGGCGTTAATAGAGCGTAACCCCAATGCAAAAGTGGTTTATCTGCACTCAGAGCGTTTTGTAGCTGATATGGTTAAGGCGCTACAGTTGAACGCCATTAACGAGTTTAAGCGCTTTTATCGCTCTGTTGATGCTTTGTTGATAGATGATATACAATTTTTTGCAGGTAAAGAGCGTTCACAAGAAGAATTCTTCCACACCTTTAATGCGCTCTTAGAGAGCGGGCAGCAAATGATCTTAACCTGTGATCGCTATCCTAAAGAAATAGCTGGATTGGAAGATCGCTTGAAGTCGCGTTTTGGTTGGGGGTTAACTGTAGCGGTAGAGCCTCCTGAGTTAGAGACACGGGTGGCGATCTTGCTGAAAAAGGCGGATGAAGGAAATATTGCGTTGCCAGAAGATGCGGCTTTCTTTCTTGCTAAAAAAATTCGCTCCAATGTGCGTGAGCTAGAAGGTGCTTTAAAGCGCGTGGTGGCCAACTCTCATTTTACTGGTGAGGCTATCTCTACTCCCTTTATACAAGAGTCTCTGCGGGACTTGTTGGCGCTCCAGGATCGTCAGGTCAGTATTGATAACATCCAAAAGACTGTAGCTAGCTACTATAAGATTAAGATTGCCGATCTTTTGTCGAAACGCCGCTCACGATCTGTGGCTCGACCACGACAGTTGGCTATGGCTTTGGCCAAAGAGCTGACAAACCATAGCTTGCCAGAAATAGGTGATGCTTTTGGTGGGCGTGATCATACTACGGTGTTACACGCGTGCCGAAAAATAAAAGAATTACGTGAAGCAGATCGTGACATTCACGATGATTATGATAACTTATATCGATCATTAACTGTCTAAGCCTATAGTTCGCCAAGCCAAACTAGCCGGGCCAAGACAAACCGTTAACAGGATTGTAGTATGAAATTTACCATCAGCCGAGAAGCCTTCTTAAAGCCCTTAGTGTTAGTTGCTGGAGTTGTTGAGAGGCGCCAAACCTTACCCGTGCTGGCCAATATATTGGTCGTGGTGGAGGGTGATCAGCTTACTCTTACCGGTACTGACTTGGAGGTAGAGTTAGTGGGGCGAGTGAGTTTAGATCAAGATGGTGTAGATGGTGGAGTGACTATTCCGGCGCGCAAATTGATGGATATTTGTAAGTCGTTACCTGATCACGCTATGATCGAAGTGTCGCAAAACGAAGAGCATGTTTTGGTACGCTCCGCGCGCAGTAAATTTAAGTTATCCACACTGCCTGCGACAGACTTTCCAAACGTAGAAGATAGCCCTGAGTCGTTTGAATTTGAGGTGCCACAAATGGCCCT
>TARA_B110000503_G_scaffold53906_1_pt1 | contig 14811 bp, 16 predicted proteins | sample TARA_B110000503 | Tara Oceans TARA_B110000503 (sample SAMEA4397472) | marine metagenome | biome: Polar Biome; feature: [SRF] surface water layer (ENVO:00010504); material: water (ENVO:00002006), including particulate matter (ENVO:01000060) such as... | depth 5 m | reverse complement strand
TTGGAGGGAAATAGTTTCGTGCATGTTAAGACTTTCGTTGGCGCTAGATGAACTAGCATATTAAACTAGGGGCTATTGTACAGTATTTACGGGCAATTACGCTGCTCTATAGACAATGATATACTCGACGCTCTCTGCAACAGGCAACTTAAAACACTATGCGACATAACACTTCAAACCGTTTTCTTCACATTTCTGGCATTTTGCTCATCGCTGTAATGCTTAGCGCATGCTCTAGCACCAGTAAAGAGCCTGTAATTGAAGACGTAAAACCAGAAGCTGAACTATATTCTAGTGCCATGGATAAGCTTTCAGCCGGCAACTACCGTCCGGCTATAGACGACTTAGAATCCATGGAGGCACGCTATCCTTATGGTCGTTATTCTGAGCAAGCTCAGCTTGAGCTGGTTTATGCCTACTACCGAAGCAGCCAGCCTGCTGCTGCAAAAACAGCTGCCGCTCGTTTTATACGCTTACACCCAGACCATGAACATGTAGATTACGCATACTATTTAAAGGGCCTAACAGCCTTTGAAGAAAATAAAGGCGCGTTTGATCAGTATTTAGGTACAGACAAAGCAAAAAAAGATCCCGGTGCGGCGCAAGATTCCTTCGAAGATTTTTCAACCATACTTAACCGATTCCCTAACAGCGAATATGCTGCAGACTCTCGTGTACGAATGATTTATCTACGCAACTTATTAGCTACTCATGAGATCCATGTAGCCAACTACTACATTTCACGCAACGCTTGGCTGGCTGCAGTAAACCGGGCTAAATATGTAGTAGAAAATTATCAGCTTACACCTGCTGTAGAAGTAGCTCTGCATATTATGGTGCAGGCTTATACAGAGCTAGGCTTATTAGACAATGCCAGCAATGCTCAGCAAGTTTTAGAGGCTAACTTTGGTGAACCCAAAATCACTAGTACGGTAACTGAAACACCCATAACCAAGGAGCAGCAAACTATAAAATCTCGATCTTGGGCAAGCCGCTTAACGTTTGGCCTATTTGACTAACTATCTTCTAAACATCCCAGTTACAGTACAGCGTAACTGGGCCTTGGCGTTTATGCTCTGTTTGTCGATAGCGCTGCTCTAACTTCTGCCGAGCTTCGCTACAGATCACCTTCCCTTCTAAATAATCATCTATTTGATCATAGGTAACACCTAACGAGTCTTCATCAGCTTGCTGTGGGTTATTTTCTTCTAAATCTGCCGTTGGCGTTTTGTACACTAAATAATCGGGCGCTCCCATAGAGGCAGCCAAACTCCGGACTTGACGCTTGTTTAATCCAAATAAGGGGGCAATATCACAGGCACCATCGCCATGTTTAGTAAAAAACCCGGTAATGGCTTCTGCACCATGGTCTGTACCAATCACCAACCCATGATGCAAACTAGCTACATAATATTGCGCACTCATTCTAGCACGCGCCTTATTATTACCCCTGGAAAAATCTAGCTTATGAGCGCTTGGTTGGACCATTTCGATTAAAGACTTGGAAGCCGCATCCAAGCCCTTAACCATAGCCTCAATATTAATCTCCAAACGTAAGCTTGGTTGAATAAACTCCAAAGCTAGCTGCGCATCATCTTCGTCAGCCTGTATGCCGTAAGGCAGGCGCACTGAAATAAATTGATATTGATTAGTATGATATTGTAAATTTAACTGATCGCATGCTATTTGCGCCAACTTGCCTGCAGTGGTCGAATCCACACCACCAGATAAACCTAACACCAACACCTTAACACCAGCTGTCATTAAACTATGCTTGAGAAACTCAACTCGCTTAGCCACTTCGGCATCGATATCGATGACAGGTAACGTGTGTAGAGCTGCAATGATTTTTTGTTGCTGCGAAGCGCTCATTAATTTGTTCCGAAGTAGTTGTAAGAAAAATCCATTTTAACTCATATTATCATCAAAGTGGTTACTTGCAGACTTGGTTTTCTCCCCCCTTACCAAGACTTTTCATTTCTCCAATGTCCGATAGCGTCAGATACCAACAAAGTTCGTCATGCCTTTGTGGCCCATTAGGCTTTACCGTTGCAGACACTAACAAACTTTCACCTGATAGATGTATTTGGTAACTATAACTCAGCGACTCCACCGTTGGACTCACCAGCGACATGTCTTCAAAATAGTACCCATGCTGTATGCGCCACATTTCTTGCTGTAACCCTATGCGCTGCAACTGCAACCAAGCCTGCTGCCGACCTGCCGTTAATTGATGGTATCGCCATGTGGGCACAGCCATAGTTAGCATCACACTGACCAACGCTAACACCACTAATAACTCCATAAGACTAAAGCCTTGCTGGTTATTTATCATCCACATACTCCCTACTGTAGAGCATGGGAGGCCACTGATTAATCTTGCCTTGTATAGCGTGATGAGCTTGCCTAACACTTCGCAAACTCAACTGCCCTTGTGACATTAGCATAACCACTCCTAAAGCGATCAGTAATACAATTATCACCACCACCAATAACAACCAACCCTGCTGTCTATTCATTGCAGAGGTCCGTGAAGCGGTTTGTTTACGCACAAACATTAATTAGCCGCCAGATGAAGTTAACTGGATCTAATACAACATCATCATCTTCATGCCATACCCACAAACTAGCTATTCCAGTTCTTAGCTGTTTACTCGTAGGCACTCTTAACCTCAAACTAACCCTCACTTGATGTAAAACAACAAGATCACTCATTTGATAGCTTCGGCGCCACTGATCTATATAGCAGTCTTTGTTGCTGTCCACTCCATAATAAAGATCCATTGATTCCACCTGTGCCAAAAATCCGCTATTACGGCCACCAGACTTCCTCCTTGTCAGACTATGCCCTGCAGCATTGTACGCGTAGTGATATTGCACGCAGCGCCCCTGATATTGACGCATTAGGCTCATAGCTTGAGTAGTGCCTGAAGTGACTCCGACCCCACATAAACTACGCCAATCCCTCAGTACCTGGGCAACCGCCAACTGACTTTGCGATTGCATTTGAACTACCGTTTGAGCCAACAATTTATGTTTATTAAACTGCAGTAAACTGGCGGTTATAGCTACCATCATCAAAGCCGCAAGCCCAGTACTTAATACCATTTCTAATAAGGTAAATCCTTGCTGTTTGAGTGCGGTTGTTAAAGAATGATTTTTAGTCTTAAGCATGCAACCCCCTGCTTGCACTGGTCGGTAGCAACCGCCAGACTTTGAGACCAGCGCAAGCTCACCGACAAAGTTCCACCATGGGTGCAGCTACTATCACATAACACGCTAAGCTCCCCACTTGGAAACCGTTGCTGAATTTCTTTGTGCCAATAGACTGCCCACGCTTGAGTCATGGCCATTGGATTACAGTATTGGCCATCAAGACAACTTACGTCTCCTTGTGATGATGACTGCAGAAGCAATTGATAGTGCTTCGGGTATGCCCAAATTTGGCTCGCAACTTGGTCTAATAAGTGATTCCCATGGTGTAGTTGCTGACTGTATACGAGTACTTTTTGGCTGTGACTTTGAGCAGTAAACAGCACCAAAAACATAACGCTCGACAAGCCTAAGCTTAATAACACCTCGATCAAGGCCAAGCCGTTTTGAGGGAGATGGTTCTGACGATGACGAGGTCGATTTGTTAGAGACATGGGGAAGTTTTCTCACGTAAACGCCCACTTGAAGACAACACTAATGCGTAACCAAAATCTTGGCTACTGGGTTTAGTAGAGCCGCACAAAACCATAGTGCCAGATTGCGCCGTATTGCCAGCACCATTAAAACTAATTTGCACACCACGATTAAAGCGAAAAGACAGGCTTTGCTTGACCTTCCATTGAGATAAGGCAGTTTCTGTAGGTTGCCAATAACTGTCATTATTGGCGTCTATATAGGTAATAAAACCCACAGAAGAGCCACAGCTACTAGACCAACATATACGTACCTTGATGTTTTTTTGTAAGCTAGTTAATCGTGCAAAACGAATCTGCTGGGCTAGCAGCTGTCTTTCGTCATGCAAAGACTGAAGCTGCCATGTGGCATAGAGTTGAGGTGCAGCCACGGAGGCTGCAATAGCCATAAGGGCTAAAACAATGAGTAGTTCAAGCAAGCTCCAACCAGAGCACGCACGAAATAACTTTAAGCTGTAGAGGTCTAAACGCATGACAACATCCTTATTGGCTGCTGTCTAAGTGTAGCTCAGTTTTATATATTATCTTGAAAGAAGAAAAGTACAGATGGACGACTGATAGTCGCCCATGAATGGTTATTAGCTAACGGTTAAAATTTCCACTTCAAACTTAAGCTCTACACCTGCTAAAGGGTGGTTAAAATCCATCACCACAGTATCACCATCAATAGTTTTCACTACCCCTGGAAGTTCAGTGTTAGCTGCATCAGAAAAGCTAACCACCAAGCCTTTTTCTAACACCATATCAGGGCCAAACTGGTGGCGCTTAAGCGTTTGTAAATTGGCTGGGTTATGCTGACCAAAGCCGTTTTCTGGAGCTACTGTAAAGGTTTGGTGATCTCCTACCGCCAAACCAATAAGGCAGGATTCAAACCCCGCCAACAAATTACCATCACCTATTGTGAGCTCTACAGAACCTTTGTCAAAGGTACTGTCTATGGTTGCACCACTTGCATGGTGCAAGGCAAAGTTTAACGTTACACGGGATGTTGAATTAATGCTTTGAGTCACGCTTTGCTGCCTTTTCTGTTTGCCAAAAATCGATAAATAAACCTATCACACCAATAAAAATTACACTGTCTGCTAAATTAAATGCGGGAAAATAATAAGATGGGGAATACACCAACAGGTAGTCGACCACGTAACCATTCATCACCCTATCAACCAAATTACCTAGCGCTCCAGCTAACACTAAGCTTAAGCTTAGTCCTAATAAGGTTTGGGTGCTGGGAGTGCGCCTTAGCCACATGACTAACCAAATACTAATCACTGAGGCCATGACCGACAAAAACCACCGTTGCCAACCCGGTTGAGAAGCCAATAAACTAAACGCAGCGCCCTTGTTATGTACTAGTATTAGGTCGAAAAAAGGCAACACATTAAGCCTTTCTGCGTAGTTAAACTGCTGTGTAACTGCCCATTTAATGTACAGATCTAGAGCCCACAGCAGCAGCACTAACCATATAAATCGCCTTAAAGCCGACGTTTTTAACCGGTTAAGCAAACTTACGAACCTCGCCAGCACCACTCACGTTATCTACACAACGGCCACATAGCTCTGGCTCTGCTGCAACAACACCTACATCTTCACGGTGATGCCAGCAACGCTCGCACTTAACATGCTCGGTGGCATGAATATCCAAACACAGTCCTGCAAGTTCTGTCTCAGCACCGCCGTTTTCACCTGCCACCAAAGAAGCCTTTGATGTCAATAATACAAAACGTAATTCATCACCTAACTGCAGCAATTGAGCATGTAGTTCTGGCTCTGCGTACAAGGTGATTTCAGCACTTAAAGAGCCACCAATCAATCCTTTATTACGCTGCAGTTCTAAACTCTTATTAACCGCCTGCTTTACAGCCATGATCTGCATCCAATAGTCTGCAGTCATACTTGTGGCCTTAGCCCGAGGAATATCGTACCAAACATCCAACTGTACAGATTCAGCACGATTACCTGGGATATGTTCCCACAACTCATCAGCAGTATAACTTAATATTGGAGCCATCCAACGAGTCATAATTTCGATTAAATAGTACATCGCTGTCTGTGCAGAGCGACGCGATAGGCTGTCTGCACCACACGTGTACTGACGGTCTTTAATAATGTCTAAATAGAAACCGCCTAAGTCTTGTGAACAAAAGTGGGTGATTTTTTGATACACAGCATGGAAGTTATAGCTATGGTAAGCCGCTTCAATTTCTGTTTGTAGTTCTGCAGCGCGTCCAAGTACCCATTGGTCCAAAGCTAGCATGTCATCTACAGCAACCAGGTTATCAGCTGGTGTAAAGCCGTTGAGGTTAGATAATAAGAAACGTGCTGTATTGCGGATACGACGGTAGGCATCGGCAGTACGATTTAAGATTTCATCAGACACAGCCATTTCTGCACTGAAATCAGTAGCTGCAACCCATAAGCGGATAATGTCTGCCCCTAACGTGTTGCATACTTTTTGTGGGGACATCACGTTACCAATAGACTTAGACATTTTTCGGCCTTGTCCATCTACGGTAAATCCATGGGTCAAAACACCCTTATAAGGCGCTACACCATGCATAGCGATAGACGTTTTCAAAGACGACTGGAACCAACCACGATGCTGGTCCGAACCTTCTAAATAAAGGTCTGCAGGAAAGCGTAATTCAGGACGCTGCTCTAGTACCGAGTAATGAGTGGTACCAGAATCAAACCATACGTCCATGGTGTCTGTAACCTTTTGATAATCTGCGGCTTCTTCGCCCAAAATATCTGCAGCATCTAATTCGAACCATGCTTCGATGCCATTTTCGGCCACTTTTTGCGCTACTTCCTCAAACAACTCGGCTGTACGTGGGTGTAGCTCTTGGGTTTGTCGATTAACAAACAAAGTGATGGGCACGCCCCAAGTACGCTGACGAGATACACACCAATCTGGGCTAGACGATAACATACCAGAAATACGGGCTGCGCCCCATTCTGGGTGCCAAGCTACATCTTTTACTGCATCAAGAGCTTTTTCTAACAGTCCGTTTTCGGACATAGAAATAAACCACTGCGGGGTAGCACGATAAATGAGTGGTGTTTTAGTACGCCAGCAATGAGCATAACTGTGGGTGATTTTAGCTTGGTGCACTAAGGTGCCATGGGCTTCTAACGCTGCAACCACTTGGTCATCTACTTTATAAACATGGGCACCAGAAAATTCGCCAGCTGCGTCTACAAAAACACCGTTATCATCAACCAGATTAAGAGTACCAATACCGTAAGTACGGCCAACGTTAAAATCGTCCACACCATGATCTGGCGAAGTATGTACGCTACCCGTACCTGCTTCTATAGTGACATGATCACCCAAAATAACCGGCACTTGGCGTTCATCATAGAATGGGTGCTGTAATACTAGATTTTCTAGTACCTGGCCCTTCGCCTCACCTAACACTTCGAAGTCTTCAATACCGTAACGCGCCATAGAGCTGGCAACAAGGTCCTTAGCAAACACTTGGCATTCGCCATTCACTTGCACTAGCACGTAATCAAACTCGGCATTCATACTCACAGCTTGGCTAGACGGTAAGGTCCAAGGCGTAGTTGTCCAAATCACCACACTAGTGGGTAAGTCTGTCACCACACCAAAGGCCTGATTCCATGCCTGTTGATCTAAAACGCTGTAACGTACATCTACCGAAAGAGACACTTTGTCTTGGTATTCAACTTCTGCTTCGGCCAAAGCAGATGCACCAACCACACTCCAGTAAACAGGTTTGTAGCCTTTCACGAGATGGCCGTTTTCAACTATTTTTCCTAACGAGCGGATGATGTTGGCTTCTGTTTCAAAGCGCATAGTTTTATACGGGTTTTCCCAGTCACCAATAATGCCTAAACGAACAAAGTCTGCCATTTGGCCAGCCACTTGTTTTTCTGCATAAACACGGCATTTCTCGCGGAATACAGCATGGCTAACTTTGTTGCCCGCTTTGCCAATTTTTTGCTCTACCTTGTGCTCAATAGGCAGTCCATGACAATCCCAGCCGGGTACGTAAGGGGCATCAAAACCACTTAACGTTTTAGACTTAACTATAATGTCTTTTAAAATTTTATTAACCGCGTGGCCAATATGAATATCACCGTTGGCGTATGGAGGGCCGTCATGCAAAATAAACTGCTCGCGGCCTTTGCCAGCTGCACGCAATTTATTGTACAGATCCATTTGCTGCCACTTCTTGAGTATTTGAGGCTCACGCTGGGCTAAATTACCTCGCATTGGGAAGGCTGTTTGAGGTAAGTTCAAAGTGGCTTTATGGTCGCTCATACTTATATTCGCTTCTTAAATAATAATCAATTAAATCTATTGGGATACAGCAGCAAAAAAGTCTTTGGCTGTCTGCATGTCTAGTTCTATCTGTACCTGCAATTGAGCAAGTCCATCAAATTTTTGTTCACTACGGATAAATTGGCATATTTCCACAGCAATTGTTTTGCCATACAAATCGCCACTAAAATCAAACAAGTGAACCTCTAGCTGAGGTTGTACACCTGCAACTGTAGGCCGGTAACCAATGTTGGCAACACTTGCAACTGGTTGATCCAACACACCATGCACCAAAGTAGCATATACGCCTTGTAATGCAGGTCGCGGCTTTTGTAATCGAATATTAGCCGTTGGTACACCTAGCTTTCGGCCCAGCTGTTGCCCATAAGCCACTTTCCCTGTAACAGTATAAGGGCGGCCTATAAAACGCCTTACAGCGGCTAAATCGTGAACTTCCAAGGCATTACGAATGCGAGTACTGGATACGCGTTCGCCATCTAGTTCGCAAGTTTGCGTATTCTCCACATCAAAACCATGAATCAAACCTTCAGTTTGTAATAACGCATAGTTGCCAGTACGACCTTGGCCAAAGCGGAAATCGTCGCCCACCACGAAATGACTTACGGCTAACCCGCTCACCAATAATTGCTGGATAAAATCGTGGGCACTGAGGCTTAGTAATTTAGCATCAAAACGCAGGCACAATACACAGTCGATGCCATGCTTTTCTAGTAACCGCAGTTTTTCGCGCAACCGTGTTATGCGCCGAGGAGCCTGATCTTTGGCAAAGTATTCTAAGGGTTGTGGCTCGAACAAAATAACCACCGCTGGTAAACCCTGCACAATAGCCTTTAGTTTTACTTGGCGCAGCACACGCTGATGGCCTACATGCACCCCATCGAAATTTCCAATGGTCGCCACACAGCCACGATGTTCCGGCTTGAGGTTATAAAGACCACGAATAAATTCCATAAACACTCGTCAAATTTGAGGCTGCAGGCCCCAGCAAAAGTAAGCGTTATATTATATACCAGACCGGACTCATTGTGCGACTCACAAAGTGCTTATTGAGTGAGTGATATTCGAACCTATCTTGGACCATGTAAGCTTGGACCCTGCAAGTGTCGCCATCGAAGACCCGCTAACACAAGCCCAACTCCATAAGCAAAAGTACCTAGCACCACGATAACTGCTAACTGCTCGACACGCTGCCATACGCCCCACCCGAACCAAACTTCAATAGGCACAAAGGTGAGATATATCACACCGGATAATGCCGCACTAGCTAACAATATGCGTAATAAAAACACGCCCCACCCTAAACAGGGCTGCCATACTTTTTGACGATACAACCCAACCCCCAAAAGTCCTGCATTTAACAAAGCAGACAAGGATGTAGCCATCGCTAAGCCTACGTGGTCAAACTGCCAAACCAATAACAAATTAAACAACATGTTACTCGCCATAGCCCAAATACCTATGCGCACAGGTGTTTTCATATCTTGTCGTGCAAAGTAACCAGGAGCTAAGACTTTAATCAACATAAAGAACAATAAGCCAATTGCATAAGCACGCAAACTTGCAGCGCTAAATAGCACGTCGCGATCACCCATAGCGCCATAGTGAAACAACGTTGCTATAAGCGGCTCAGCCAACAAACCCAAAGCAATGGCTGCGGGCACACCAACTAACAACACCATGCGCAAAGCCCAATCTAACGTATCACTAAATGCTTGAGGTGATTTCGACGCATGCCGTTGAGACAACCCAGGTAAGATCACTGTAGCAATAGCGATACCGAACACACCTAACGGCAGCTCCATTAATCGATCAGAATAATACAACCAAGACACACTACCATTTTGCAACAAAGACGCTAGCACCGTATCTAACAACAAATTAATTTGCGCCACTGAGACTCCAAACATAGCAGGCAACATCAGCTTCATCACTTGTTTTACACGCACATCACTAAAGCCAAGGCGTGGGCGCGCCAACAAGCCCACCTGAGCAACAAAGGGCACCTGCAAGGCTAATTGTAAGACACCAGCAGCCAACACCCCCCAAGCCAACGCCATGACCGGCACGGTCATTTGCGGGGCCAACCATAGGGCCGCAGTTATTAAACTAATATTAAGTAATACTGGAGTAAGTGCTGGGATAGCAAACCGTTTGGCATGGTTTAATAAGCTACCTAAAAAACCAGTCATTGATATCAGCAACAAGTATGGAAAAGTGATACGTAACATATCAGCCGTTAACCCTAACTTATCACTATCTCCTGCAAACCCAGGCGCAAACACCAAAGCTAGTACAGGAGCAGCAACTATAGCGACCACAGTGATCACGCTCAATACTAGCAATAAACTGCCAGCCACTTTACCAACCATTGATTTAAGGAGCTGCTTACTCTCTTGCTGACTCATTTCTGCTAGCACAGGCACAAAGGCCTGATTAAATGCGCCTTCGGCAAACAGTCTGCGCAAGAAGTTGGGTATTTTAAAGGCTACAAAAAATGCATCGGCATCAGAACCTGCACCAAACAGGGTAGCGATGACCACATCACGCATCAAACCCAAGATCCGAGATAACATTGTCATACTGGCAACAATAAGGCTTGAGCCCAGTAAGCCTTTTACACCCTTAGATGGGTTCGGTGAAGACAGATTGGGTGACAAAGTAGAACTCATAAATCCCTATCAATTGTTAATTACAGAACAAAATCTGTATTATTAATGACTACTTACGGATGATTTATCCCATGTTAACGTAAAAAACTTAAAATGATCTGATATTTATAACAAAAAGACGCAATCTAAGTTGACAAGAGACGCCCAAACGGGAATAATTTCGCACCTCAGAAACACCCTGCTATAAATCTTGTGTTTAACATTGGATTTAAGCTTTTAATTACATTTATATAGGAGTCAGATCGTGGCCAATTCCGCTGGATCAAAGAAACGCGCTCGCCAGTCAGAAAAACGTCGCAGTCATAACGCAAGTCTGCGCTCCATGGCACGCACATACTTAAAGAAAGTTATCGCTGCTATTGAAGCTGGCGATAAAGAAGCTGCACAAGCTGCGTACACAACTGCCGTATCTATCATGGACAAGAGTGTCTCTAAGGGCATTTTCACCATGAACAAAGCTGCTCGTCATAAGAGCCGCTTAAGTGCCAAAATCAAAGCTCTATAATTTATTATAGGGTTTATAAAAACCGGCTATGGCCGGTTTTTTTGTGCTTAGAATATAAACACAAAAAAACCAAAGGTTTAGGTAACCGGAACTTACTCCTCTACTCGCTTATCTTCGCTCAGTCCATTCAACGTAAGAATATTAGTTTCAAACCCATCTAAACTCAGCTGATTCTGTTGAGCCCAATAATCCTCTATACCGTCCTGACCACGCTTCTCTATCCACGCATCCATTTCTGTACGATCTTGCACATAGTCAAATAGCGGCACTACAGTACCACAAGAACTTAGCACCAATTCAATATCCAACAAGTACAGCTGCCTTGCTGAGACACTTTTTGGAAACAAATCAATATAACTGTCCCACAAAAGGTTTGTTTTATGCAGTACCTTAGCCGAACCATATAATCGGAGTATTACTGGAGCACCATCAAAGCTACAAAACATAATGGTCATGCGCGGTAATTTTTGCACATGAGCCGAGCTTTCGTTACCACTTCCCGTTGCATTCAACCAAACCAGCTGCGAAGGACCCAGAATTCTCAAAGAGTCGCCACCTTTAGGTGAAATATTTACCTTTCCAGTAGCCGCTGCAGTACCCACAAAAAACATTTTTTGCTGACGTATGAATTCTATATACCTAGCTGACAACTGTTTATATTGCTTGCCCATACGATACCTCCAACTTCATTAGTGATCCGCTATTGTTCACTATTGAAGCATACCATCATCCATCATCCCTAATCACAATAAGACTAAATGGCATAATCAACCCAACAGCCATCTCACTTAGGGCCTCCATCGATTAAAAATCGATAAAATATGGGCACCCCGGTTAAGACGACAGACCTAATAAGTCATGCCAATTGGCGCTGTTTAGAATTTATATGGACCTATTACTTAGATAAGGACAAGATTATCGCGATGGACAAGCTCTGGTTCGGCCATGTAGCCAAGAGTGGGCTCAATTGAATGACTTGCTAGGCCCATGATTTTTAAAGCTTCTGATGAGGAATAATTAACTAAACCACGGGCGATGGTCACCCCATGAGAGTCTTGAATAAGCACCATATCACCTCGAGTAAAATCACCCTTAATCAAGCTGACACCCACAGATAATAAGCTCTTACCTTGCTCTGTAAGCACCTTTGCAGCACCTGCATCCAGATGCAACTCACCCTTAGCCTTAAGATGGCCAGCAAGCCACTGCTTACGAGCCAAAAGAGGCTCTTGGTCGGGAATAAATAACGTACCTAGAGCCTCACCTTGACGCAGACGTAATAACACATTAGTAACACGTCCGTTAGCCACAATAGTATTGGCACCGGAACGAGCAGCTAACTGAGCCGCCTGTATCTTTGTAAGCATACCGCCACTGCCTAAACTACCTGCAGCTCCGCTAGCCATAGGAACAAGAGCAGGATCACCAGCTCGAACCTGCGTCAACAACTTGGCGTCTGCATGGTGGCGAGGATCTTTATCGCATAAGCCATCTTGATCAGTGAGAATCACCAACAAATCCGCTTCTACTAAATTGGCCACTAAGGCACCTAAAGTGTCGTTGTCACCAAAACGAATTTCGTCTGTAACCACAGTATCATTTTCATTCACTACAGGAATAACATTATGACTTACCAGGGCACGCAAAGTGCCGCGAGCATTAAGATAACGCTCACGATGAGTTAGATCATCATGGGTAAGAAGGACTTGTGCCGTGCGCATTCCATGGCAAGAAAAGCTCTCTTCATAACACTGAACCAGACCCATCTGCCCTACAGCTGCTGCAGCCTGTAGATTGTGAATCTCTTTTGGTCGCCGAACCCAACCCAAACGCACCATACCTTCAGCAATAGAGCCTGAGGATACTAAAATAATTTCTACACCTTGCTGACGCAACTGGGCTAACTGATCAACCCAGCCAGATATGGCCTGTTTATCCAGGCCTTTTCCATCGTCAGTGAGTAACGCACTGCCAATTTTGACCACCCACCGTTGGCCACTCACAGCGGCCATATGGTTAGTCATACGTGTACTCGACTTCAACATCGTAGTCGTCGTCATCATAATCGTCATCATCAAGGTCGTCATTGCCTTGCGCAGCTAGGCGCTGCTGATGACGAGCTAGCTTAAATTGCTGTACACGTTCGCGAGCTTCTTGCTCTAAACGCAACTTCAACTCCTCTTCTTGAGCGGCGTACTCTGGATCTGCAAGGGCGCGCTCTTTACGCTCTTCAATGAAGTCCATAATATCGCCAGCAAGCTTTAGTGTACCTTGCTTATTAATGGCCGATATTTCAAATACCGGACCTTTCCAATCTAATGCATCAACCACAGCCTGACAGCGTTCTTTACGCTCATCTTCTGGCACTAGGTCTAACTTATTAAGCACTAACCAACGCTCACGTTCCGCTAACGCAGGGCTGAACTTCTCAAGCTCACGGATAATAATTTTAGCCGAGTCTGCTGGGGACACATCATCCCAAGGCGCCATATCTACCAGATGCAATAACAAGCTGGTGCGCGATAAGTGTTTCAAAAACTGAATACCAAGACCCGCACCTTCTGCAGCTCCTTCAATAAGGCCCGGAATATCGGCTATCACAAAACTACGATGGCGCTGTAAACTCACCACACCTAAGTTAGGCACAAGAGTGGTAAAGGGGTAGTTTGCCACCTTAGGCTTTGCTGCAGAAACCGAACGAATAAAGGTAGATTTGCCTGCATTAGGCAAGCCCAGCAAGCCCACGTCAGCTAACACCTTAAGCTCAAAGCGTAAGTTACGCTTTTCACCAGGAGATCCGTTTGAGGTTTGGCGAGGAGCACGGTTAACACTAGATTTAAAACGGGTATTGCCTAAACCATGAAAACCACCTTGAGCAACCCTCACAACTTGACCAGCTTCAGCCAAGTCGGCCAACAATTCATCTGTATCGCGATCGACTATAGTAGTGCCAACAGGCACTGTTAGAACCATATCTTCGCCAGAGCCGCCAGTACAATCACTGCCCCTACCCGACTCACCAGACTGGGCCTGGTAGCGTGGCTGAAAGCGATAATCAACCAAGGTATTTAGAGTTTCATCAGCTTCTACAAAGATGCTGCCGCCATCACCACCATCACCACCATCTGGGCCACCACGAGGAATGTACTTCTCACGCCGAAAGCTCAAGCAACCGTTGCCGCCTTTACCTGCTTCCACAATGACGTTACTTTCGTCTATAAATTTCATACATTCTCCGTACAGCCTGTGCTGCAAGATAAAGGCTCTGCGCCTTGATCAGTAATATTTAAATTGCCACATATCTAACATCCAATGTTGTGGCTTACTGCTCGTCCTGAGCACAAAAAAGCCCCGCTTAGCGGGGCTTTTTGTTTAAAGACGCCACTAAGGCCTCTTTAGGGTCTTAACTTTAAGCTGTTACGGCCGGTACAACAGTAACGAACTTACGGTTTTTAGGACCTTTTACAACAAATTTAACGGTACCAGCCGCTGTAGCAAACAGGGTGTGGTCTTTACCACAACCTACGTTTGCACCCGCATGGAAGTGAGTTCCACGCTGACGAACGATAATGTTACCCGCTAAAACAGCCTGACTACCAAAGCGCTTCACGCCTAAGCGTTTCGACTCTGAATCACGACCGT
>TARA_B110000503_G_scaffold78681_1_pt1 | contig 14847 bp, 19 predicted proteins | sample TARA_B110000503 | Tara Oceans TARA_B110000503 (sample SAMEA4397472) | marine metagenome | biome: Polar Biome; feature: [SRF] surface water layer (ENVO:00010504); material: water (ENVO:00002006), including particulate matter (ENVO:01000060) such as... | depth 5 m | reverse complement strand
GGTCATCTGATCGAAGTCATCTACACCTATCTGATGAATCCATTTCAGGACTTGAGTCGCTCGAAATGGCTTCTCACCGATACTTTCAAAAAATGCTACTAGTTTTTCAGGAGAAAGCCCCAGAAGATTGGTCTTCTGGGGCTTCAAATCAGATTCTTCGTCGACAGACAATAAAGTCATGAATATGTACGCTCTAAGCGGTTGTCTTAACAATAATAGTTAGCGAGAACAAATTTCATCATCACTAAAAAAATAAGCTATTTCTCGCTGAGCAGAGACCACAGAGTCGGATCCATGCACAGCATTCGCATCAATTGAATCAGCAAAATCAGCGCGTATAGTCCCTGATTTAGCTTCTTTTGGGTTAGTTGCCCCCATCAAATCACGATTAACGATCACTGCATCATCGCCTTCTAGCACCTGAATAATAACAGGGCCGGAAGTCATAAAATCAACCAAATCAGAGTAAAATGGACGCTCTTTGTGCTCAGCATAGAATCCGCCTGCTTTATCTTCAGATAGACATTGCATCTTAGATGCAATAATTTTTAAGCCAGCCTTTTCAAAACGACTGTATATTTCACCAATTACATTCTTTGCAACTGCATCAGGCTTAATAATAGAAAGTGTGTGCTCAATAGCCATTAATTTCTCTCCGGAGATATATTTTTTAATTAGAATAATCAGTGTCCTTTAATACATCTGACTATTTGATGACAGAACGAGCAATTTTACCCTTGAATACCTTAGGCCACAAGGAGTTAACGCCCTAATAGAATGAACGCAATAGCCATTAAAAAGAAGAATAGTAATATCTGGCAACTAAAGAGAAATAACGCTTAGTCTAATTATTATGCATGGTGAGTTATCAGAAATTTTCATCCCAACTCTTCAATCCAGGCAGACTGAATTGCCTCAAGAATTTTTTCACCGCAGCGCTCTGGATCATCATTAAAGCCAGGTAATGCTACAACCCAGTTCCGAAGATCTACAAAATTAATATAACGCGGATCAACATCCTCATGAACTTCAGATAGCTCGATTGCAATATCCTGAACATCAGCCCATGTTATCGTCATATCATCCCCTCTTTTTAATGCTTCTCAGAAACCATATTAATGGTGTATTTTGGTATTTCAACAACTATGTCTTTATCTGTCATAATGGCCTGACAGCTCAACCTTGAGTCAGGCTCTACACCCCATGCCTTGTCTAGGAAATCTTCTTCTAGTTCATCAGCCTCCATAAGAGCATCAAAGCCTTCTCTGATATAGACATGACAGGTGGTGCACGCACAAGACAATTCGCAGGCATGCTCAATATCAATGTTGTTCTGGAGGGCAATCTCACAAATATTATCACCAGACTGAGCCTCTATTACAGCACCTTCAGGGCACAAGTTAGGATCGGGAAGAAATATTATTTTAGGCACTTCAAGCCCCCCTCTCTATATCATCAAGACTGTGGCCCGCTAAAGCTTTTTTGATGCTGACATTCATTCTTCTTGCAGCAAACTCTTCGCTAGCTTTCGATGCCGCTTCTATCTGATGAGAAATGTCTCGATAGCTCTGGCTATCACAAATTTTATCTAAATCACGCAAAGTTAACTCTAAGCAACTGTACTCTGTATCACTAAGTAACTCACGACCATTGTTTTTCAAGGCAACGAACAAGTCCTCATGCATTCTTCTGGCATCAACTTGCTGCTCCCGAAGCGCTCTTGCAAGCATATCCTCTTTTGCATTCCCATAGGATTCTTGGAGCATTCTGGCAATATCTTTATCATTTAACCCATAAGACGGTTTTACCTCGATGCGGGACTCTGTATTGCTAGTTAACTCTTTTGCCGAAACGTTAAGCAACCCATCGGCATCTACTTGAAAACTAACTTGTATTTTAGCCACTCCAGCCACCAAAGGAGGTATACCTCTCAGCTCAAAACGGGCTAGAGACCGACAATCAGAAATTAACTCACGCTCACCCTGCAGCACATGAATAGACATCGCAGTTTGGCCATCTTTAAATGTTGTGAACTCTTGAGATTTGACAATAGGAATTGTGGTGTTTCGATGAATAATTTTTTCCATTAACCCTCCCATGGTTTCGAGACCAAGAGACAGGGGTATAACATCAAGAAGCAACATATCTTCGTCAGGCTTATTTCCTACAAGGATGTCAGCCTGTATTGCAGCCCCTAAGGCTACTACTTTATCAGGATCAATGTTTACTAATGGCTGTCGATGAAAAGCATCAGCAACTTTTTGACGAACCAAATGAGTTCTTGTTGAGCCGCCAACCATCACAACATTAGTAATATCTGATGCGTTAAGTCCAGCATCACGCAAAACTCTCCTGCAGCAGCCTAAAGTTTTATCGACTAACGGACTTATTAGTACATTAAATTGTTTCCTATCCAATACGCCTGTCCATCCCGCTACATTGACTTCAGCAGTCATACTCTCTGATAATTTTTCTTTAGCTATACGAGCGGCCATTAGCAACTCTCTTTGCAAGAATGGACTAAGATCGTCACTGAGGAAAGCTTTCTCCGAAAACCATTGAGCAACTATTCGATCTATATCGTCGCCACCCAGGGATGAATCACCGCCAGTAGCAAGAACTTGGAAAACTCCCGACGATAAGCGCAAGATAGAAACATCAAAAGTGCCTCCACCAAAATCGTACACTGCTATAACACCTTCTGCTCCCTGATCTAAACCATAAGCAACAGCAGCAGCAGTCGGCTCATTAAGTAGTCTTAATACTTTTACACCAGTTAAAGTAGCTGCATCTTTTGTGGCCTGTCTTTGGGCTTCGTCAAAGTAAGCCGGAACTGTCAAAACCACCCCATCTAAAGTACCACCTAAAGCTTCTTCTGATCGAGATACAAGTACCTTCAATATTTCAGCTGAAGCCTCTACTGGACTAACATCGCCAGCAACAGTCTTAAAGTTTGGCATGCCGCCATCTACCTGAGTCGTCAACTCATAGGGCATCTGGCTTCCAAGTGTTTTTATATCTTGAATGCCGCGCCCCATAAAACGTTTAACAGAGCTTAAAGTGTTTAATGGGTCAATGGATAACTGCAAATAAGCCGCATGCCCAACTGTCACTTCCTTTAGGGCGTTGTAACGCACAACAGAAGGAAGTAAGTATTGATTATCAGCATCCAACAGAACTTCTGGGGTCCCACTTCGCACGGAGGCTACCAGAGAATTAGTTGTGCCGAGATCTATACCAGCAGCTCGTCGACGTTGATGAGGGCTTGGGGACTGCCCAGGCTCCGAAATTTGCAAGAGAACCAAAATATTACCGCTTAAATTATTTAGTTAAAAATCGTCAAGCTCTTCTTCGAGCCGCCTTATTTCATCCAAGAACTTACTCATAAACTGCATCTTTGTCAGGGAGTCAAAAGCGACATGAAAATCGTTTTTGTTATACTGTCCTTCAAACATTTCTTGTATTTCTGTATATCTTAAGGAAGCATTTTCCTTAAGCTGCTCTAGCACAATAGGCGCCTGATCCATCTCACGTATATCTGCCAATTTTTCTCTTAACTCTATCTGGTCCATCAAGAATAAAGGATCATGAATAATATGAGTTTCATCGGAAAAACTTATGCTTTGTAGGGATAACAAATATTTTGCACGAAATAATGGAGACTTAAGCTGAGCATACGCTTGATTAACAAGTGACACATACTGTACGGCTAAGCGCTGTTCCTGTAAAGATCCCGCCATATAGCGATCGGGATGAAACTTAAATTGCAACTCATGATAGCGTTTATCTAATAGCGCTAAATCAATCTTATAACTTACAGAAAATCCAAATAATTGAAAATAGTCACAAGAAAAATTCATAGCTTTCAGCCCAGATAATTCCACAATGGCTAATTACACATGAAAGCTTTCGCCGCAGCCACATTCATCTTTAACATTCGGATTTTTAAACTGAAAACCTTCGTTGAGCCCTTCTTTCACAAAATCTAGCTGAGTTCCGTCAAGAAAAGCAAAACTCTTAGGATCAATAAAAAGTTTTGCTTTGCCGCTAGCAACAACCAAGTCGCTCTGGTCTGACTTATCTACAAATTCAAGAACGTAGGATAATCCTGAGCAGCCTGTTGTTTTTACCCCAAGACGTATACCAACACCATGACCCCTGTGCGCCAAATGTTTAACTACATGCTGTTCAGCAGCCGGTGTCATTGTGATTGCCATTACTCTATTCCTCTCTAACCATTTATTGTTTATCTGCAGAATTACGTTTTTGGCGTATGTCTTTGACAGCTGCTTTAATCGCATCTTCCGCTAAAACTGAGCAGTGAATCTTAACTGGCGGCAAAGCAAGCTCTTCAGCAATCTGAGTATTTTTGATGACTGAGGCTTCGTCTAAAGTTTTCCCCTTAACCCACTCTGTTAATAAAGAACTGGAAGCTATAGCGGAACCACATCCATATGTTTTAAATTTGGCATCCTCGATAATTCCATCATCATTTACTTGTATCTGTAGTCGCATCACATCGCCACAAGCTGGCGCACCCACCATTCCTGTTCCAACATTCATGGATTTATCATCTAATTTTCCAACATTTCTAGGATTGTCGTAGTGGTCAAGTACTTTATCGCTATAAGCCATAATCAACTCCTTAATTTTAAAGCCAGTATTTTTTAGTGTGCAGCCCATTTAACAAGACTTAGATCAACGCCATCTTTATACATATCCCATAAGGGAGATAACTCCCTCAACTTTGTAACTGCTTCACGAACTTTTTGTATCGCGTAGTCTACCTCTTCTTCGGTAGTAAAGCGTCCAAAAGAAAAGCGAATAGAGCTATGAGCCTGCTCGTCGTCTAAGCCCAAAGCACGGAGTACGTAAGAAGGTTCAAGACTTGCTGAAGTGCATGCTGAGCCCGAAGAAACAGCCAGATCTTTAAGCGCCATTATCAGAGATTCACCTTCAACGTAAGAAAAACTAACGTTAAGGTTCCCTGCAACACGCTGCGACATAGAGCCATTCACTCGGACAGCCTCCATATCAGATATTCCATCCCACAAACGGTTCCTTAGGGCTAAAAATTTCTGCTGCTCTTCAATCATTTTTTCTTCGGCAATACGAAAAGCTTCCCCCATACCTACAATTTGATGGGTAGCCAGCGTACCGGAACGCATACCTCTTTCATGGCCGCCACCATGTATCTGGGCTTCAATTCTCACTCTCGGTTTACGCCGTACGTATAGCGCCCCTATACCCTTAGGGCCATAAGTCTTATGTGCTGACAATGACATGATGTCAACTTTCATTGCTTCTACGTCAATGGATACTTTTCCGGTACTTTGAGCTGCATCTACATGAAAGACTACTTTGCGTTCACGACAAATTTCGCCGATAGCTGCAATATCATTTATTGTTCCAATTTCATTATTCACATGCATCAAGGAAACTAGGATTGTGTCTTCTCTAATGGCATCCTTTACCATTTGTGGTTGAATGATTCCCTCTGCATCAGGAATTAAATAAGTAACCTCAAACCCTTCACGCTCTAGCTGCCTGCAAGCATCAAGAACAGCCTTATGTTCAATTTTTGAGGTAATAACATGCTTACCTTTCTTTTGATTAAAGTGCGCACAGCCTTTTATTCCAAGGTTATTTCCCTCGGTAGCGCCAGAAGTCCAAACAATTTCTCTTGGATCAGCATTGAGTAATTTTGCCACCTGCGCCCTAGCATTCTCAACTGCAGCTTCAGCCTTCCAGCCAAACGAGTGCGATCGAGAAGAGGGATTTCCAAAATTTCCATCTCCCGTCAAGCAGTCTGCCATCATCTTAGCTACAATCGGATCTACTGGCGTTGTTGATGAATAATCTAGATAAATAGGCAATTTCATTGTTTATTTCCCGGTAACTATAAAAAATTTATACTGGCATTTAAGCTAGCTATTTTGCTGCAAGGTAACAAACTGGACGTCATGTTTATGAACCAGACTGTCAAGACTAATATTATGCAGAAAACGGTGTATCTGGACGCTCAGATCGCTCCATAAGTCGTGGGTTAAGCATAAATCGCCTTTATGGCAATTACCTTTACCGTTACAACTTGTCGCATCAATGGACTCATTTACTGCATCAATGATCTCTGCAACATTTATATCTTGAATGTCACGAGATAGTCTATAGCCACCACCAGGGCCTCTTGCGCTTATAACTAGCTTTTGCTGTCGCAGCTTAGCGAATAATTGTTCGAGATAAGAAAGTGAAATTCCTTGGCGACTAGAGATTTCTGCCAAACTAATCGACCCATTATTTCTATGCATTGCAAGATCTAACATTGCTGCAACTGCATACCTGCCTCGTGTTGTCAGCCGCATTTAATGACCCCGCTATTTGATAAAAAATATCATTTTTTATTTAAAGTGCAAATATTTTTAAAATTATCTTATAACCAACCTTTTTAGTCAAGAAAATAACCTATTATTTTAGTAGGTTATTTGACGCGTGATTAAAAAAATTACTGATTTTTGATTTTATGCACTGCATTTCTAATAGCCGTCAAGACACCTCGCAATATCGACAGCTCCATTTCATCTAGGCGTATCCTGCTATACAGGCGGCGTAGTCTGGTCATGGTCTGACGAGGATTGGCTCTATCATGAAAGCCTATGTCTACTAAAGCTTGCTCTAGGTGTTCAAAATATAACTCTAGATCATTTATTTTTGCTGGAGGTTGATCCCATTCATCAAAAGAAGGCACACAGCCAGCGTCATTTGCTAAAGAGGCCATACGAATTTCATAACAAAGGACCTGCACAGCAGATGCGATATTTAGTGAACTGTATTCTGGATTTGATGGGATATGGACATGATATGTGCACTTATGGAGCTCCTCGTTAGTTAACCCCCTATCCTCACGGCCAAAAACAATCGCTACATCGTGCTCGGCAGCTTCCTTCCAAACCCGAATACCGCACTCACGAGGATTCATTAAAGGCCAAGGTATGCGCCGCTCGCGAGCACTGGTGCCTACCACTAAACCGCAACCAGAAAGAGCGGAATCCAAATCATCTACAACAACAGCATTATTTAAAACATCAAGAGCATTAGCAGCCCTCCAAACGGCCTGGTCTGCCGGATAGTCTTTTGGCTCCACAAGATACAAACGACATAGCCCCATATTTTTTAAGGCTCGCGCAGCTGCACCTATATTTCCTGGATGACTTGTGTTGACAAGAACGATCCGTACTCTATCAAAGTTTTTCATGTAGTAGCCTTCAAGAACGCAACATCTAAATACAATTTTTTTACATCAAGCAGGGTAGGCAATTGGTAGCGATGCATTCCAAAAAAATAGAAAAACCAAAATATTGCAAAAATGTAACTAAGAAGCCCTTGGGGGGGCTGAAAAAACTAAAGGGATTCTATCAGGAAGGCACAATGAAATCACAACCTTTTCTCCAAGTGAAACCTAACATCAAACACAAGCCTCTGTTACAATTCTGTCTTTTCTCCTTGCTGGAATATCCTAAAATGGAACCAATGGTAAATATTGCACTTCGCGCTGCACGCAAAGCAGGAGATTTAATCCTACGAGCGACAAAACGCATAGATCTAGTGCGCGTTGACGAAAAAAGTCGCAATGATTTTGTCACAGATATTGATTATGCAGCAGAGAAAGAAATAATTTATCACTTACGCAAAGCCTTTCCCGCTCACACTATAGTGAGCGAAGAAGCTGGACTTTTAGAAGGTGCAGACAACGACTATCAATGGATAATTGACCCGCTAGATGGCACTACAAATTTTATTCATGGTATTCCTCACTTTGGGGTATCCATTGCTTGCAAACATAAAGACAAGATAGAACATGCTGTCATTGTAGATCCAATGCGACAGGAAGAGTTCACTGCAAGTCGCGGGAGAGGTGCTTTTTTGAATGGGAACAGAATGCGGATCTCCAGCCAACCCTTCCTATCTGGAAGCCTTATCGCAACAGGTATTCCTTTTAGTAGTCCATCAATAAAGCACATGGATGCATACTTGGCTTGCCTTAACGATTTAGCAAAAGAATCTTCTGGAATCAGACGATTGGGTGCCGCCTCACTTGATTTAGCCTATGTGGCGGCAGGCAGATTTGATGCTTTCTGGGAAATGCATTTAAAGCCATGGGATATTGCTGCTGGAGTACTGCTGATCAAAGAGGCGGGGGGCATGGTGGGTGATTTTCATGGCGGCAATGCCTATCTAGAAAGTGGCAATATTGTTTGCGCAACACCTAAAGTTTTTAAATCGACCCTTCAGATAGTTCAAAGGCATCTGGGTCATCTGTAAAAAATTAAATTTTAGGCAAGTACTGCAATGGATCGACAGGCTTGCCATTTTTTCTAATCTCAAAATATAAGCGTTTTGGTTGAGTTAAGTCTCCCCCTACTTCTGAAATTTTCTGACCCGCCTCAATAGACTGCCCTTCTTTTGCAAAAATTTTCTTATTGTGAGCATACGCGCTCAGAAAAGTAGTACTGTGTTTAATAATAATAAGCTTTCCATAACCACGCAGCCCGCTGCCCGCATAAATCACGAGCCCTGGAGCAGCAGCAGTAACTGAAGCTCCAGAATAACTCTCTATATCTATACCTTTAAATAATTTTAAACTATTAAATTTTCTTGATATCTTTCCTTTAACCGGCCAGTCCCACCTCCAGTTTAAAGAGGAGATAGATGACGGCTTATCATTTTTAGATTTTTGGGTGCCAGAGACAGAGCGCTGGGTGGTCTTTTGTGGTCTAACCCAGAGGGAGGTCTTATTGACAGGGTTTCGCCCGCCATCAAGTGATATTTTTTGACCTACATATATCCGATCAACGCTGCGAATACCATTTATTGAAGCTAATGTGCTGGTATCAGTTTCATACCGCCAAGCGATAGAAAACAAAGTCTCTCCGCTTGAAACAATATGATAATTTATTTTTTCAGAAAGAGGTTGCGGGCGATAAGCAACGGGAGCAGAAGAGCTATGGCAGCCAGCCAAAAAAAGACTCACACACCAAGCCAAGCATTTAAGGCCTATTAAAAAGTTATTTGTATGAACCCATAACTGCAACCTCAATCCCCTGGTGTTTTAGATTGTCTACCAAAAAAATCCAACGCCATCACAGCAACCAAGCCAAGTATCATGCAACTAAACGCTGCAAATGATTGGGGATCATGGCCCGTTGCAGCGAAGAAATCCACTGGCATAAGTAATCTGTAAGGCCAAATAAATTCAATATCCGCATAAACAAGAGGCACTCCTACAGCCCCCTTCCATGGCCAGACCACAATCAGTGACCCCAATACAAACCCCACAAGAATCGACATGGTGACCGAATAATAAGCTTTCAAGAGAGCTGATATCATTCGCGAAAAAACTAAAAGACCCAATACGCAACCTGAAGCAAATATCAGTAAGACACCCCATTGCAGTTGGCTAATAGCGCTAATAACAACAGGATAAATTCCAAGAAGTAGCAAGATAAAACTGCCAGAGATACCAGGAAGAATCATTGCGCAAATAGCTATAGCTCCACCCCAAAATAATACAAAAAGATCGTCTGATGCATACATTTTTGGCGCCACAGAAATAGCGACTACTACCACTATCCCTATCAATAAGCCTATAGATTCTTTGTAACAAAAATATGGAAGGTGTCGAATAATACATCCAGCTGACGCAAGGATGAGCCCAAAGAAAAACGACCATATCAGTATAGATTCTGTCGCTAATAAATAATTTATCACATGAGAAAAAGAAACTACGCTAAATAAAATACCGCAAAATAGGCTCAATAAGAAATTACCATTCACCTTTCCCCAGAATTTGCAAAAACCTTGGGTTTTTAACACCCTCAATGAATGAAGATTAATGGAGCTAATGGACTCAAGCAGCTCTGCATAGATTCCTGTTATAAGAGCAACAGTTCCTCCAGAAATACCGGGGACAATATCAGCAGCTCCCATGACCGCTCCTTTCAGAAAAATCAGCAGCCAATGTTTAATTTTATTCATCTTCTTAACCAAGATTATGATAACAAAAAAACTAACCAGAAAGCCCGCCAAGGAGTGGCACAAAACGGACCTTCTCTGCCACTTTTTCTGTATAACTTAAGCTGCCCCCATCTCTTATAATAACTCGCAGCTCTTGCTCATGACTCGATCCTACAGGGATAATCAAAATACCATCAGGGGCCAACTGAAGAAGTAACTCCTCGGGAACCTCACCGGGTGCTGCAGCACTAAGAATAGCATCGTAAGGAGCAAACTCTATCAGCCCAAGGGAGCCGTCACCATGAGTCAATCTAACATTGTGCACTCCAAGTTTTTTTAATCTTTCACGAGCTTTATCCTGTAAAGATTTTATGCGCTCAACGCTGTATACTTTTTCCACAAGTTGTCCTAAAACAGTGGCCTGATAACCAGATCCAGTCCCAATTTCTAAAACTTTTTTACGTGGCCCTAGTGATAGCAAAATTTCTGTCATAAGCGCAACCACATAAGGTCTAGACAGCGTTTGGCTAAACCCAATTGGCAATGCAGTATCTTCATAAGCCCTATGAGACAAAGCTTCATCTAAAAATAAATGACGAGGGGTTACTCTAATAACATCAAGCACTCTCTTATCTGTAATACCTTGATCTGTGAGTCGCTGAATGAGCCGCTCTCTAGTTCTTTGCGAGGTCATCCCCACCCCACTAAAATCAACAATATTCAACTCGCAGTCCTCATTTTTTAATGCCCAAACTATATTAGATTAAAGCGCTTGTTGCCAACACTGGGATTTCTTCCAGGTATGATTTTTTAACATCAATAAACTCATGTAGCAATGAGGTCGCATAGCTGCCTGGGGGCAGTGAAAATGATACCTCTAAATCAAAAATATCTTCCGAAATTTTAGCATGAGAAAACCATTCCCAACTAAATTCCTTAGGGTTTAAGACCAATTGACGTCGCTCCTGCTGTAAACCACTAAATTCAAGAGCATTCATCCATTCTGCCCACCCTACAAGCGCTTCATTCTCAAATCTACACACTTCCTCAGACTCCATACGCCTACCGCGACCCCACATTGGACCAGTATTACTAAGGACTGAAAGTTTGTCAGCTGGGCTGAAGACTTCACTAGTTGGTTGCCAGCAATTCCTTCTAATTCTCTCTGCCAAAACTAAATTAAACAAGTAGGATCGAGCAGCAGATAGATATATACCTCCCCGGGGTGAATTGCGTCTTTTTTGCCCTCTTTTTCTTTCAGCCCCGTATTCTCTTCTTAGTAGAGAGTCAGCTTCCATCAAGTTGTTACCATTAATACCGAAGCGTTGCTCTCCAAAATAATTTGGTACTCCTTGAGAAGCGATTTGCTTTAGACGAACATCCAAGAGATCTTTATCTCCACTGACTTCTCGCAATCTTACTATAAAGTGGTTTTCTTTGTGCTGCCCTCTTCGAAGCTTTTTATCATGCCAAGAAGATGTCATTAGCTGAAACTTTGTATTTTCCAGCCTTATTACTCCGGGAGCGACTAGTTTGTCACTATCAGGCAAGTGCACGCTAAACCACTGTATGGCAACAGCCCTCCGATCTTTCAAACCACAATATCCAACAGCTGACTCATCAACACAAAAATGTTTCGCCAGTAATTGCGCGATCCAGCGAGTATTATCTCCTTTTTTTTCTATCTGAAGGTAAAGATGCTCTCCTTGCCCAGAGAGAGGAAACCCCAGCATTTCTTCAACACGAAAATCTTCCAGCTCGCTGCGAAAAAAAGCGGTTGCTCCCAAATGACTGTAGGCTGGCGGAAAAGATATAGGAAATTGTTTGTTTATAGGACTCACCTTCATCATTTAGCCTAATCTTCAGCTAGCAAAAAACTGTCAAGCAGCCTGCAATCAAGGAATGTTCCAAAAAAATCATAAATATAAAGACAGTATATTTCTTATGTTGTATTTTCAGGCAAGCAAGACGATTGCATGGCAAGCTATTCCCTCTCCTCGACCTTCAAACCCCAAGCTTTCAGTCGTTGTAGCTTTAACGTTAATCTGATCAACATCGCAGCCTAGATCAGACGCGAGATTATTAACCATTTCGTTGATATGCGGCGCTATCTTAGGAGCTTCAGCAACAACAGTTATATCAGCATTTGAAACACAGTACCCTTTATCGTGAACAAGTGTGACTGCAACTCTCAATAATTCACGGCTATTAATGCCAAAATAACGGGGGTCTGTATCAGGAAAATGTCGCCCAATATCACCAAGTGCAGCGGCGCCAAGGAGGGCGTCACACAAAGAATGTATCAAAACATCTCCATCTGAATGAGCCATTAAGCCATACTTAAAGGGAATTCTCACTCCGCCAATAACAATATGGTCGCCTTTTTCAAATGCATGGACATCATAACCCTGCCCTATTCTCATGCCATCTCCTGCTGACCTAATGCTATAGCTTCAGCGATCACTATATCTTCTCTTCGGGTGATCTTAATATTATCGTGACTGCCCTCAATAATTTGAGGCATATACCCCAAATTTTCAATTGCAGCAGATTCATCTGTAGGTTGCCAGTTAACCTTGGCTGCCTGCCTTAAACCTTCCAAGAGTAATGAAAAACGGAACATTTGGGGTGTTTGAGCCTCCCAAAGCTTTGATCGATCTTCTGTTGTTCTTATTCCAGCTTTGCTAGTGGCCCTTTTAATCGTTGCAACAACAGGCACAGCAAGAATCCCGCCTATCGCATGAGAGCTCAACTGATCCGTCAAATTTATAATATCAGCAACTTTAACGCACGGTCTTACGCCATCATGAACCAATACCCAATCATTCATTTCGGCTTCGTCTTTAATGTGTTCTAGGGCTAAAAGCACTGAATCTGCCCGTTCTTTACCACCAGAAATCACCTCAATAGAGGTATTGTTAAATATAGTCAATTGTCGCCATACTTGGTCTTCAGGGCTTACAGCCACAACTATTTTGACGTGGTCTATTGCCAGTAACCTTTTTAGGGTATATTCAATTACAGTCATATCAAGAAATTTTGCATACTGCTTGAGGGTTTTCGAAGAGAATCTTTTCCCGGTTCCAGCAGCGGGAACTATTATCCAATTTTTCATATTTTACTTGTCATATATTGGAATTTTCAGTTAGTCTTTTTTTTCAAAAATCATATAAAAAGTTTCGCCATTCTTGATCATACCAAGATTCTTTCTAGCTATCCCTTCGATGCTGTCCATGCTATCTTTAAGATTCTTCACCTCTCTTGCCCGTATTAAATTTTCTTTTCGCAGAGCTGCATTTTTTTTCTGCTGCACGACAACTTTATACTGAAGCGCATGTTTATGAGTAAGACTGCCTTCGCCTACCCACAAGCTATATTGAAGGAGGAGCATGAAACAAATAAATACAATCAGTAACCAGCGCATCACAAACCATTCTACCGCACAAAACTAACTACGTCAGCGGCTCCATATTGATCACAAGAATACCGCAGCCTCTAATTATCAGCCGCCCTCGCAAGATATAGCCAGTCTACCTGAATTCAGCTAAACCCCTGTAAGGTGCAGCTTCCATAAGCTCTGACTCTATACGCAACAGACGATTGTATTTTGCAACACGATCGGATCGACATAACGAACCGGTCTTTATTTGCCCCGCACCAGTTGCCACAGCAAGATCGGCAATAGTGGTATCCTCCGTTTCACCCGATCGATGAGAAATGACAACAGTATAGTTAGAATCTTTGGCCATTTTTATGGCGTCCAGTGTTTCTGTTAAAGAGCCTATTTGATTGAATTTAATTAAGATTGAATTTGCGATACCTAGCTCAATGCCTTTACTTAATATTTTCGTGTTAGTCACAAAAAGGTCGTCTCCCACCAATTGAACCTTGTGGCCCAACCTGTCAGTTTGATATTTCCAGCCACTCCAATCAGATTCATCCTGCCCATCCTCAATTGAAATAATCGGATATCGATCACAAAGATCTGCCAAAAAATCAGTGAACTCTTCAGAGCTATATGTTTTCCCTTCGCCAAGCAATTCATACTTCCCATCATTATAGAATTCTGAAGAAGCACAATCTAAAGCTAACGTTATATCTTTACCTAAATAATAACCCGCAGTAATTACCGCTTCCTCTATAAGAGCGAGCGCTTCAGAGTTTGAAGACAAATTAGGTGCAAATCCTCCCTCATCTCCCACTGAGGTACTAAAGCCTTTACTGCTAAGTATTGTTTTTAATGAATGAAAAATTTCAGCTCCCATTTGCAGTGCTTGGGAGAAATTTTTGGCGGAAACAGGCTGGATCATAAACTCCTGAATATCAACATTATTATTTGCGTGCTCCCCTCCATTAATGATATTCATCATCGGCACAGGCATACTGTATTGACCAAGAGTTCCATTAATGTCTGCAATGTGCGCATAAAGAGGTATTTTACGCGACATGGCTGCCGCTTTTGATGCAGCAAGCGATACAGCCAAAATAGCATTTGCACCGAATCTAGACTTATTTTCTGTTCCATCCGCCTTAATCATCAGCATATCCAGCGATCTCTGATCAATGGCGTCCACACCCAGCAAAAGCGGCTTAATGATTTTATTTACATTATCAACAGCTTTAAGAACCCCCTTTCCTAAATAACGACTTTGATCTCCATCGCGTAATTCAAGAGCCTCCCTTGAGCCTGTAGAAGCGCCAGATGGTGAACAAGCTGAACCAATACTGCCGTCCGTCAAAATCACATCTGCGCCTATAGTTGGGTTACCTCTAGAATCTAATATTTCATAGGCTTTGATATCGGCAATCTTGCTCATATATAAATTCTCCAAAAAA
>TARA_B110000503_G_scaffold137336_1_pt1 | contig 14863 bp, 11 predicted proteins | sample TARA_B110000503 | Tara Oceans TARA_B110000503 (sample SAMEA4397472) | marine metagenome | biome: Polar Biome; feature: [SRF] surface water layer (ENVO:00010504); material: water (ENVO:00002006), including particulate matter (ENVO:01000060) such as... | depth 5 m | reverse complement strand
GTGGTAACAGATCCTTTGGTTGCAGTAGTAGGAGGTCCTATTGTATTAGCACCTTCTCAAGTTGATTCATCGACTTTCACTGCTACGTACACGATTACACAGACTGATATTGATATCCAAGACGATATTCTTAATACGGCAACGGTTAGTGGTTTAGCGCCTAATGGTACCGTTGTTAACGATCTGTCTAGTGAGGTGGTGACCCCTCTTGTTATTTGTACTTTTTATGGTGCAATACTTGAAGTTGTAACACCACTTGTTCCGGTATGTCTTGTCGTAGGTGACATGATTAATTATAATGTTTACATTAAGAATACGGGGAATTTGACAAAGACGAATATTGATATGGAAGATGCCATTCTTGGGGGTGGTGTGATTGATTTTGTATCATCTACAGGTAGCCCAATACCAATGCTGGCTCCTGGAGATGAAGATATCACAACATTTACTGGGTTCCATGTGGTGACACAAGTGGATATAGATAATGGGTTTGTGGAGGTTCAGGGTCGAACTACGTCAGTTGACTTAAACGGCGATTCGCAGTTTGACTTAACTCATTACGATTCATATTTCTTAGATGCTCCTACAGAAGCTGTTTTTAATGAAGATTGTTTTCCTTTCATAGCTTTGATTAAAACAGGTACTACGGCCGATACAAATCAGAATGGTTGTGAAGGAGATGCCGGTGATGTAATAACCTATAGTTTCACTGTTGAAAATACAGGAGTTGTTGAACTAACGAATATTAATATTACAGATCCATTACCCGGCATTGTCTTAAGTGGGGGGCCTATTGCACTTTTATTGCCAGGAGAAGTTGACAATACAACTTTTACGGGAACCTATGTTATAACAGCTGCAGATCAAGTAGTTGGAGATGTTACTAATCAAGCTACTGCCTTCGGGACAGGTCCAAATGGACTTATTGCTTCAGACCTTTCAGATCATACAAGTATTATGGGAGAAAATCCTACTGTAATAACTACATGTCTTATTGATGCTTCGATATCGCTTCTTAAAACTGGGGTAGTAAACAATCAAAATGGTAGTCCTTCCACTGATGAAGGAGATACAGTTACGTATCTATTCACCCTAGAGAATACTGGAAGTCTTGATCTATATAACATTTCCATTGATGATACAGACTTTGGTATGATTATCGGTAATGATCCAACGCTTCCAATATCACCTGGAATTAGTATAAGTAGTTCGCCTATCTCTGGTGATGACAATGGTGACGCTATTTTACAGGTAACTGAAATTTGGACTTACGAAGGAACCTATACGTTAACTTCCTTAGACGGTCCGTTTGAAAATACAACTGGTGATGGTTTCCTTAGGAGGGTTCTTATAAATCAAGCTACTGCGAGCGGTGAATATGAAAGTGGTAATCCTAGTACGGCGGTTACTGATCTATCCGACGATCCTAACAATCTGGATGATATAGATACAAATGGAGATGGAGATCCAGATGATCCTACTATAGTAATTTTAGAAGATCCAATTCTTTCAGGAGTTTTTGAGATTTTCAATGGTATTACTCCAGAAGATGGTGATGGTTTGAATGACTTCTTTCGTGTGAAAGGAATTAGCAACTGGCCTGTGAATAATGTGAAGATATATAATAGGTGGGGCGTATTGGTTTTCGAGCGGGATAATTATGGAGGTACGAATGACGAAGAGAATGTCTTTGCAGGACGTTCTGAAGGTCGCATAACCATTGAACAAGATAGGTTGTTGCCAACAGGTACGTATTACTACATTATTAATTTCCCGGAAGATAATCCAGGAAAAAAAGCGTACGCAGGATACTTATTTATAAATAGATAGAAGAAGTTAGAAGAATTTCTGGGAGGATATTCTCTTCCAGGCTAAAAATATATAACTATGAAACACAGTTATTTCGCAATTATTATATTGATTATACTAGGGACATTTTCAAGCAATGCCCAGCAAGATGCTCAATATACCCAGTACATGTACAATACCCAAGTAGTGAACCCTGCCTATGCAGGTTCTAGAGATGCTTTATCTTTTGGTTTGTTATTGCGTTCTCAGTGGGTTGGTTTGGAAGGATCTCCAAAGACAGCAACCTTCAATGCAAGTTCTCCTCTGGGAGCACTTGCCAATATGGGAATAGGTTTGTCGATTGTTAGCGAAGAAATTGGTCCTGGGACAGAGTCCAATATTAATGTTGATTATTCTTACTCGATACAAACATCGGATAGGTCAGAATTGTCTTTTGGTTTAAAAGCTGGTATGAGTGTTTTGGACATAGATTTTACGAAACTTAATATTTATGATATAAATGATCCTCGTTTTCAAAACAACATAGATAATAAGATTCAGCCTCAAATTGGAGCTGGAGTTTATTACAATACAGAAAAGTTTTATGTAGGATTATCTGTTCCTAATTTTCTAACAACCCAATATTATGATCCGAGTAGTCTAACCAATATCAGTTCAAGTGAGGTAGCCGCCAAACGCTTGCATTATTTTTTAATCGCAGGATACGTTTTTGACATTACTGATAACTTAAAATTTAAGCCAGCGACTATGATAAAAGCTGTAAGCGGTGCACCTTTGCAATTGGATCTTTCGGCGAATTTTTTAATCAATGAAAAGTTCACAATTGGAGCCTCGTATCGTTTGAGTGCTGCTATGAGTGGTCTCTTGGGATTTCAGGCATCAGACCAACTTTTTATAGGATTCGCGTATGATTATCAAAATACGGATATTGAATATTTTAGTGATGGTTCGTATGAATTGATGCTACGATTTGAGTTATTTAAAAAACCAGAAAGAGTTCTAACACCTAGATTCTTCTAAAACCAACATAATTATGATTACATTATTGAAAAAAATAGTATTGTTAGCATTTGTGTTTTTTATTTCAGGTGTTACGTTTGCGCAAAAAATAAAGTCAAGAACTGACAGAGCTAATGAAAAATTTGATTTGTTTTCTTATATAGATGCGCGGAAAATTTATGAAGGCATACTAGAAGATAATCCGAAAAATGGAACTGCGGAAATTTACAAAAAGCTAGGAGACACCTATTACCTAAATAGTGAATACTCTCAAGCCGTTGATAAGTATAAAAAGCTGAAGGATTATTTTCCCTCAGACATGACACCTCTCTATTCTTTTCGATTATCCCAAAGTCTTAAAAGTCAAGGGAATTATGATGAAGCAGAGGAGGTACTAGTGGGTGTCGACATGAGTGTTTTTAAGACAGCGCTTATGGATAAAGGATTTAATGAAGAAACTGCTCAAAAGGCGCAACGATTTTTAGTAAATAAAGTGAGTATTAATACACTTTCTTCAGATTTCGGATCTGCATTTTATCAAGATAAGTTAGTATACGCGTCAGCCTCAAAAATCGGGGAAGGTGTCCAAATCGATGATTGGACCGGACAGCCTTTTTTGGATCTTTATGTTGCCGAGATGGATGAAGAAGGAAACCTTACTTATGCGGGCCCAATCGATGGAGATATTAATACAAGATTCCATGAGTCCTCTGCCTGTTTTACAAAAGATGGTTCTACGGTGTATTTTACAAGAAATAATTTTATTGACGGAAAAAAATCAACAGATAGGAATAAAACAGTTCGATTAAAATTATACAAAGCGACAAAAAGCGGAGAGAACTTTTGGACAAATGTGACAGAGTTAACTATGAATGCTGATGTTGCTTCTACGATCAATAGTAACGATTGGTCTTCTGCTCACCCGGCCTTGAGTGTTGATGAGAAAAGATTATACTTTGCTTCAGACAGACCGGGATCTAAAGTTGCTGCGCAATTAGAGGGAGATGATACAAATAATAAAAGAGGTAAAAAGGATGTGTTGGTTTTATCTGATATTTGGTATGTCGATATTTTAGAAGATAATATGTATAGCAACCCTAAACAAGTTGATAAAATAAATACAGTGTACAAAGAAACCTTCCCGTTTATTAGTGACGAAGGCGACTTGTATTACTCCTCAAATGCCCCAGGAGGTGAAGGAGGATTAGATGTTTATAGAGCCAAGTTAGATGCTATTTCAGGCGAGCCCACCAATGAAATAGCGCATTTTAGTGCACCCATAAATAGCAGCCAAGATGATTTTGGGTTTATTTGGGATGACAGCAAGGATTTAGGTTATTTTTCTTCTAACCGTGACGGTGATCAAGGGAGTGTATCTGATGAGATTTATCGGGTTATAGAAGAGTGTATTGTTACACTTAGTGGGGTTGTTTTTGATGAGCAAACGGGTGCGCCTATACTGGGAGCCGAAGTTTTGTTACTTGACTCCCAACTTCAGCAAGTTGGAGACCCAATAACAGTTGGTGAAGATGGTGTTTACAGTTTCCAGGTCAACTGCTGTGAAGAATATACCATCAGGGGTTCCAAAGAGAAAAATTTGAATACCCTTGCGTGTTATATCAATGATGAAATTTTCGTAGGGAAAACACCTTGCGACAAAACAGGCGCAATAGACGTGCCGTTGCCTCTTAAGTTAGACCCTTGTTGTGGAGAGAATTTAGGTGCTTGTTTATGTCTGCAACCGATCTATTTTGATTTTGATCGTTATAATATTCGGCCTGACGCTGCTATTGAACTGAACAAGATATTAGAAGCAATGGTTCAAAACCCTGGTTTAATAGTTCGTATTGAATCACATACAGACATGCGAGGTACAAAGACTTACAATGAGATACTTTCAGACAAAAGAGCTCAATCTACTCTTGAGTGGCTGGTAGCAAAAGGAATTGATCGATCGCGTTTGTCGGCTAAAGGATTTGGTGAGAACCAGTTATTAGACCGATGTACTGAATTAGATGAATGTGGACAAGAAATAGAAATTCAAGGATGTTCATTAAGTCAGTTTGCAGAGGGTCAAACAAAGTGCAGTGATGGTGTAAAATGTTCTGAGGAAGAGCATCAAAATAACAGACGCTCCAAGTTTTTAATTGACGAAAAATCTAATTTTTAATAACCACTATAAATACATTGAAAAAATGGTGTCTCGGATCTTCCTTGGCACCTTTTTTTATAGAGGGAACTCTAAGTGTCGTTTTTAGGAGATGGTATTACAAGGACATAACGTACTAGCGAAGGTATACACTTGGGTATTATGGGCTAAGATTTCTTTTTCTTTATTAGGGGTTCATGCAAACGCCTATTTCGTTCTTAAGCATTGTCATGGATACCAACTCTGCACCACCAACCTTATAAGAAAATGCTTTGGTTGGTACTAATAAATGAAATAAGATACTTCCATATATTACTAAAATACCCTTTCAATCTCAACATCTAAAGGACCATTCTATATTATACAATAATTCGTCTCGATAATAATTTAAAAGAAGCTAATTTTGTATTTTTGAAAAAAACAGAAGTCTGCTATGACTGAAGAACAGGTAATACTTGTTGATAGAAACGATCAGAAAGTTGGATTAATGCCAAAAATGGAAGCCCATGAAAAAGGACTTCTTCATCGTGCATTTTCAGTTTTTGTTTTTAATGATAAAAATGAATTAATGCTGCAGCAAAGAGCGATGCACAAATATCATTCACCAGGACTATGGACCAATACTTGTTGCAGTCATCAACGAGACGGAGAGACTTCATTAGAAGCTGGAAGTAGAAGACTGTTTGAAGAAATGGGTTTTGAAACAGAGTTAAAAGAATCGGTCTCGTTTATTTATACAGCTCCATTTGACAATGGCCTAACAGAACATGAATTTGATCATGTTATGATAGGCGTTTATAACGGTTCTCCTGCAATAAATTTAGATGAAGTGGCCTCTTGGAAGTGGATGCATATTGAAGCTGTTAAAAGCCATATTCAAGAAGCCCCAGATCAATATACAGCATGGTTTAAAATAATTTTTGAGAAATTTTACAAACATTTAAAAATATGAGTTTAACAGTTTATCGCAGTGCACATTTTAATGCAGCGCATCGTTTGTTTCGAGAAGATTGGAGCGACGCCAAAAACAAGGAAATCTTTGGTAAATGCAGCAATCCTCATTATCACGGCCATAATTATGAGTTGGAAGTTGGGATTACAGGAGCAGTAGATGATGAAACGGGTTTTTTAATTGATTTGAAAATATTAAAAAATATTATCAAGGAAGAAGTTGAAAATCCGCTAGATCATAAAAACTTGAATGTGGAGGTAGCCGACTTTAAAGACCTTAATCCTACCGTTGAAAATATTGCCGTTGTCATTTGGAACAGACTAAGAAAAAGAATAGGCGCCGAATATGATGTGTCTGTTAAATTATTCGAGACTCCTCGTAATTTTGTAGTGTATACGGGTTAATGCTGTTTTTAATAGCACATTTCTTGTAGCCTAGCTTCTTAAATAATACTTGCACAAATATTTTGAATAAACCATTTTTACATCCTCTTAAATTCGAACCCATTCTTAAGGAAAAAGTGTGGGGTGGGTCAAAATTAGCTCAACTTTTCGGGAAATTGGACAAAAACAAAACGGGTGAAAGTTGGGAGATATCGGGTGTTAAGGGAAATGTGTCGGTTGTTTCCAATGGAAATTTAAAAGGGAAATCACTCTTGGAGTTACTGCAGGAATACGATGCTCAATTGCTTGGGAATCGTGTGTATAACACCTTTGGATATAATTTTCCATTACTCTTTAAATTCATTGATGCAAAAGAAGATTTGTCTGTACAATTGCATCCCGATGATCAACTTGCAAAAGAGCATCATGATTCCTTCGGAAAAACTGAAATGTGGTATGTTTTAGATGCTGAAGAGGATGCCCGAATTATTTTGGGATTTAATTCCCCAATGAACAAAGTGAAATACCTCGAGAAGGTTTTAGAAAAAAAAATTACAGATATTCTTCATTCTGAAACTGTAAAAATGGGAGATTCATTTTTAATTGAACCCGGAACAGTGCATGCGATAGGAGCGGGGGTTGTTTTAGCTGAAATTCAGCAGACTTCAGATATTACTTATAGAATCTACGACTGGGATCGGCCGGGAATTAATGGCGAGTTACGTGAGCTTCATTTAGATCTTGCTTTAGAAGCAATAAATTTTGAGAAATTAGACGCGAAGATCGAATGTTCCCAAAAAGAGGATGTGCCTGTAAAGTTATGCGCTTCTCTATATTTTGAAACAAATCGGTTATTTCTTAATAAAAAAATCAGAAGAAATTTGTCGTCTCTTGATTCCTTTATTGTCTATATGTGTGTTGAAGGAGAAGCAATAATTGAAACGAATGGCTTTTCCGAAGAAATGAAGAAAGGGGAAACTCTTTTGATTCCTGCATCTATAGCAGATATTGCCATCAATACCGCTGGAGCAACAATTTTAGAAATTTATATTCCTTAATACACTCTAAAATAGTATTTTTGCACAAAATTTATAACTATGGCAAACATACGCGACTTAAAAAAAGATATTAATTATGTACTTGGAGATATCATTGAAGCAGTGTATATCTGGGAACTAACGAACCCAAGCAAGGACGATAAAAAAGCGGAAGCAATTATTGACGAAGCAATTAATACATTCGATGAATTAATCTTGAAGGTTAACGATAAGGAAGTAGAAAATAAAAAACAACACTTCAAAGCAATCAATGCCTCTTTGGAAGAAAAAGGCAGAAAATTGATTGAAAAAATAAACGGTTTAAGCTAGTTTTTTAAGGCCTTACGGCGCTTAATTAAAGACTCTAATGCAATACCGTATTTAGAGTCTTTAATTTTTGGTGTCAATGATTTATAGACGGTGTCTAAGTATTTGGTATTCGTCTGGTATGCTTCTGAAAGCATTAAATAGGGAGCTAATTCATATTCCTTGTGATTTATTGCAAAATTTACGGTCATAAGAAATTTACTTGTAGCTAAGGATTTTCGCTGCTTCTCGATCGCAACAACCAAACTGTCATTCCCTTCTCTTAGTGCATTAAAATTGGATTCAAACTGGTCCAACTCCCTGGATGAATAGCGCTTTAATAGTTTCTTATAATCATTCAAAACATCTTGATTCTTAGAACCGATAATCCGTGCATTGACTGCTAGGTTTTTGAGTGATGTCTTAATAGAAATTTCACCTGGTTCCGCAAAGAATGGTATTCTCTCATCTATCAAAGTGCCGTCTTTAAGACGGGCATATAGATAGTATATTTCAGGACTTTCAATTTCCTTGGAGAATTCGAAATTCGAATCACCATTTACCACTACAGAATCTACCGAGACAAGTAGTGTGTCTTCTATTTTTTGAAGCAATAGCGTACCCTTCATTAATCCATCCACACTCCCAGTTAAATGCATTAATTTATCGTTTTTAGAACAACTAAAAATGGTTAGACATGCAATGGCCAAAGAGAAAAAATACTTCATTTATATTCGATTTTTAGATAACAAAGATGCTACTTTTTTCAATACATATTAGAAAACATTATTGTTAAGAATAAAGATCTTTAGAAGCTAGAAGAGAGAAGTGTTCAGTCAAAAATAGTAAGTGAGGCGAGAGTTAAAATGAGTAAGCAAGTAAACTGTTAAATGTACAGGGGGTATAGTCTTGAGGTTTGTTTTGTTTTTTAATACAACAATCCAAACCCCAGACTTAAAAAATTAAAAGGTCAATACTTAACTTGCCGCTGCAAGCTGCAATAATACCGTACAAGCAACAGCTCCTAAGGTACCGATGGCATAGCCGAAAACAGCTAACAAAACGCCAACCGTTGCTAACGATGGGTGAAAAGCAGAGGCGACGATAGGTGCAGAGGCTGCTCCTCCAACATTCGCTTGACTCCCAATCGCCAAAAAGAAATAAGGAGCCTTAATTATTTTTGCAACAGCAATGAGTAACAATGCATGAATAAGCATCCATACTAGCCCAATAACAATTAATAATTGGTTCTCAAATATGAGGGTAAGATCCATTTTCATTCCAATACTTGCGACGAGAACATAAATAAACACACTCCCAATTTTACTGGCACCAGCGCCTTCATATTTTCTAATTTTTGTAAAGGACAAAAGAACACCAATGATGGTGGTTAAAGAAATCATCCAAAAGAAACTCGAACTTAAAAATGTAAACATATTTCTGGTTAAGCCAGGCGCTAATCCGTTCACAAACTCTTCAAAAAAACTACTTAAATACCCCGAGCCAAAATGTGCAAAACTAACTGTGCCGAAGGCTATGGCACCCAGAATCATGAGGTCGGTTAATGTTGGGTTTCGTTCCACTTTTTTAGCGTAAGAAGACATTTTTTCTTTAAGGCTTTCTATGGCAGACGTATCTGCTCCCAACCATTTATCAATTTTGGCTGTTTTACCAATGCCAATCAAAATAATTGCCATCCAAATATTTGCAACCACGATATCAACGAATACCATACCTCCATATAATTTTTGGTTATAACCATAAATTTCGAGCATTGCTGTTTGGTTCGCGCCACCGCCAATCCAGCTACCTGCAAGTGTAGAAAGTCCCTTCCAAACGGCATCAGCGCCTTCACCACCAACAGCTTCAGGAAAGAAGGTCCCTATTAAAAGTACGGCAATTGGACCACCAATAATAATCCCTGCGGTCCCTGTAAGAAACATAATCAATGCTTTAGGTCCTAAGTTATAAACGGCCTTTAGATCGATGCTTATAGTCATTAATACCAAAGCTGCAGGCAGTAAATACCGACTGGACATATAGTATAGATTAGAACTTTGTTCAAAGGCTTTGCCATCTTCAGTTACGCTAGTCCACTCTGGAGAAATGACACCAAAAGTGGTAAGAAGCGCCGGGATAAAATAGGCCATAAATAGGGCCGGGACTATTTTATAAAATTTATTCCAGGCACCAGATTTCTTTGCTGAAGTGAAAAATATAAGTCCTAATACGAGCATCAAAACACCGAAGACTATGGTGTCGTTCTCAAATAATGGCGATGTATCTTTTACAATTTCTGAAACAGTATTTTGCATAAATTGATGGTTTTAGTGCAAAATACAATTTATTTTTTTTTCGGCTGTCTTCCTTTATGGGAATCATTTTTTTATGCAGTAAAACACATATAAAAGACTTTTATATTTTTCTAAATAATATTGAATGAACAGTCTTTTTAGAATAGTATCTTTGTGTAAAACCATCCACCATGAAGCGTTTGAAAATCTTTCTATTAAGTTTTGTTGTATGCCTGCAAACCGCACACGCAGGAGATGATTGGGGAAAAACAGGGCATAGGGTTACTGGTGAAATTGCTCAGAAATATCTTTCTAAAAAGGCACAACGTGAAATTGATAAGCTCTTAAAGGGAACGTCTCTTGCTTTTGTAGCGAACTATGGAGATGATATTAAAAGCGATAATGCCTATCGAAGTTATTATCCGTGGCATTATGTTAATTTCCCATTCGATTCAACCTACGAGTTACATCCTAAAAGTAAAAAAGGTGATTTAATTCAGGGAATTTATACGTGCATAGAATTCTTGAAGAGTGATACTTCGACGGAGGCAGAGAAAATATTTCACCTAAAGATGCTCGTACATTTTATGGGCGATTTACATCAACCTTTGCACGTGGGCTTATCAGAAGACAAAGGTGGTAATGATCATGATGTACGCTGGTTTAAAAAAAGAACAAACCTTCATGTTGTTTGGGATACGTCCATGATTGAAGATTATAATATGTCGTATACCGAGTTGGCCGCAAATGCGAGCAAGCTTTCGGCACTGCAGTTGCAGCAATATCAAAATGGGACGGTTATTGATTGGATGTACGATAGTCGAGAGCTTTGCAAAGAAATTTATGAGAATATCGAAGTAGGGGATGCCCTTGGTTACAGATATATGTACGATAATTTTAATGTGGTTCGTTCTCAACTTCAGAAAGGTGGCATTCGTTTGGCCGTATTGTTAAACGATATCTTTGGGTAGTATAAACACAGCAGTTTTTATATAATTCCATTTAGAAATAGGTTACTGCAACATCAAGATGGGATATGAAGCTTATTTTATAACTCTAAAAGTGAGATTGATTCTCGGTTTTATGTCTTTTTTCGACTTCGGAATGCAATGTTGCCAATGATGTTGTGTTTCTCCTTTCATGATCAAGAGGCTTCCATGTTGAAGAATCAAATTCTTTTTTTGGGTTTTATCTTTTTTATGTCGCAGACGAAAAGTTCTTTCTGCACCTAAGCTTATAGATACAATTACAGGATTCTCACCTAATTCTTTTTCATCATCACTATGCCAACCGTTGCTGTCGCTGCCATCTCGATAAAAGTTTAAAAGTACAGTAGTAAATTTAATTTCAGTAATTTCTTCTATTTTAGTTTTTATTTCTTTTAAAATGAAATTAAATGGCTTCGGAAACATGGTAATTCCAGAGTAGCGATAGGAGGCATTATTCATTCCATATAAGGCGGTGAGACGCGGTTGCTTGTATGTCTTTCCAAAGACCTTGATGTCATCTTCTTGCCATTCAATTTCGTTGAGCAATATTTGAAAATATTCTGAGGACTCTTTGGGTGAGAAAAAAGAGGAGTAATAGGTTATGTTAGCATCTGGTAATGCTAGTTTTATAGGTGTGTTGTTTTTTTCTGAAGTAAATAAATCCAAATTAGACGTATTGATAGGCCCAGAGCATTAAACCGAACTGAAGTGGAACCCTAACTATTAAAAGCCATTTAGGCATGTTCATAGCGGCTTCTTTATTCTGGAGCATATGAATATGAACTGGTAAAAAAAGAAGCAACATTATTATAATACCCCAAGCAGCTATTGCCTGGCTCTGGGGGGTTAAAATCATAAAACCAAGAATCATTTCAACAATCCCAGATAACAGCACCATAGTTGGAATGGCTTTGATATATGGAGGCATTATGCGCTCGTAAATTTTCGGTTTTCGAAAATGGTTAGCGCCTGCTAGAACAAAAAGCGCTCCGATAAGGTATTGGTGCCAAGGTAGCATAGTTTCAGATATTAAAATTCAAAAATACTGTATTCCGAAATGGGAAGTGCAAAAAAAACCATCCAATGCATGGTACATTGGATGGTTTTTAAATTAAATCTATCTAAAAAGGTATTACTTTTTTAGTAGTTGTTTTACAATTTGACTCTCTGCGTTACGAATCGTCACGTAATAAACTGCAGCGCTAAGGTTAGATACATCAATGGCTTTATTTGTTCCCATATTGGTAAGGTCGATGGTTTGTATCAATCTTCCATTCATGTCATAAATAACTGCCTGCTCTAAGTCAATTCCTTGCGGATTAGATAGCGTCACATATTCCTGTGCAGGATTAGGATACAACCCAATAGTTTCAAGACTAAGATCATTATCATTGACTCCAAGAACACTATCAACTGTCAACTGGAAAGTACATGTAGCAAGGTTTCCATATTCATCTTCCGCCGCTATAGTAACCGTATACACTCCATCAGTGATTAAGTCGCCGGGTGCAGGATCTTGAGAAAGAGTCGTTAGAGGATCTGTACAGTTATCAACCGCCGTTGCTTCACCTAGCGCGAAGTAATCTGGCACTTCATAGAACAAGTTGCCTGGTCCTGGATCAACCGTCTGATCTGCTGGACATGTCAACTCTGGAGCAAGGAGGTCTACAACTGTTACCAAGGCAGTACAAGCTAACGTGTTACCATTAGTATCTTGACTAAACACAATCACGGTAACGGGTATTCCAATATCATCACAATCAAACTCATAGATATCTACAGCCGTATCAGAAATACCACAAACATCTGTATTGTTCGCCATAACATCCTCTGGTACGATTTGCGCCATACCAAATTCATCTAGTTCCACAGTAATATCCATACACACTAAGTCTGGTGCAATGTTATCTTCTACTGTTACTATCGCAGTACATGTGCTCATGTTTCCATTAACATCGGTTACCGTAAGTTCCACTGGATTATCACCAACATCAGCACAGGTAAATGTGTCGATGTCTAACTCATAACTTGCAATACCACAAGTATCTGTGGATCCTCCATCTACTGCGGCTGGGGTAATGGTGACCGTGCCATTTACATCCAACTCAACAGTGATGTTCAAACAAACCGCTACCGGATCTACATTATCTTCTACGGTCACTACGGCAATACAAGTACTAACATTTCCATTCACATCTGTTACTGTTAAGGTGATATCGTTTGGTCCCACATGGCTACAGTCAAATGTTGTTTGCGAAGCATCTATACTTGCAATTCCACAATTATCAGTACTTCCTCCATCAACATCTGCTGCCGTAATGGTAGCATCTCCGTTAGCATCCAACTGTATGGTGATGTCTTGACAAACTGTAATTGCTGGCTCGTTGTCTATAACCGTAATCATGAAATTACATGATGTCGTATTGCCACTACTATCTGTTGCCGTATACTCGAGCATGTTAACACCTATAGGGAATATACTTCCACTTGGAAGGCCTGCAGTCTGCGCAACTGTTACTGTACAATTGTCGAATGCTAATGGATTTGGTAAGAATACCACAGCGCTACATTGTCCTGGATCCGTGTTTACCACTATATCGGCAGCACACACAATAACAGGGGCGATAGCATCTATCACTGTTACTACAGCAATACAAGTTGACACGTTTCCGTTGTTATCGGTTACCGTTAAGTTCACATCGTTTGGTCCCAAATCAGTATCACAGGTAAAGGTGTCGATATCGATCACAATGGACGCAATTCCACAGGCATCATTGCTTCCGCCATCTACATCGGCTGCAGTAATAGTAACACTTCCTGTTGCGTCTAAGAACGCATCGATGTTTAAGCAAACCACTTCTGGTATAACGTTGTCCTCAATGGTCACTACTGCAACACAAGTGCTAACGTGTCCGTTCACATCTGTTACTGTTAAGGTCACATTATTTGGTCCCACATCAGCACAAGTAAATGTGCTTTGAGAAATTGCTAAAGATGCAATTCCACAATTATCAGTACTTCCTCCATCCACATCTGCTGCAGTAATCGAAGCATCTCCGTTGGAGTCTAGTTGAATGGTGATGTCTGCACAAACCGCTACTGGAGGCTCATTATCTGTAACTGTAACATCAAAGCTACAAGTTGCTGTGTTTCCACTAGCGTCTGTTACAACAAAGGTGTTGGTTGTCGTTCCCACGGGGAAGACTGTTCCACTAGCTTGTCCTGCTGTTTGAGCTGTGGTAGCGCCTGCACAATTATCTGTTCCAATAGGATTTATAAAGGTCACAACCGCAGCACAAACACCGGCATCATTGTCTTGTGTAATATCTGCCAGACACGTAATTGTTGGGTCTTCGGTATCATTCACTGTCACATCAAAGCTACAAGTTGCTGTGTTTCCACTAGGGTCTGTTACAACAAAGGTGTTGGTAGTCGTCCCAACAGGAAAGGTGCTTCCCGAAGGTAGACCTGCTGTTTGCGTAACAATAATAGTTGGAATGTCTTTTCCATTGACCACTATAACTGTTGCACTTTGGGGGAAGCCATAAAAGGCTGGAGTATTATATGCTAATCCTGGTGATGTGTTACAAGAAATGTATCCTGGCTGTGTTTCTCCAGTTGGGGCAATAGTATCATCAATATATCCCATTAAAAAATTGGCTTGCGCATCAGTGACCACCTCCACATAAATAGTAGACCCTGCTGAAATTAATGTTTCAACGATGGGAACATTTAAAATGTAATAGTTCCCTGCAGGAACAGTTATTGGTCCTGAAGTTAAATAAGGAGTAATAGAATTGGTTAATGGTGCTTGATACGCAGTAATTGGATTCACCACTTGATTATCTGTATAGATATTTACCGCCAAAAGATCAGTTGGGAGGCCATTACCAAGAGCAATTCCAACATCAATAGATGAAATTTCAAAATCTCCAGTAACTCCTT
>TARA_B110000503_G_scaffold143597_1_pt1 | contig 14866 bp, 10 predicted proteins | sample TARA_B110000503 | Tara Oceans TARA_B110000503 (sample SAMEA4397472) | marine metagenome | biome: Polar Biome; feature: [SRF] surface water layer (ENVO:00010504); material: water (ENVO:00002006), including particulate matter (ENVO:01000060) such as... | depth 5 m | reverse complement strand
TTACTTTTGTTTTGCAAGTGATGTTTAATACTTTGGTAAAATGAATCATGTTTTTCGCTGCAATTGTCCCATTACGTCTGCATTGGACCTTGTAGGCGATAAATGGACTTTGGTCATTATCAAACAGATGCTACTGGAAGGAAAGAAAACTTTTAAAGATTTCTCTGAAAGTGATGAAGCGATTGCCTCCAACATACTTTCCTCAAGACTCAAAATGCTTGAAAATCTTAAGATGATCCGCAAGGAAAAACTACCGCACAATAAGAAAACCAATCTTTATCTTCTCACCGAAAAAGGTCTTGGACTGACTCCCACAATTGTCGAATTAACGCTCTGGAGTGACGGTAACATAAGGGAAGACCATAGCTCCTTGGTCTTAGATAATCGACTAGAAATGGTTCGGGAAAATAAAGAGGAAGCCATCCAAATAATCATCGAGTCTTACAAAAGAAAAAACTGGCCGGCTCACCTGCAAACCGTCTAAAGATCACCATTGAGCCCGAAGGACTCCAGTCCTGCTTTCTTGCCATTTGACTGAGGCCTCGCTCTTATTTCACTGATGATGACTTTCTACCTGAACAAAGCGAGCTTTGGATTCAGCTCTCTTATCTTGCCGTTTTCTGGACATTCCCTTTGAGAATGTCACGTTTCGTTGCTTCAGCAGGCTCCCGTTTTCAAGATAAAAATGTCCTCTGATAGCATCACTCGCTATCATCAGCTGCTTCGTTCACTTTCTTCTTGAGATTGGACGTTTTCGATTGGGATGTATGCGATTGATTGATCATGGCCAATAATCCCCACATGTAAAGGACGAAGATGATCAGTCCCACAACAAACATGAGCGTATTCATAGCTGATCTTTTCTATCGTTCTCACGAATTTGATTGAGCACCGCCGAGAGTGACAAAATAGAAGGCACCCAAATGCCTACAAAGATTCCTTCCAATTGGTTTCCTGTAAACCAGAGCGAAACCGAAAAGATGAATGAAACAAAAGCGAGTAGTACGGGATAATATTTTAGGAGGCTTTCTTTCATGGCGATTGTTGGGGCGTTAACCTATTGGATCGTTTACCAAAAACTGCTGTCTTCGGTATTCTGCGACTCTCAGAGCTTGATAGTTTGCACTAAACCTGAGAAACGCATAATGAAATAACCTTTGGGAGGTCAGATTGTTTCAACCACCCCAAAACATCCCCCACCATGCAGATCAAAGGGAAAGCGCTTTGGAACCCGGGCAATTCACCAAATCTCCTCGCAAAGACCGGAGTATTTGAATCATACGATTTGACACCGGCTTTTAAAGTTCAGCAGAGATCACCTTGGACACTTGTTGGCGCTGGCGTCTATGGCCTCATTGGTTAAGACATTTTCAACCCGCGCTCAGAAGCGGAATGTAACCAAGGTTAAGGGTTACGCCTCTTTTGCAAACTGGTATGAAAGTCCGAGGGAAAACGTTCTACCAAGGTTGAAACGCTGAAAATTGTATTCCTGCCCTTTGAACGTGTATACCTGACGGTAATCGGGGTCCAAAAGATTACGCCCCTGCAACTTGACCGTGAAACCATTGCCAAATGATTTGCTGACGCTTGCATCGAGCGCTGCACGCGGCTGGTCGTAAACGTCGGGCGTTCCTCCGGGCGTGATCAACACAAGCTTTGGACCGCTGATATTGAAGCTTGCGTTTAGCCCCAATCCCAATTCATCATGGGTGTAGTTCACGATGCCATTCACAATGTATGGAGACTGTCCATACATGGGGCGTGTATCGGCGTGACCTGGGTCGGTCGCACGAATTTCCAGCAACTCATCCGCTGCAATGCTTGTAGCGCTCTGAATCCAAGTCGCATTGAATGCGGCGTTGAAACGACGAAGTCGATCGCTCACAAATTGCAGGTTCTTCTTCGCTTCAAACTCCAAGCCAAACAACTGTGCCTGACCCACATTCTTCCACGTGATCTCCGTGTTGGCTGCCGTCGAGATGATGACCTGCTCGATCGGATCGGTGAAATGCTTGTAAAATACACTCAGCGAGACCAACTCCCTTACCCCTGGAAAGACCTCGAGCCGCCCATCGAGGTTTAGGATCTTGGTCCGGTTCAAGTCCGTATTACCGGTCTGTTGTTCCTGGATCTCGAAGTCAAAAACGGAGAAGGGGGCCTTTTCCCGAAACAAAGGCCGCGCAACGCTCTGGCTGGCCGAAAAACGGAGGTTGGTCATGCTCAAATCGGCCTCCGCCAGTCGGAGCGTCATGTTCAGTGAGGGAAGAACATCAACCACACTTAAATCCCCTCGGTAATTCCCCTCCAGCTCAGGCAATAGCGCTTCATCATTGAGTTTTTCGCTCTCGAGCAGCATCTCCGTTGCTTCGATTCTAAAACCGGCATTCACCTTCAAATTCTCGGAAGGTGAGATGTTGATCATGGAATAAACACCCAACACCGATTGGGTTGCGCCGTAGCTATTTTGGATGTCTGTGTCATCACGCAGGTACAGGTAATTCGTGGCGGACGAAGTGGTTCCCGGCACGACATTCATGTTGTCTGCATTGAAGTAATCAGCGGGTGTACCATTGTATTCGACCCCCTGCGAAACAAAACTGTACCGGTTTTCAGAATAATCGCGCGTTCGTGTCACGATGGAAGCTCCAAACGCGAGTTTGTTGTCCGCCCCAAGGTCCTGCGCAATGGGCTTCTCATAGTTGATTTTTAAGTCGAGCGTGGTGTTGCGCATCGCTCTGAAAAACCTGGTCGGAGAAGGGTACAAATTGTCTTGAATGCTGTAGATCACCTCATCTGATTCCACTTCATTCACAGAATACGATGGGAAGTAATCGGTCAAGTTTTCTCCATCTCCCAATAATGCACTGGCCTCCTCTGTCACATCGTTGCCCTCTGCATCCAAATAGACCAAGCCCGCCGGCACCTGCTCGAAGCTATTGATGAATAGCCGCAAATCAGGCGTGGTTTGCTTTCCAACCGTGTAGGAAGAGATCCAAGTGATCTTATGGTTGGGGTTTTCACTCAAGTTGTGCTCGCCGCGCAACTGAAACACATTCATCCTCCGCTCCAAATAGCGTTGTTGCCTCTGTTCTTGTCCCAAGCCGACGGCGTCGCTCGGGTTGATTCCATGCTGAATCCGAGCATCGTTGATGCCTGATGCATTGGGCATAAAAGTGAAGCCAATCTTGCTCGATGGACTCACATCATACCCGAGGTTGAACAGGGCTGAAGTGTATACAGAACGCGTTCCCCGAACATCCGACAACTGCCGCTGTACGTCCAATTCATTCTTCTCCGATTCGTTGCCCGTCAAGAGAAAGCGGCCCGTACTGCCATTCTCGTACAACCGATTGGTCGACTTGTATTGAAAACCAAAATTATAACCGAGGTTACGGCCAAACAGGGTGGTGACATTTCCGAACGAAATACTCTTCGAAAGATCCAACATCGGGGTCATTCTAACCGGCTCCCACGTATTGCCAAACGCCCGCGTTTGTTGGGACAAACGCTGATTTTGTTCCGCCCGAATGCCCGTCATAAATTCATTGTTGACCTGGCCAAGGTTGTCGATTCCCTCCACTGCATTCACAATGTTATTGATTGGAGTTTGACCCTCGCCATTTCCAATGTCATCGGCGGATGCAATCCCGAGATCGCTCAACGCTTCTCCAAATCCAGCCCATACTAGGGCGTCGTAATAATTGGAATATTGCGGCGATTCTATTTCCTGGTTGACAACCAAACCGGGAACGTCGAGCGTTCCATTGTCCCAGCCAAGTCGCTCGGTGCTGCCGACGTGGCTCGTGATGAAGTGTTCATTGAATGTCGCATTCGTATTGAATCCCGTGGAAGTCGAATAACTGAAGGTGAGAGCATCCGGGAAATCTTTGGTGAGCACGTTGATGTATGCGCCTGAATAGTTGGAGGGCAAGTTGGCATTCAGGGTTTTCACAACGAGCAGATTATCCACCAAGTTGGTGGGAAAGATATCCATCGAAACCGAACTCCTCTTGGGGTCCAAAGATGGAATTTCCGCGCCGTTCAGTGCCGTGCGCACGTAGCGGTCGCTCAGGCCACGCACCACCACAAAGTTCCCCATGGTATAGACCCCGCTCACCCGTTTGATTGCACTGCTCACATCGCTGTCGCCATTCTTTTTGATCTCTTGGGATGAAACGTAATCAATCATGGAAGCCTCTTTCTTCTTCACATTCTCCATGAATATGGCGTTGGAGCGATTCTGTCGAACAGCCACAATGGCCTCATTGGCGATGGCAATGACAGAGGACTCCATTGGGAAATCCAATCGGACCGTTGCACCGTTGGTGATGACCACTTCTTTGATGATGGTATTGTAGGCGATGAATCGCCCAACCACCTTGTACGTTCCCGGAGCGAGGCCAGAGATCGTGTAGTTCCCATCAAAATCGCTCATTGTCCCCGAGCTATTCGACTCAAGGATAATGGTCGCACCCAGCAAAACTTCGCCTGTAGCCTGATCCGTGACCCGGCCCGTGATGGCGCCTTGGGCATGCGTTAAATTCCATGCCAGAACGAATAAAATGAACGTGAAAATCTTTTGCATTGTGCTGGACTTAAGCTGGGGTCAATTCTCGCGGAGCGAGGAGAAAGCGAGAGCGAGGAGACGTTACTCGACAACGAGTCGAGACGTGTGGAGTTCAGATCCGTTGGTCAGACTGATCACGTACAGTCCGCGAGTCAAGTTGATGCCGGTGAATTCCTGCGTGGCGCCCGAGGCCGCGCTGATGTTTTGACCGTAAACAACCTTGCCATTGAGGTCAACAATTCGCACATAAGCGTTCTCCACCAGCGTCCCAAATTGGACAATGAATGATCCATTGGATGGATTCGGGTAAACCTCAAAGATGGAAACCTTGGCCTCTTCTACAGGGCTGGTGACACAGTCAATGAATCCACGTGTCGCCATCATCGACCAGCCTTCGAGCCACGTGCAATCCGCAGAGGGATCGAACGCACCCGGGTAAACCACCGGATCGAACCAATCGAGCTCTGGCAATTCGCCTGCTGAAAGATCCGCATAAGGCACCAAGCCGAGCATGCCTGATCCTTCCTCAATCGCATAATTCAGCCCCGAAGACATCACGGCATTGTTGTTGGCTGCAAAAGCATTTTGAAAGGTATTGGTAGCTGCTTCCGCAGCGGCAAGTGAATCCGCTGCACTTGACCAGCCCGATCCCATGGTGATGGTAAACAGGTCACTGGCCGTAGCGTCGAGTCCCAAAGCGGTGCATCCGTCAAACACATTTCCAGCAAAGGCCACTTCGTTGTTCTCAAATCGAGCATACGAATCCTCTCCTGAAGCCAGGTTTTCAATGTCAACACCCCGACCCCAATTGTAAAAAATCGAATTGTGGTATTCGCCTCCTGCATTGTCGCGCATGGTCAGCGCACGGCGACCGGCATCAGCCCCTCGACCGATGTAAGTGGCATTGTAAATGACCGGGTGAGCATAGGGCATTCCATCCTCTGGATCGGTGCCACCATCGTGCTCACCACCGCGGTCGCCCTCGCCCTCTTCCTGAACGGTGCACCAAAATTGGCCATACCCCCTCCATCCTTCGTCGTAATCAAATGAATCATCGCCACAGAACGCTGTGACCACATGCTTGATTGACGCGGTGCCTCCGAAGAATTCAACACCATCATCCGCATTGGAAATCACTTCGATGTAGTCGAGGGTTGTACCGGCTCCGACACCGCCGAGTGTTAGTCCATTGATTTCATTGCCCGCTCCGATGTCGGTACCGCCATGGCGAATGGACACATATGTCATAGATCCGCTGGAGTCTTCATCGTCATCACCTCCATAACGGCCGCGCGACTCGGTATCAGGAATGCCCTCAATCTGCGTCTCGCCTGGTGAAGAATTCAACTGGGCATTTCCAAGCAAAATCACCCCCCCCCATTGTCCGCGTACATTGAATGGCGTGGATCCGTCCAAGGCGTCCGCTTCAAAGGTCAAAATGATGGGGTTTTCGGCCGTTCCGTTTGCTTGGATTTGACCTCCACGGGCAACGACCAGTGCAGACGCATCCGCACCTGAACCGGATTGCCCCTTGATGACTGTACCAGCTTCTATGGTAAGAACATCTCCGCTATTGACAAAGACAAAGCCATCCAACACGTAGACATTATCATTTGTCCATGTGGTTGTCCCTGTTCCAGATCCATTGTCTGAAACAATGACTTGACCTTTGACGGGAACTGAAAAAAGAACCAACGCCAACAAACTAAATAATCCTGAAAGTGCGTGTTTCATCGTGAACTCTTGATTTGGTTTCGATGACAAAATTGATGAACAGATTCAATCTTGTGATGAACACAAAGTCATAGAAAGGTTACTAAAATGTTACGATGAACAAGAAAGGCCCCAAGGACATAAAGCATCTGCAGATGATGATTGACCAGCGCAAAGAGCTGGAGAATGAGATCACTCAAAGGGCATACTTGAACCGTTCATCAATCGCCTCGAATGAGGCCAAGAAAATCATATCCGAGAATGGCTTAATGTTTACCACCGTTGAGGCGGCACGTTCGGCGATCCGATATTTCAGGGGCGCAACAGGAACCAAGGCGCGGAAAAATGCCGACCCTAAGTTGGCACGACCATTGGATGAGTCCATGTTCAACCCATTTGGGTTACCTAAATCGGATGCAGTGGAATTCCTGCCGTTTGTGTTGCCCGAATCGATGTGCGAGCTGTTTTGCCCTTCGGCCAAGGAATCTGGCCCGCAATTTGAATGCTGGGCGGAAACTTTCCGAGCACAGGCTGGCCGGCCTGTGGTGAAATTGACATCATGGAACTCATTGGCTCTAATCCGAGCAACATCCACGGCACCGTCCATTACGGAAACAGTTACGACCAACATCAGCACATCGGAGGGAGTCGATACCTCTCAAACGGTCAAACGTTTGCGGATGAATTTCACTTTTTTTCCATTGCTTGAGATGAAGCAGGAATTACCTGGCTCTTGGACGACCGGCCCTTTTTTAGTGTCGACAACAACGTCAGCGGCAATCAAAACTATCCTTTTGACAATCCTTTCTTCTTCATTTTGAACGTTGCCGTTGTTAGCCAGTGGCCAGGTTACCCAAATCCCACGACAACTTTTCCGCAGTACATGGCTGTGGACCGCGTGCGCGTTTATCAGTGATTTTAGGGATCCTCTTTTGGATGAAGTAATGAAGCGTTCAAATTTCAAGAGCATCCAATTGCAGCAAGAGCAACTCCTGCAAGATCAATTGTCGGAAGACATATACGCTATCCGTTGACAGCTCATGAACTTTACTGATATTAAGCACACCGCTCTGCTCCGCTTCATCCCCAATTCGAAAACGAAATTGAGCCCGAAGCGGCGCTCCAGAAAGAATGCGTTTTCCACTGGAGGCGACGTTGATTCTAAATTGCAGAAATTTCGCCTTCTCGCCTGACTCTTCATCCGCATAAATGGAAGCATCCAGAACATTCAATTGACCCACATCAAAATTCCTACCCATGACATGGATATTGGAAGGAGATTCCGCATCACTTGCAGGACAATTGTAGGCATAGAACCCTTCTGCTTCATGAAACAATTCTATCCAATCACTTTCTTCTCGTCGAAATTTCAATTCATCACTCCACTCCCTCAAAATCACCTGGGAAATGGAATTCGATGCGTTTTTTGACCCTTTGCGAGTCATGTGCTGGTTTGCTTTCAGCGTGTTTTCAAAAAAATCCGGATTTTGTGTGTAGTTCGTGTCAAGTTGCAGATTCAACCAGGGAGCTCCACCCATCTCTTCCTGGACCACGTCCTCTATGTATCCTGCCCATATATCGGCATCAGCAACATGTTTTTCATACATCGGCAACGTCACAACCATGAGCTTGATTCCCCGTTCTTCACACAAATCGGCAATCCAACCAGCAGCCTGCCGATTGGATGGGCTAATCACTTCCAACGCTCCTTGAACTGGCGACGCAATCGAATCATAAGCAGCTAACGATTCAGCCGTTAAACCGCTGGCAAAACGAACGAAGCGCCCCAAATACAGATCATTGACTTCTGGTCGTGGCATGGGAGTTCCTCGTTTCATATTTGCTTCAATCTGCTCCCGGTTTTCCCACAAGTAATGATGATTCCGAATCGTCTGACTCCAAGCCTTTCCCATGTCTTCCACAGTGAAAAGGCTAGGGGTTGATGCGAGCTTTGTCTTGAAATCTTCACGACCTTCAAAAGCGCGAATTTGATCCACCAAATGCGGCGGCTTAGCACCGTAACAAGCTTCTTTGTTCAGACCATACGATTCGATGATCACGACTTGCGGATCACACCACAACAAGGCTTCTCTGAGGGTCCAATAACTATCTGTCCAAATCGAAGAGTTATTTGCCAAGACAAACGAAGTCATGCCCAGCTGCGCGCTTAAATGCTTTGGATTTATACCCGTGTAAGCATGGCTATTGCCCAAGACAAGCACATCAATCTCTTGGTTTTTTTCGTGCATGTTTTTTATGGATGTCCATCGCTTCAAAATGTGCGGATTAGGATCCACAGGAGCATCAAACCAACCTTTTGAATCGCTGAAGAGAATTCCGCTGAAAACAACAGAAAACACCACCAGTCCTCGAAGCAAGAATTTAACTGTATCCTTCATACTGCTTCAATTAAAATTGGAAATAAATGAATTGTTTGTCTTCAACCTGAAGACCATGCACGCCCAATAGAATCACCCCCCAAGCCAGTGCGACATAAACGACCCAACGAAAAGGTCGCGGCGCAACCGAAAGCCAATCTGCAGCCTTTCCCCATCGTTCAACGATGCCCTCGATCAAAATCAAAAAGAGTAGCAGCACCACCGTCAATTGGTGATGCTCATCAGACATGGGTTCCACTGCCGTTTCAACGGGAGCCCAAGTAAATATTTGGTTCAAAACCAATCCTGCGTCCTCAAAAGATTGCGCCCTGAAAAATGCCAGGGACAAAGCCCAGCAACCAGTCACAAGCAAAGCAGACACCCAACGTCCAACATTTTTTCCTTTCGCAAAAACCCGAACAAGCAATGGATCCAAACCAATGATAAAGATTCCATTCAAAGCCCCCCAAATCACAAAGTTCCAAGAAGCTCCGTGCCACAAACCACTCAAGAGAAAGACCATCATAACATTCAGCGTCATGCGGCGCTTGCTGACCCGATTTCCACCCAAGGGTATGTAGAGATAGTCCCGAAACCAAGAACTTAGGGAAATGTGCCATCGGTTCCAAAAGTTGCTAAAACTCGATGCGAAATAAGGCCTTTTGAAATTTGTACTTAGCTTGAACCCGAGCATTCGACTGATGCCTATGGCAATGTCAGAATAAGCCGAAAAATCGAGGTACAATTGCCCCGTAAAACAGACCAATGCCCAAGCAGCAGCTGCACCCCCAATCCCATCGGGCTGATCAAATGCAGCATCCACAACAAGGGCCAACCGGTCTGCAATCACGATTTTCTTAAACATGCCCCAAATCGCAAGCAAAAATCCGGAGCGCACCATTGCCACATCAAAGTGCAATTCATCACGATCGAACTGCGGCAACAAATCCTTCGCGCGCTCAATGGGTCCAGCGACCAACTGTGGAAAGAACGTCACAAATGCAAAAAATTGGACTGGATCACTCGTTGGCTCGAGTTTCTTCCTGTAAATATCCAATGAGTAAGACAGCGTTTGGAACGTGTAAAAACTAATCCCAACGGGAAGTACAATTTCAAGATGTGCCGAAGCGACGCTGGCTCCCAAGGGAACCAAAACAGCATCCAACGAATCGATGAAGAAATTGTAGTACTTGAAGACCCCTAAAAGCCCTAGGTTCGCGACCAAGCTTGCAGCAAGAAGTGCCTTTCGCTTGGACTCCTTGTTGGATTGAAAAATGGCCCTCCCAATGGCAAAGTCAACCACAGAACTGAAGATGATAAGACCCAGGAAGCGCCAATCCCACCAAGCATAAAAAAAATAACTTGATAGCAAGAGAAATACGTTCCGCACTCCTTTCTTTTTTGACATTCCGAACCAATAGAATGTAAAACAGACCGCAAAGAATACCAAGAAAATTATACTATTAAAAATCATGTCGCAGATTTACGCAAAAGCTGAGCGCGAAGTTTCAATCCATTGGATTTATTTTTATGCGACTTGCCCGCAAGACACCACCTCGTCCAAGCCAATTTGACAAATAAGCGGCGCAGTTCGATAGGCGCGTATATGCGAGAGGCATCAAAATCATCACTGAAAGGGTCTTCTGAAGCAATGATTGGGTGCGACTGCACAGCATGCGTCAGATTTTTGATACCAAAAGTCACTGTATTTGTGCCATCTGAATGCCTGACATCCCTTACTGACCATGATTTAAAAACACTGCAGTGGATCAACTGAAACGATCCACTTTCATTTGTTTCGTTTTCGATGTCCTTGTATGGTGAAAAATCCGTGGGATCAAACGGGGTTGGACGTCGCTTCGGGTCACGGTTGGCATTGGCGAACAACGCCATGAAACTGGACGTGTGGTTCCACATGCGGCGGCCGTCATCAATTCGTCCTTTACTGAATGCGAAGAGTTCGAAAAATGTGAACGACCAAAACTCATGTGGTCGTAGGTTCAAGTCCTACTGGGCGCACTTTCTCTTTTTCTTTTGCTCGCTTTCGCTGCCTTTTGCGAAGTAACTGAAGCATGGCGGGGATTTCGATAGCAAGAGGAAATGGCCCCGTAGTTCAATGGATAGAATAAGCGTTTCCTAAACGTTTGATCCGAGTTCGATTCTCGGCGGGGCTACCACTAGAGGGCGTGAAATCCAAACGCTTGGCGTTCAAATTTAGCCCAGGCTTCCCTGAAGTCTTGGTTCTGTACTCTGAGAACTTCTTTGTGGTTGTTGCCGCACTCCATGACTTCAAATCCTTTGAGGTGCATATTGGTCTTGGATTTTAATGTGGCCTTTGCTGCAATTCGTATGCCTGATAATGAATGAATGGGGCCATTGAATTTTTTGTATTGCCCCTGCATCCATGCAAAACGTCTTCGGTTTTCAATGAAGCGTTGATCGTCGATTTGGCTGGACCTCCCGTTGTAGAACGCTATATCGTGGGAAGCCACTTTCTTGCGTCCTAACAACTTGAATTGAAGACGGCGCTTTAGTCCTACATAGCGATCCCTCCAAGTGGGTTCAAGATCCGCAGGAGGATCAAGAAGAACAATTGGCAATACCTCTTGTCCTGCGGCGATTAGTATATCGGCCATGGTAAATGCCAAGGTATAACCGATACAAAGTGCTCCCAGTGCGTATGGCCCATTGGGCTGAAGTTTTCGGAGCTCTTCTACATAACATTCCGCCCAATCTTGGAGTCCTCCAAAAGTCATCATCCTCTCGAGGGAGACTCCATGAGCCCAGAAGACATGAATGCCGATACGTTCATCCACAACTTCTGTAAAACGAGGGGAAATGAAGGCTTCACCAAGTTTGCCATGGATAAGAAACAATTGGTTGTTTGTGTTGGTTTTGCGAATGGTTACTAAGGGAGAGGGCCCTTCAAAGTTTAAATGTCCTGCATTCGCTTCTTTCATAAGGTGCGCAATACCACCAATGGTAGGGGGTTTGGCCAATTCCATAAGTGGAATGGTATTTCCGGTGGCTCGTTCGAACCGTCCGTGTAAACTAGCCCAAGCGAGAGAATCACCACCTGCACTGAAAAAATCAGTATCATGAGTGAGTGTCATTTGCAATCGAGGAATTTCCTGTTCAAACCACTCCGCAACGAGACGCTCGAAGTTTCCGTCAATACGGGATCCATTGCAGGTCCGGTTTGCAGCGGGTAAAGGTTTGGTTTCAAGTTTTTTCCGATCGATTTTTCCGGCTAATGTGCGGGGCAATTCCGTCATTTCTACCCAAGCTGTGGGCACCGCATATGAAGGAAGCGCTTCTAGAACATGCGCCCGAAGCGCATCAATATTGAAATTTCGGGAATGGATTGAAGGCACAATCCATGCAGCGATTTTGTCATTTAAATCTTCTCGCAAGACGATAGCGACCTCTTCTACTTCAAGGTGGATGCGCACATGTTGTTCTACTTCGTCGAGATCCACCCCGTATCCGCTGATTTTAACGCGCCGGGCCGATCGACCGGCCAAGTGCAATTGACCCAATTCGTCGAGAAAGGCCAAGTCCGTTCCTGTGTAAGCGATTCCCTTCTCAGTGGACTCGAAAGAAGCGGCCTGTTCTGAAGTCGGATTGAAATACCCCGGGGAGACACTCGCCCCCGTGATGCGCAAACGACCAATTGTACCCACGGAGACGGGTTCACCGTTCTCATCCAAAATATCCAAGTGGAGTTTTGATGAATCCCAGCCAGCCTTCAGGTCGTCTGCATTATTTAGGACTTTAAGAGCAATAACGCTAGCCTCCGTCGCGGCAAGGTGATTGATCAAAAGGGCCCCTTTGGGTTTTACCCGAAGCCAAGCTTCGACATCGTCAAGTCTCACAGGCTCGCCGCCTAGATCAACGGCTTTCACAGAATGCAAGAGTTCAGCCGCCTTCGGGAGAGCTATCCAGCGTCTGAAAACGGAGGGCACGGTATGCAGGACTTCTATTTGCGAATGCTGGAGCCACTGTGTTGCTGCGTGGACGCCCAATTTATTCAAGTCAAATGCAACCAAGGTTCCGCCGTGCAGCAGGGTCCCGAGAATGTCCATCATGGAAGCGCTGAACGCCGGAGAATAAAGCCATGAAACTTTCGTCCCTTTTTGAATGCCCAATTGACGCGCGAATTGGGTGGCGAAGTCGTTCATGCCATGGGAGGTTTGTTGAACGGATTTGGGAACCCCTGTACTTCCTGAGGTTTGAAATATGGTACACACTTCCACGTGGTTTTCCGGAGGAACGACTGAGGTGGGAACCCAATCAGGACGAATGGTTTTCAAATTCGGATGTGCAATTTTTGACAGGGGGAGATCGCTAATCAAAGCATGGGGCTTCAGATTCAGAATCAACCGATCCATCGTTGCCTCGGGCATGCGGTCGATGGGTATGGCAGTAGCACCGGCATGCCAGCAACCGAATAGAGCCGCCACAAAATGAGGTCCATTGGGCAGTTGAATGGCTACGCGGCCTTGAGAGAATGCAGAAAGTTGCATGCTGACGGCATAAATATGCGTCATCAATTCGCCATAGGTCCAGACCATGCCATCGGGGCATATAATGGCCGTTTTCTTAGGGGCCTCCTCTGCTATCCGCCTGAGTTCATTGACTAAATTCATCTTCAATCTTTTGAACCTGTAATCATGATAACGCCGGATTTGCCCTTGAGCTCTTCGCGAAGCTGATAAGCCGCCGAGTGAGTGGCAGCGGCGGCGAAGCAGGCGCGGATTTTTTGATCGGCTAAGGTTGCTTTGGACGCACGAAGTTCATCGGCAGAAACGGAGACAAATCGCCCGCCTGTGGTCTTCACAACCTTTCTGACGTAAGGATATGAAACGGTTGGGTTTCCGCGAAGAATGGCAGCGGCTAACCCCTCGGGGTTCCGTTCGATATCATTTTCTGAAATAGCAGGGCGATTATCGCGGTCTGCCTTAACCATGGGAGCGCATGTTTCTTGTTGAACAACAATCATTGCAGGAATACGATCAATCCAACCGAGTTGCAATGCTTGTCGGAATGCAGAATGTGCCGCAATCACCCCCATACCGCTTGAGATGGCTTGAATGAAATAATCGGGAGAAGAACCATTTTGAGCCACAAATTGCTCAATGGCTTCGAGGTAAGCGGTTTTCAAACCTTCCCTTCGATAGGGGTTGTAAAACCCACCATCGGTTGACAGATTATGACGCTTTGCGTAAGCCTTAGCGGTATTTCCTGTTTCCATGAAATCACTGTCTATAACATGAAGATCAACGTATGGATTTAAAAACCGTATTCGACCCTGGTGGGTTTTGGGGACAAATACGTGCACCCAGAGATGGCCGGGGTGGAGCTGAGCCTCGTAACAATAACTGTTCGAAGAGTTTCCTGTGCTTGCGACCACTATTTCATTGATCCCCCCGGCCCAAAAAGCGGGAACAGCAATGCTGGCTTGTCGGAATTTGGTGTTACCGGTCGGTAAATCCCCATCATTCTTGGCGAAGACCCCCGGCAAATCCACAAGTTTTTGCAAAGTCGAATGCGCATCAGGGTAGATATAATTACCGAGAGGGAGAAGATCTTTGTATCGATTCATTCCCGTTCCTGTAAATTCAGCGTTGCTGATGTTGGGGTAGGACAGCTCAATGGCACCCGAGCAAGACGGGCATTGAAACGTCATGGCTTGCGGTGTTTCCTGACTACAATTGAGACATTTAAATACGCCATGCAATCCGAACTGTATGTCTTTTAAAAACTTACCTGTAGGTGTGACGGCCATGGTTTAAATTTTTGATGAGTTTATTTTTTCAACTAAAATTTCAGCTGCTCTTGGAGCCATTTTGATGCCATATCCACCCAGCGCAGAGAGGGTGAAATAGGTGGTTTTTAATGTGTTTTGAGAAATCTCCGGGCGGTTATTCCGTGTGAAGCTTCTTATGCCAACAAAAGGCGTGAGATTGGCCAGTTCCAGACCCGGAAACCAGGATTGGAATGATTCAAGTCCAGCTTCAAGAGCGCTTAAATCCGGGAGTGCATCTTCTATTCTTCCTTCCACTGCATCGCTTGGAGATAGAAACCAACGATTCTGGAAGGGCCTTGCAAAAAATCGATCTTCGACTTCGTGAACCATCGGAACATTTGTGGATTGTTCGGAAAAGCCATGTTCGAAGTCTAGCCAGGCTGCAGTTCGACCGAGATT